>Ga0180432_10002604_pt1 | contig 26923 bp, 19 predicted proteins | sample SS_ome_10_FD_132414 | JGI IMG/M metagenome (GOLD analysis project Ga0180432, IMG submission 132414) | Hypersaline lake sediment archaeal communities from the Salton Sea, California, USA - SS_1_MS_2 metaG | ecosystem: Environmental > Aquatic > Non-marine Saline and Alkaline > Hypersaline >... | reverse complement strand
GTCCGGCGCCTACACGGTCTCGCTCAGCGTGTCCAATGCGGTGGCCAGCGATACGGAGACCAAAGTGGAGTACATCCTGGTGTATGCGCCTCCCCAGGCTGATTTCTCCGCGTCTGCTACTGTGGCCAGCGAGGGCCAGGTGATAGCGTTCATTGACGAGTCCACGGGAGACGTCACTTCATGGTCGTGGGACTTCGACGGCGATGGCTCAGTGGACAGCACCGAGCGGAACCCGTCTTTCACATATGCGAACCCCGGGCGGTACACCGTGTCCCTCACTGTGGAGGGACCCGCCGGGTCCGACGCCGAGGTCAAGAGCGACTTCGTAAACGTGTCCGCCCACACGGGAGGTCAGCTTCTGGTTCAACAAACGATTTCACCCGGCAGCGCAGCGGGGGTACAGACGGAAGACGCACGGATTGTCCTGGAATTCCCGGCAGGCGCCACGACCGGTACCGCCGTTGTGAGCATCATCGAAGAGTCAAGGGACAGTGTCCCCTCCTGCCCCTCCGGGTTCAGGGCAGGGGCTACCTGCTTCAGCATTGAGCTTGCAGGAGACCTGGCTCCCGGGGCCATGGTGACCATTACAGTGCACTACTCGGATGCGGACCTGGAGACCTGTGGCGGGAATCCCAGCCTTCTCACCCTGGCACGCTATGATACGGATGCGGGCAAGTGGGTTGATCTTCCCACCACCGTGGACACGGCCGCACAGACCCTCACCGCCAGGACGGACCGGTTCAGCAAGTGGATGGTGCTCGCCGCTGAGCCGGCTGAAGAGCGGGAGCCGGCGGAAACGGCAGGGTCAACAGGGCATCTGTGGATATGGATTGTGGGAGGCGTGGCAGGACTGCTGGTGCTGGCCCAGGTGGTTTCAACGTCGTTGTGGCTGCGCAGGCGGCTGGCGGGACCCAGCTAGAGACTGCAAGTGGGCCACCTCCATGGATCTCGACTCAAAGTGAAGTGATTGCCGCGCAATTGTCCACGTCGTGTGGCACAGGACACCAGCTAACGATGAAAATGGCTTGACCAGGCCGTCTTGTTGGCTGTCCCGATAGGCTGGGCCACTGAAGTCGTCGCTGTGCAGGTCAGGTCGGGTGTCCTGCGGCAATTGCCAGAGGTCTCCCGCGGCGATCATAGAGTCGCCGTAGGAGACCTCAACGATAGCCTTCAGAGACCTCTTCGACGCCCTCACACTGACTCGATTCATCATCTGCAATTCACGATTGCCCATCCCCGCTCCCTGTATGCCGAGACGTCGGAATAGGTGGGAGAGGGCTAAGGGCTCCCCCGAACCAGCGGAGGAATAACACGCGGGAAGCTGCAAGTCCCGAGCACAGGGTGCGAAGCACCGGAGGTGTTGCGGGGCAGGAGGGTGGACTGGTGTCTCGCTGTGGTATCATTGTGCCATGGCACACCAGCGATGACCCAGGACGAGACGGCTCGCCGAAGCGCTCTCAACACACCGAAGGTGCCAGGCAGCGTGCCTGTGGAATCGAGGAGGTCCTCATGTACGAATGGAATATCAGTGACCCTGCTTCGAACTGCTGGATTCTCCTGGTACAGGCCTACCAGGCCTCGCGCAGGGCTGTCGAGATTGAGTTGAGCAGACATGGGGCCACTATAGAGCAGTTTCACATTCTGATGCTCCTGGCTGCCAGCACCGTCCCCCTGAGCCCCGGGGAGATAGCGTCCTACGTCTTTCGGGAGAAGCACTCTATCTCTGAGCGCCTCACGCGCATGGAGAGGTTCGGCTACATCAAGAAGTCAAAGAGCCAGGACGATGAGAGAATGGTAAAAGTCGAGATTACTGCCAAGGGGAGACGGTTCCTGGCTGAACTCATGAGGTCAGCCACGACATACGCACGCAGCATGGTAGCGGAGTGCTTGCCCCCTGAGGCCATCGATGCTCTGGAGGGGCCCTTGAAGAGAATCAGGGATCACGCTCTGCGAGCCCTGGGAGAGGATTCGTCTCCTCTGCCAACTGTTCTTGATGCTTCGGCTGTCGAGAAGACCGTGGCCGAGTGCGTGCCCTAGTCCACAATTCACTCCCCTGCAAACACAACACGCGACCCATGCGCAGTCCCGCCCCAGCACGGTAACGGGCACAGCGGCAGCGTCGTCATTGCCTGTGCGGTGCAGACAACGACTGTCGGACACGACCTTTGCTTGACAACCTCCCTGGAGCACGTATTCTTAGTTCTGCTGGGCAGCGGCCTACTCGCCGGAGACCGACGCGCTTGACAGCAGTCATGCCCCAGCTTCGGGCTCCTGCCATGGAGTAGAGGCAAGGAGGGCGATGTACGGCCATGCTGCAAGGTAGCTGAGTTGGGCGCAGCCAGGTCACAACCCCTGGAAACAGATCTCGCAAAGGGACTGCAGTGTTTGGTGACAAGCCGAATCAAGGACCTTGTTGTCCCTTGCAGAGGCCGTGATACCACTGACTTCGCTGGACTTCGAGTTGAGCGGGGTCAGTGGTCTGCTGTCCAGCGAGACTGGATAAGAGATGCCTGGTGTGCAGGATGATTGTGAGACTGAGTTGCGACCGGTCTTGCTCGAGGGCATCGCTGGCTGCACTGTGACGACATGACACTCGTGAACGAAGGGAGCCAAGAAGTGGACAGTAGACGCAGGATCCAGCTTGTGGGAAGCGATTCCGGTGGTACCATGACCGATACGTTCATTGTGGACGACAACGGCGATTTCGTCGTAGGCAAAGCCACCACTACTCCCAGGAGCGAGGCGATCGGCTTTTGGGGGTCGTTGTGCGACGGATCGAGCTACTGGGGGATTGACTGGGAGAAGCAGGCACAAAGCCTTCTGCCTGAAGTGGACACCTGTGTCTACTCCGGCACCACTATGATCAATGCATTCGTCACTGGTGCAGGACACAAACTGGGTTTGATATGCACAAGAGGCCAGGAGGACGTCTTGCTGCATGAGCGGGCAAAGCAATCATACGCCAGCTACATCTGGGAAGATAGGCTGCACTACGTCACGCACATCCACAACGAGCCTTTGATACCCAAGAAGCTTATCCGGGGTGTAACTGAGAGGGTGAGCGTTCTCGGAGAGCCTATTGTCCCGCTGTACGAGCACGAGGCCAAGACAGCAGTTGAGCATCTCCTGTCAAAGGGCGTTGCAGGCATCGTAGTCTGGTTTCTCTGCTCCTATCTCAACCCGATGCACGAAATGGCAGTGGCCCAGATAGCCAGCGAGGTGATGAAGGAGCGAGGCGTAGAAGTACCGCTGTACCTCTCTTCACAGGTCTGTCCTTTGCTGGGTGAGGTGGCCAGGTTGACCAGCACCCTGCTTCACGCCTATGCCGCCGAGCCGACCAGGAAACAGCTCGTGGGGATTGAGGACAAGCTAAAGGAGCGGGGCTATCAGCATCCGCTGCAGACGGTGCTGAGTTCCGGGGGCATAGCCAACATCAGATACCCGAGGCTGCAAGAGACAGCGATGTCCGGACCGGTTGGTGGACTTGTTGGGGGCAAGTATCTGGCGGCCGAACTAGGCATCCACAACCTCGTTTGTACGGACGTGGGCGGTACCACCCTGGACGTGGGACTGATCACCGGCGGCCAACCCACCCTTCTGCGAGAAGTGGAGATTGCCCGCTATCTCTTCAATATCCCAACCGTGGCCGTGGACAGCATCGGCGCTGGCGTTGGCATGTATGTCACGCTTGACCCGGAGACAAAGAGGGTGGAGTTGGGGCCGGAGAGTGCTGGAGCTGACCCCGGGCCTGTGTGCTACGACAAGGGCAATAGCATTCCTACGGTAATGGACTGCTGCCTGGTTCTGGGGATTCTCAACCCTGACTACCACCTCGGTGGCAGACTCAAGCTGAGCACCGACCTTGCGTACAAGGCAATAGACGAAACATGTGCGCGCCACCTGAGCGTCAGCCCTTACGATTTCGCGGAAGGCGTCATCGATCTGGTGGGCCTCAGAATGAGAGAACATATCAGGTCTGTCATTGGGGTCAGGGGGCTTTCACCAGCGGACTACCACCTCATCGGGTATGGTGGGGCCGGGCCCATGTTCCTGGCTGACTACACAGACGGACTGCCACTCAAAGGGGTGTTCACCGTGCCTTTCGCTGCTGCCTTCTCAGCGTTCGGCTGCACTTCCATAGACTATGTTCACAGCTACCAGAAGTCGACCAACCTGGTCATTCCATGGGGGGCCGACGAGAGCGTGAAGCTCTTCATGGGGTCGGTGTTGAACATGGGATGGGAGGAGCTTGAGAACCTGGCCCTGAAGGAGATGATGGAGGAGGGCTTCTCTGAGAAGGACATAAGGCTGGAGCAGATCGCGTACCTTCGCTACTTCAACCAGATGGAAGAGGTGGAGATCGTATCCCCCGTCAAGAGGGTCAACAACGGCGAGGATATGGACAGCCTTATCAGAGCGTTTGAGGACAAGTACAGCGCTCTCTACTCGCTGGTGGCCAGATACCCGGAGGTGGGCTATCAGATGCTGGAGTTGGGCATCCGGGCCAGTGTGGCCAAGCCCAAGCCGAAGATAAGAAAGTACCAGCTTGTTGGGAAGGAGCCTGCAGCAGAGGCAGTGAAGGGCGAGAGGCGTGTCTACAGAGGCAGGGAATGGCAAAAGGCCACCCTGTATGAGATGAGCCGGTTGTCGCCAGGGAACGAAGTAAGGGGACTGGCCATTATTGAATCGCCAACGACGACCCTCTTCGTGCCGAAGGCAAAGAAAGTGACAATTGACGAGTATGGATTCTTGTGGCTGGAGGGTGCTTAGCCATGACACAGCAACAGCCTAGCAGATGCGCGGGGATCGGGGAGGGTGGCAGAACCTTGATCGAAATGCTGGAGGACGGCACGGGTCGCTTGGCAGACAGCGGCCACTACTACGGCCTGGAGAGGCTCGATCTCTGGGAAGCAGACCCGATGAGGATGGAGCTCTTCCACTCGAGGTTGCTTGCTGCAGTAGGGGCAGCCAGAGAAGTGACCCGAATGATCTCGGCCTCGCCAATGGTGCGTGAGTCGGGGGAGTTGTGCATAGGGTTCTTCACTCCTGACGGAGACTTCTTCATCCAGTCCAGGGGCATCGGCGGTCATGCCTCCATCATGGGAGACGTCATCAAGTGGATGATACGACACAACTATGAGGAGGAGGTAGGCATACGGGAGGGTGATCTCTTCTGCTCAAATGAGATCGACATAGCTGCCATCCACAATCAGGACGTGTACGACCTCCTGCCCATTTTCTGGGAGAACGAACTCGTTGGCTGGTCCGGCACCGTCATTCACGAGATGGAGATCGGGGCCGTGATACCGGGCGGGATGCCGACTGCCCAGAGCGAGCGCTTCACGGATGGCGTTCGCATATGTGCTGAGAAGGTGGGCGAGAACAACCAGCTATACAAGTACTTCGAGAGGTCGTGCAAGTTCAAGCTCCGAATGGGAGACCAGTTCCTGCTGGACAGGAAAGGAGCTATTGCGGCCAATCTCAAGGTGCGCGAGGAAGTCAGAAAGACCATAGAAGAGTTTGGGCTGGACTACTTCAGGAGGGGCACCAGGGAACTCATCGAGAGGGAAAGAAGGGACCAACTGGCCAGGGTGAGAATGAGGACGGTACCCGGCCGGTATCGGAATTGCCTGATGGAAGAGTACATGCTCTCTCACATGCCCGTGGCAGTCCTCCATCGCAAGGACCAGTATACGTTGATCCCGATCGAGTTCGTGATTGAGCCAAACGGCAAGTACGTGCTGGATTTCGACGGGGCTGGCAGTTGGGGCTGGCATGCTGCCAATACCACCCCAGCAGCATTGAGGAGCGCGCTGGGGATTGCCCTTATCGATACCATTGCCTACACAGGCAAGGCCAACGAAGGAACGCTCCTGGCGACTGAACTCAGAGTCCCCTACGACAGCGTTATGTGGCCAAGCACTGTCTTCCTACCGTACGCGTCAGCCTGGTCCATACTGCTGAACGGGTACGGACTGTGGCTGTCGCTGCAATCAAGGGCTTTCTTCAGCAGGGGCTTCAAGGAAGAGGTCCTGGTTGGGGCGGGGTCGGGAGACGGCATGCAGGACTTCGCAGGCATGGATCACTATGGCAGGGAGCCTTTCGGGTGCATCTTTGCCCTCAACGGTGCGGGAGGGGGCGCATTTGCCATCCGTGATGCAGTGGACTGCGCTTTTGGGCTCTATAACCCCGAGTCAGACATAGGCAATATCGAGGTGTGGGAACTGGCAGTGCCGGTGGTCACATTGGGGGCATCGATACTGAGAGACTCCGGGGGATGTGGCAAGTACCGCGGCGGCTGTACCCAGAGCAACACCCTCATGATATACAACACGCCGCGCGTTTGCGTAGGCGACATGGGTATGCAGCTTCAGAGCAAGGTGCTCATCAACAGCGGCATGTTCGGCGGATATCCCTCAGGCACATCACAGGTCTTTGTTGTCACGGATGCCAATACACAGGAACTCATCAGCCAGAAGAAGCCATTGGTACACGATGTGGGCGATTTCAGGAGTCCCGACATCGAGAAGAATATCCAAGGTCACCATCGCCGCTACCCCGCAGGCTTCGGCCTGACCGAGGACGTGCTCAAAGCAGGCGACATTATTCAGAACGCGACCTCTTGTCAGACAGGTGGCTACGGGGACCCGATAGAGAGGGACAGCAAACTGGTCAAGAAGGACATGGACAATGGCCTGTGCTCGGAGGAAATGGCGAAGAACATCTACTGCGTCGCTGCCAGTTACGACCCCGATGAGGAAGAGTACCTGGTGGACGAGCAGAAGACGAGCGACCTGAGGAATGCCGAGCGGCAGCGCAGGCTGGGCGCAACACCGGTTAGGGAATGGTGGAAGCGGAGGCGTGAAGCGCTGCTCAACAGGCAAGTCCACCCACTGCTGAAGAGCATGTACAACGACTCAATGGCCAAGGGCAACAGATGGCCGGCAGAGTTCCGGGCATTCTGGGACCTGCCCGGCGAATTCACCTTCTAGGGAGGCACAAATGACGCGGGAAGCATCGTACTCTAAGGATGTCATAGCTGACCTGGTCGATGGGAAGCTTCCTTGGGCCATGACCAAGGGGCTGATCAGCGGCCCGAAGGACAACGATCGGTTCGACAAGTACGTTCAAGTGTTGCAGGGACGCGTCCGATTTGAGGAGCGGATACTGCTGCCGCTGACAGAGCACCTGTTCATAGTCGAGAAAGGTGACGAAAGAGTCGTCAAGTGCGATTGCGGGTACGAGTACGGTGACTACCGTGAGAACTGGAAACTGAAGGCACTGGTTGACGTACTGGAAACGGAGGAGCAATTAGACCAGGTATATCCTGGCTTCCTCAAGCCGTCCCCCGAAATCTGTGAGATCAGAAGGTATTACTGTCCCGGTTGCGCCGCCCAGCTTGAGGTGGAGAGTGTTCCCTGGGGGCACCCGATTATCTTCGATTTCCTCCCCGACCTGGACACCTTCTACAGTGACTGGCTGGGCAGACCGCTTGGGACCGAGAAGGAGTTCAAGGACATGACGTATGAGGGAATCAGGCGGTGGGCGGGGGAGTGATTCCCGCGGGTTTCCCCGACAACAGAAAGGAGGATGGAAATGAGACGTAACTGGAAGAGGGTGGTGGGGTGCTTTCTGGCCGTGCTTGTGTTGGCTACGCTCGGGGCAGGTTGTGGTGAGGAAGAGAATGGCAAAGTAACGATCACCATTGGCGAGATTGACGATTTCACAGGACCGGCCGGTACATATATGGCTATCCTGAGCGCTGGGCTGCAGGACACAGTCAGGTACTACAACGAACAGGGCACGATACCTGGGGTGGAAGTCAAGTTCCTGACTTATGACACGCGGCTGGACCCATCGAGGGACATACCAGGGTATGAATGGCTCAAGGAGCGGGGATCAGATGTGATCATCATTGGCATCATCTCCCCCGGTGAGGTATTGAAGCCTTTTTCGGAGAACGACAAGTTGCCTCTGTGCGACCTGGGGACCACTTTCCCAATGTTCAACCCTCCGGGGTGGTCCTTCTGTTTCAATCCTCCTATCCGTTGGAACACGATGACCGTCATGAAATGGGTCAGTGAGACACAGTGGGACTACTCAAAGGGAGTCCCTAAGATTGCCTACGTAGGCTGGACGGGGCCTTTCGCTATAGACGTTCAAAATGCCATGAGCGATTACTGTCAGAATCACCCAGACCAGTATGAATTCGGTGGCGCTTTCCTGGCGCCTTCAGGCTCGGTCCTTTGGAGTGGTGAGATCGAGAAGGTGAAGGACTGCGACATAATATTCCCAGGCATGATGTCTACAGAAACCAGCACCTTTCTCACTCAGTACTGGGCCAGGGGGTACGAGGCGCAACTGATCGGCGACTCCAGTATATCTGCATACAAAGGCTTTCTCGTGGACAGCCTTGGCTGGGACCGTCTTGATGGATTCCTAACCACGGAGTGTGTTCCATGGTGGAACGAACCGACGCCTATAATCCAGTTGATCGAGGACAACCTCTACAAGTACCGCCCCGGCGAAGCCGAAGAGTTCATTCACATGGGCTCGACCTACAAAGGTGGGGCATACAATATGCACGCCATCCTGGACATTATCCGTTTGGCTGTGGAAGAGGTAGGTGCCGAGAACTTCGACGGCCAGGCATTCTACGATGCGGCGGTGGACTACACCGCCAACTGGGATGGTTGCCCGGAGTTCTCTTTCACCGAGACTAAACGGGTCCTGGCTGCTTACAACCAGGGCTACATATGGAGCGCTGAAGCGCAGGACCTGGTGAGGGCTAGTGACTGGATGCCCTGTGTAACAGAGTAGGCAGAAGCGAGTTCGAGTCTGCTGTCAAGGGCCTGGAGCAGGTCGGGAAAAGGGTCTGCCCTCTGTGTCACCGGGGAGGGCGGAGTGGTGCTTTCCCGGCACCGGCTCCCGAAACCCGGCCTGCCTCAGCACCGTCGGAGGAAGGCGGGGAGAGCCATCATACCCAACACTGGGAGCAGGGCAGGGGCTCTCCAGGTCGAGCAGCGAAGGTGAAGGAGGTAGCAGCCTATGGAAGCTTGCCCGGCCTGATCCTCGTACCTCCTGGTTGAGGCGTTCGAGGACTACCCTGAACAGGACCCCTTGCAGCAGACATAGGGAACAGCAGGCCTCCGCCTGGTCGGATGGCCTAAGGAACGGGAGGAACAATGAACGACTGTGTATACGTGCTTGAGACCATCAAAATGCTCCCTGGGAAGAGGGCTGAGTATCTCCAGGCTGTTGAGAATGAATACCTGCCCATGGTGAAGAGACACGGTGTGCGGTTGTTCGGCTTCTGGGAGACGTGGGACCTGCACGGGGACTCCCTGGAGGCGAGGGCCATGTGGGAGTTCGATAACTGGGTCCATGTGCGGCGCTTCACCGAGGCACGGTACGCCCAGGGCAAGGCAGACAAGGACATTGGAAAATGGGATGACAAGGTATGGACGTGGATAGCCCACAAGGAAGCCGAATGCCTGACACCGTCAATAAGCACGCCACCACTGGAAGCCCTGCTGAGCAAGGGTATCAGAGCGCCTGTTGCCTGGATGGAGGATGTCAAGACTGTGCCTGGGAAGTTCTACCAGTACTGTGAAGCCCTCGAGGTCCAATGCGCGGCTTTGATGGAGGGCTACATGGGCACCGGCCTCGTAGGGTTCTACCTGGGCTGCGTTGCCTTCACCAGCAACGAAGTCTTCAACTTGTGGAGGTGGGATGGGTGGGACAATATGGATGTCTTCGATAAGGCGGCCACACCCTACGCGCTTCTGAAAGGTGAGCCGCGACCGATGTATCGCGAGATGATGAACTGGGGCGAGATAGCCTTCAGCCTGCGTACCCATTGGACGGACAGGCTACTCGTTCCGGCACCGTTCTCACCGATCAAGTAGTGGGAACGACGCTGGCAGCAATCCGGACGTCGCGGCGGATACTGGAGCCGTCGCCGTCCGATGGAAGAAAAGGATCGGACCTGTGCCAGGAGTACAGACAACATGTCTCAAGTAAGTGACCATATCAAGATCGGCGAAGTCGAACTGAGAAACAGGATAGCGGTAGCCCCTACGCTTCTGAACTACTGCACACCGGAGGGTCATGCTACTCCCAGGATGGTGACATACCATGACCGGCTGGCACAAGGGGGATGGGGGTGGATAACGGTGGGTATAACCACCGTGGAACGCTGGCACAGTACGAGTCCGCTGGCCGGCAGCATCCATGACGATGCCTGCATACCCGGCCTATCAGAGGTTGCCAGGGCCATCCACCGTTGGCATGTTCCCTGCTCGATTCAACTCATGGCAGCAGGCAGGCAAGCCGCCATGTATCCCCACCTGTGGGCGACGTGGCCAGGCTACGATCCGCGTGGGCTGGTGGAAGGGAACCTCTTTGACTACGGGGCTTTCCACTACGGGGCAATGAGCACAGAGCAATGCCAGTTGGAGCAGGACAAGTTCGCAATGGCCGCCGCACGCGCCCAGCGTGCCGGATTCGATGGTGTGACCCTCCACGGCGCCAGCGCTTTTCTTATTCAGCAGTTCCTGTCCCCGACAACAAACCAGCGCACGGACAGGTACAGGAATGGGCTCGTCTGGGTGACCGAGATGATCCGCAAGGTCAGGGCTGTTGTGGGCCCGCGCTTTGCCATAGTCATGAGGGGCAGCGGTCATGAGTACGCGCCCGGGGGGTATGAGTTGGACTGGTATGCCAAGGAGGCGTGCGCCGCAATGGTGGATGCCGGCGTCGACGCGCTGGATGTCACCGCTGGGTCCCAGGACCCGGCGGGCGTACCCTATGGCTATCCACCGATATATCAGCCCATGGGGCTGCTGATGCATATACCCGAGGCTGTGAAGAAAGAGGTCTCGGTTCCGGTGATCGGCGTGGGAAAGATCAATGACCCCAGAGCCGTGCGCCGGTACATCCAGGAGGGTGTGTGTGACATTGTCAGCGTCAGCCGACAGGCCCTGGCAGACCCCGACTTCCCGAGGAAGGTGCTGGATGGGCGGGACGATGAGGTAAGGAAGTGCATGTATTGTGACTACTGCTTTCTCTGCCTGATGCGCGATTGGCCTATCGAGTGCAGTGTCAACTCTGAACAGGGGCGGATTTCGGAGTCGCGCATCGGAAGGGCAGAGAAACGAAAGAAGGTGGTCGTCGTCGGTGGTGGCGTGGGGGGCATGGAGGCAGCCAGGATTGCTGACATCAGAGGGCACGACGTCACACTGCTGGAGAAAGCACCGGAGCTCGGCGGAATGGTGTCATTGGTATCCAGGATGCCGAGCCTTTTCGTCAGGAGTCTGAACAACTCCGTGGTGTGGCTGCGGGGGCAGTTGGAGAAGCAGGGGGTGGAGGTTCGGAAAGGGACTGAGGCTACTGCCGAGATGATACGGGCTATGAAGCCGGACGCGGTGATCGTGGCCACCGGCTCAAGTGTGACCGTCCCGAAAGTCCCTGGCGCTGACAGCCCCCGTGTCTTTACCATGGACGACTACCTGACTGGCAGGGCTGCGCTCGGGAGGACAGTCGCAGTCCTGGGAGGAGGCTACGGCGCGGAGATATCGGTCTCAATTGCCAGAGGCGGAAGCAAGGTCACGCTCATCGCGGATGGAGGGCCGGACTCTGTCGGGGCTGCGCCGTACGAGATGAGCCCGCCGCGCCTGATGATGCTGATGAGTCTGCTGGCAGAGGCCGAAGTAGACGTGGTCACAAATGCCCAGGTGACGGAGACCAGCACCGAGGGACTAATATATCTTGATGCAGAAGGCAAGAGGCACATGGTCGAGGTCGAGTCCATCATACTGGCGGGTGGCAGGGAGCCCAACAGAGAGTTGCTTGAAGCCTTAAGGGGGACCGTTCCCGAGCTGTATGAGGTTGGCGACTGCTGGCGGCCGGACAAGATAGCCACGGCTGTTCACGATGGGGCTCGTCTCGCCCGGGTCATATAGACGACTGCCAACGAGCGGTATCCGCACCCCTACTTGGTGCCTGGCAAACTCGCCTCTACGTCTGGGGCGCTGTTCGAGTGCCACGACTCAAGCTTAACCGTGGGTGAAGCCCACCTGTCTATACGACTACACACAAGCCCGGAGGTGACAATGGGGACCGTGCTCGAGGGGATAAGAGTCCTTGACTGGTCGATCTTCCAGCAGGGGCCGGTGGCTGGAATGATACTGGGGGACCTGGGAGCCGACGTGATCAAGCTGGAGGAACGTGTCGGAGGGGATTTGGGGAGGGGCGTGCTCAGGGTGGTGGGCGCAATGGCAGCCAAGGACATGGGCCAGCGCAACTTCTACTTTGAGATTGGGAACCGGAATAAGAGGAGTCTGGCCGTTGACCTGAAGAAGCAGAAGGGCAGAGAGATTGTCTACCGCCTCGTGGAGCAATCAGACATCTTTCTACACAACTTCCGCAGAGATGCCGCCGAGAGGGTCGGCATGGACTACGAGACCCTATCACGATACAACGACAGGTTGATCTACGCTCATGCCTCCGGCTGGGGGCCGAAGGGTCCCGATAAGGACGATCCTTCTGCCGACTACACCGGCGTTGCCAGAGGAGGGCTGTTTCTGGTGGCACCCCGGCCCGATGAGGACCCCGACTATCCTCAAGGTGGGATCGGTGACCAATCAGGCGGCATCATGACCGCCCTGGGAATACTGGCCGCCCTGTTCGAACGGGAGAGGACCGGGATAGGGCAGAAGGTCGACACCTCCTTGTTGGGCAGCGTCAGCTTTCTCCTCGGCTATCCCGTGTGTTTTCAGACCCTGGCAGGGATATCGGGGATGTATGTGAGCAGGAAGAACGCCGGCAACCCCCTGTGGAACCACTACAAGTGTGGAGATGGCAAATGGATTGCCCTGGCCCATCTGTCTCCGGACAAGTTCTGGCCAATCGTCTGTCGCTCGATGGGCCTGCATGAACTGGAAAAGGACGCTCGATTCGACTCAATGGACAACCGGACCAAGAACTGCCAGGAGTTGATCCAGATCCTGGACCAGACCTTTCTGACCAGGACCAGGGACGAATGGGCGAAGGTATTCAAGGAGAACGGGCTGATCTTCGCTCCAGTGAACACGATCTCCGAATTGACGCAGGACCCACAAGCCATCGCCAATGACTACGTCACGGAGTATGACCATCCGGTGTGGGGCCATATCAAGACCATAGGCTTCCCAGTCGGGTTGAGCAGAACACCCTGCACGATAAGAAGAGAGGCTCCCGAACTCGGCCAGCATACCGAAGAGATACTGCTGGACTTGCTGGGCTACACATGGGACGACATTGTGAAGCTCAAGGACGAGGACGTAATATAGCATAGCCTCGTCCGCTGGCCCCGGGTGCGAAGCAGTATCGCACTCGGGCCATCTGCGTGGTGTCGGGAAAAAGCGGGAGCAGGCAGGACCACGGTGACAGGAGGTAAGGACAAGATGGCGGAAGAAGCGAAATGGGGCCGCAGAGCCACGGCACGTGACGGTGGGGTCCACTACTCGGATGCTCCAGGGTGGTGGGAGTGGTGGTACTTCGATGCCGATTTTGACAATGGATACACAATGGTTGGCACTTTCCACTTTGGGAGTCCACGGCCGCCGGCTAACCCTGATGCCAGGTTCATCGAGGTAGCCCTATACGACCCCCAGGGCAACAGGAGGATGGTGCGGGAGCGCTATCCCAAGGACCAATGCAGTGCTGCTGAGGAAACGTGCAGGGTGGTGATTGGCCCCAACATCCTCGAGGGCGAGCCGCCCAAGTACCACCTTTTCTTCCAGGACAGGCAAGCCAGGAACGGCTGTGACATCACCTTTGAGAGCATGGTTGAACCTATCTTTCCCAAGCCCGCAAGCAGCATGGGGGCTGCTGTCACAGAATGGGTGGTGCACTTCTCACGGGCCAAGGTCAGCGGCACGATGACTTGGGATGGCAAGACAACGGAGGTCAAAGGGGTAGGCTATCACGACCACAACTGGTCAGATGCTCCTTTCTCGGCAGCCGGTGACATCTGGGACCTGTTTGCCGTCATGAGACTGATCATCGGAGACTGGACCCTTGTCTTTTCGGGGGGGCGGTACCGGCGGACACGCAGCTACGAGCCCTTCGCAGCAATGCATGCCTACAAGAAGGAGAAGATGGTAGCCGTCACGCACAAGGGAGGCGGCATCGGCTCCGATTACACGACCAGTGATTTTGGCATTGAGCGTCCGCAAGCCTACACCATGTGGTTCGACGAGCCTGGAGTTGTTGAGGGGAAGGTGGATTTCAAAGTGACGCAGGTGATCGAGTTCATGGACCTGCACAGGCGCTTCAAGCCCTTCCAGCGGTGGTTTGCCGAAACGTACGTCGGGCGACCTGCCTACTTCCGCTATCGGCTCCACTTCGACGCAGACCTGACGATCGCTGGCGAGAAGGTGAGGGGCGAGGGACCCTGTTGGTGTGAGCACCACAAGATGCTCTAGGCAGGATGGGCATCGCGCCCGGTCGGGACACAGCGCCCTCCGGGCGACCGGAGGCTCGACGGCGGCGGAAGCCCGTCCGATCGACATGACCACGAAGGAGGTGCAGAGCAGATGGCTGAACAGGATCTCATATTAAAAATGGCAGAGCAGTTGGGATCGGTGGTGGAGAAAGCCCGGGAGACCTTTGTTGACTTGCTGGAGGAGCACTCCAGGGACAACACAATCGGCACAGGATCCCTGAGCGAATCCGACAAGAGGTCCATCGAGCGCTTGTTCTCGGAGGTCGTCTATGGACATGTGGTCGCCGAAGAGGCGGCAATCCTGTCCTTTCTTGTCTACGAAGAACTGCGGAATGACGCCATTCTGGACCGGAGCGTGCCTGCCCTGATCGATCAGTTTGAAGACAGGACAGGTGAGGTCTCCGAGAGTGTGAACCGGAAGACCAGCGGCCTGGCAGGCATCGCCAAAGACGTAATCGGAACGGGTGCGGCGGACAGCGAGGTTGTCAAGAACCTGCTACAGGACATTGCAGACAACTCGCAGACAAGACCCCTGAGAGCCACCTACGATGCCGTCACCTTGGGTCTCCTCGGGCAGTGAGAGGGGACGGGCCTGGCGATCGTCTGTCAGAAGAGACAAACGTGATGACCGTGCGTTGACATACGTCTCTCCTTTCATACATTCCCCCTTTCGCGGCCCGCCGCTCGACAGCGGCGGGCCGTTCACTGACCTCAGGGACGGGAGGCTGGGTTACGGTCCTGCCCGGGATGTTCCCTGCACTGAACCGTTCGGCTGTGTTCCAGATGAGCAAAATCGAGCCATTGCTGTGACCCAGACAACGTGATAGGCTGTAGTCGCTATTCGGCTCACAAGGGGGTGCGCTCATGGGCATGGGGATCGATGTCGATCATCCGAAGGCGTCAAGTGATGTGTCGCTTCACATCAGGATCACCGGCTGCCAGCCGAGTCAGAGCGTAGAGGTCAGGCTGGAGGGCCAGGACCAGGCGGGGGCAGACTTCCGCTCCTGGGCAACCTTCATCGCTGATGCGGAAGGGACTGTTGATCTCACCACGCAAGCGCCTCAATCTGGCACTTACTCAGGCGTTGACCCCATGGGGCTCTTCTGGTCCATGAATCCCACGCGCCGGAAGACAAGCCGCTTCACGGGAAACGACATACCCAGCATCAGCTTCGTGCTTTCAGCCACTGCCGGGGAGGAGCAGCCCGTCGCCTGTGCAATCGAGAGATACTTCTGGGATCCCGAGACAGGGGTCCGTCGCCAACCGGTGCAGGATGATGGGCTGGTTGGCACCTTTTTCTGCCCCTCCTCAGGAGGACCTCATGCAGCCGTGATCGTCCTTGGCGGATCAGATGGTGGGCTGCACGAGGCCTCGGCAGCACTGCTGGCCAACCACGGCCTGGCCACCTTGGCCCTGGCATATTTCGGCACCACCCCACTGCCCGCGGCGCTGGTCGAAGTCCCCCTGGAGTACTGCAGCAGGGCTATCGACTGGCTGGCGGGACAGCAGGCCGTGGACGAGAACCGAATAGGGCTGATGGGGTGGTCCAAGGGCGGGGAACTGGCGCTCCTGGCCGCAGCCACCTTCCCCGAGAGTATCCGAGCTGTTGCTGCACTATCGCCCAGTTCCGTGGTCTGGCAGGGTATTTCGGGAGGAGGACGGCTGCCCAAGAAGGCGTGCTGGTCACGGGACGGCCAGAGCCTGCCCTACGTCCCCATGAGGGTCGGCTTCCTGACACTGTTGAAAATGATCTTCGGCTTCAAGTATTCGCTGCTCTCGTCGTACGGGAACAGTCTCACGAATACGACTGCCGTGGAAGCGGCCAGAATCCCGGTGGAAAACATCGCCGCTCCCATCTTGCTCGTTTCGGGATCGGACGACGCCCTGTGGCCCGCGCCGCAGATGTGTGAACAGATAGTGGCGAACCTGGAACAAAGAGGGCATCCGTACAGCCATGAGCACGTCTGCTATCAGAGGGCAGGCCATGCCTTCAGAACCCCGTACCTGCCATCAAACAAGGAGCAGCGCCGGGACAGGATCCTCTTCGGGGGAAGGCCTGATGACAACGCCAGGGCTTGTGCCGAGTCCTGGGAGAAAGTGATCGAGTTCTTCAGCCAGCACCTTCTGCTCCACTAACCCATGTTCTACAGAACGGTAGGGGGTGGCATACGAATGGCGGAGGCATCACGGGGTAAGAAGAAGGGGTGTCACCGTGGGCAATTCCACAGAGCTAACCACCGACCAACAGTGTGTCACAATTCCATGTTGCATGTGCCACAACCATTGTGGAATCAATGTTTATCTCAAGAACGGCAGGATAGTCGGCGTCAAGGGATGGGACGATCATCCGCACAGCCAGGGCAGGATATGCGTCAAAGCTCGACAGATCCCCGAGCACGCATACCATGATTCTCGTCTCAAGTATCCCCTGAGAGCAGAAAACGGTGGGTGGCAGCGGATATCCTGGGACGAAGCTTTGGATACCATAGCCACGAAGTTGAGCGAGAGCAAGGAGAGGAACGGTGCCGCCTCCTTCGGCGTTCTCTGTGGCGATCCCGTAGACCTGGAAGCGGAGCTGGGCATGGGCTTGATATGGAGGTTCTGCGACGTCTATGGCACCCCGACCCGCTTTCATGCCGGCGATATGTGCTATCTCCCCCTCATGCTGGCACAAATGGTGACGTTGGGGGTCCCCCACGAACCTGATGTCGGAAACTCGAACTGCATAGTAGTGTGGGCAGACAACCCGCAGGAGACCTACCATGTGATCCATAGCAAGATCGTCAGCGCTACCAAAAGAGGGGCCAAGCTCGTCATTGTCGACCCCAGGCACATACCGCTGACGAAGCGGGCTGACATCCATATCCAGCCGAGGCCCGGTACGGACGGCATTCTCCTCTTGGCAATGCTGAACATCATCATCTTGGAGCATCTCTATGACAGGGAGTTCGTGGAGAACTGGACCGTGGGCTTTGACAAGCTGGCGGAGCATGTGAAGAGATACACGCCGGAGGAGGCCGAGCGAGTCTCCGGGGTGGCGGCGGAAGACATCGAGAAGGTCGCGCGACTGTATGCAACAACCAAGCCAGCCTGCCTACATATTGGTTTCAAGATCGCCCAATGCCAGTGCGGTTTCCAGATCTGTCGTTCACTGGCGATACTGTCAGCGGTCACCGGCAATATCCAGGTGCCCGGTGGAGAGTTGAAGTGGTTCTACCTGCCTGCAAGATCAGTAGCGCTCCCAAAACTGGTGGGGGACCTGAAGCACCCGAAGGCAGACAGGTACCCGATATACTCTACCTTTCTAGCCGGCTCGATTGACGGTTGCATGACGAATTGGGGAGACCTCGTACTGAATGAACCCCAGCGGCTCAGAAGCATGATCGTATCCGGAGCCAATCCCGCCGTCACCTGGCCCAATACGGCGAAGGTGAGAAAGGCTTTGGACAAGCTCGACTTCCTGGTAGTCATGGATATCTTCATGACGGCCACAGCCAGGATGGCTGATATTGTCCTTCCAGCCTGCACCTTCCTGGAAAAGCCGTCCCTTACGGCATGGCGCGGGCGTTTTCTCAGAAGGCCGGTAATCGAGCCTCAGTGGGAGTCCTGGCCTGATTTCCGGTTCTGGCTTGAGCTTGCCAAGAGAATGGGCTACGAGCATTACTTTCCCTGGAAGAGCGGCGAGGAGATCATCAACTACGTCTACGAGCCATCCGGGCTGACCGTCAACAAGATCCTGGAGGCGTCCCCCACCGGTTTCATCCACACCCAGACCGTGACGGGTGAACGGCAATACGGGCGAGAGGGGTTCCGAACGGCATCAGGCAAAATCGAGCTCTATTCTGCGCTGCTGGAAAGGCTCGGCCATGAGCCACTGCCCACCTATACTGAGCCCAGGGAGAGTCCGATCAGCACCCCTGGTCTCTTCAAGGAGTTTCCCCTCACATTGACCACGGGGACCAGGGAGATCGAATGGTACCACTCGGAGCATCGCCATTTGGACAGGCTTCGGCGCAGGAATCCGCAGCCTGTGGCACAGATACATCCCGACACTGCTGCCAAATATGGAGTCAGCGACGGCGAGCCCATGCTGATAGAGACCAAGATAGGACGACTGCAGATCGACGCCAGGGTCACCGATGAGATTGTGCCCGGCATGATTTCTGTTCCCCATGCGTGGAATGAGGCCCCTGCGAACATGTTGACTGACGACATGCCTGCCGACCCGGTATCAGGTTTTCCGGCGCTTACCGCGTTGTTGTGCAGGGTCAGTGGGAAGACCTCAGCCCAATATGGCGCTGACTGAGACAGTAGGGATTGCCCTCAGCCGTGGGCTTCCATTGCAGCTTGTGTGGCACAGATACGCTACCAGTTCGGAACGGTCCATATTCCCTGCAACTGCAAGCTGAGTTCTGGGACAATGCTATTCAGGCGACTGCAAACCAGTTGGCCGGATGCCTGTTCCGGGAGATGTGGCTGGAAAACAAGCGAGTGGTAGCTGTGACACCGCAACCGGAATTCGAGCCTTTCTTCCACTTGGACTGTGAGGAGTCTGTTGAAGGTACAATCCCGACCGGCGCCCAAGCAGAAGCGCCAGGGACTCCGGGGTGAATTTGGGGGGCGTTTAGCCTGCCAAGCAGGGGCAAAGCCCCTTTGGAGTCGTGGAAAGGGGACGACTCCTTGATTCTACCAGGTCCGCATGTCACCCTGCTGAACCGTCGCTGAGGGCCATATCCACTGCCGCCTCGGCATGCAAACGGCTGGTATCAAACAGAGGCACATGCACGTCCCTGGGACCGACAAGGAGAGGCAGTTCGGTGCAGCCCAAGACAACACCCTGCGCTCCCGCCTCAACCAGACCATTGATGATTTGTACGACAGTGCGGCGGGATGATGATTCGACTGAGCCCCGGCACAGCTCCTGGTAGATGATCCGATTGATTTCGTCCCGTTCCTCCGGGCCTGGCACCAGCACCTCAACCCCGCAACTGTCTCGCAGCCTGCCGGCGTAGAAAGGATCCTCCATGGTCAATCGAGTACCCAACAGACCGACCCTTTGCAGGCGGCTCGCCACTATCGCCCTCCCGATTACCTCGATGATGTCGAGCAGAGGCAAGCCAACCTGCTCACACAGAGCGCCGCTCACCTTGTGCATGGTGTTGGTACATAGCACCAGGAAATCAGCCCCCGCCAGCTTCAAGGCTTTGCCTGCCTCCACGAGAATAGCAGTAACCCCGTCCCAATCACCCTGTCGTTGCGCCAGTTCGACCTCGCTGAAATCCAAGCTATACAGAACCAAACGAGCTGAGCTCAGGCCGCCCAGTCTCTGAGCGGCTACCTCGTTGATTACCCTGTAGTACTGCTGGGAAGACTCCCAGCTCATCCCTCCAATAAGGCCTATAAGTCTCATGGTATCCCCGATGATCCGTGTTCTCTCATGTGCTCTACAGTAATTGGGGCCGGCTGCTGGCCATCGCTTCGAAGTTGGCGTTGTGTGAAATCTCAGCTTACTCCCCAGTGTCTGTAGACTACTACGGGGGCGACGCCGTTGCCAAGCCCCCAACGGACACGCCATCAAGTCCGAGTGCTGTGTCCCTGAAGTAGCTTGACAATGGAGCCCCCCACGGGTCATTCCCGCTAACGCGGGAATCTTGGGGTGGTGGGGAGGCCCACGACTCAGGCATTTTCATCCTTCGTAGTACGGTTGACAACTGGCCTGGGAGATTCCTGCCATGGCAATCAGTGCCGCATTGTAGAGTCACTCGTGAGGCACAACACTGGCTCCCTGCCACTGCAGCGGGGACGAGACGCCCAGCGCGTTCAAGGAGCGGTACGGGGAGTGCTACGTCGACAGTGGAGTGGGCGCGAGGATTCCCCTACCCTGAGCAGTCAAACGAGACGGTGTCCAATTCATTCAATTCCATTTGGCGTCTTGGCGTCATCAATGAATGGACCCCCCTACGTTCCCCACCGGCCACGGGAAAGCGTGTACAAAACGTAGTCCCAGAGGTTACCTGTAAGATTGCCCACTCGAACCATTCTTAGTGTCAGGTGAATGGCCCTTGCCTTCTCCGCTCCATATGCCTCCTCCAGCCTCCGTAGGGCATCGGCATCGGGATTCGCATCGGACTCGGCCCAGTGTTGGGCGTAGAGGACTGCCATTGCTTCCTCCGGCGGACAACTCTCCAGGCTGCCCGAAAGGAGCAGTGCAGCCTCCTCTTCCTCGATCCCGCCCTTCAGGGCCTCCCTGGTGTGGATATAGGAGCAGTAGCGGCAACCGTACACTGCCGTAACCGCCAGCATTAGCCTCTCCCTGAAAGCCGGGGAGATGACTCCCCTCGATCTCGCTTTGCGGATGTCCCTCGCATGGCGCGCCAGGTATACGACCTCGCCGAGGAACTGCCTCGGGCTGGTGTAGAAACGTTTGTGGAAGTCCACGGCTCTGCCCGATTCATGATACCACTCATTGGGCCAGAGATGCCGCTGTCGACAAGGCCCCATGTGGCTTCAGGCACCCGAGCGGCTGGGCACGGTCAAACGGATACCGGAGCAGGCAGAGCCCTGGCTCTCAGTTCTGTCTGCTCCTGTCTGTTGCTGGTGTGGCTGCTTCAGGGACGGGTTTGACAGCCATGGCCAGGGCTACTAATCTGGGCCATCGAAGGGATGATGGCCGCGCCAGGGCTGATCAACAGCCAGCGCGGGGTATACTGCCTTGAGGAGGTAGCATCAATGAAGCGGTTTGAGGACAAGGTCGCCCTGGTGACAGGCGCCGGCTCAGGGATCGGCCGGGCCACTGCCCTTGCCTTTGCCGGCGAGGGAGCGAAGGTTGTAGTGGCTGATGTCGTGGTCCAGGATGGTGAAGAGACGGTCCGGATGATCAAGGATGCCCATGGTCAGGCCATTTTCATCAAGACGGACGTCTCCAGGCCAGATGAAGTCGAGGAGATGGTAAAGAAGACAATCACCACCTACGGCCGACTCGACTGTGCCTGCAACAATGCCGGCATCAACGGAGGAGCACATACCCTGACAAGGTGCACCGAGGACTTGTGGGACAGTGTAATAAGCATAAACCTGAAAGGTGTCTGGCTCTGCATGAAATATGAGGTGCTACAGATGCGCAGTCAGGGTGGCGGCTCGATCGTGAACATGGCTTCAATGCTGGGCTTGGTTGGTGCCCCAGGGTCTCCGGCATATGTAGCCAGCAAGCACGGTGTTGTGGGGCTGACAAAATCGGCAGCACTGGAATACGCCGGGAAAGGCATCCGTGTCAACGCCATAGCTCCCGGCAACATCGATACTCCCATGAACAGGCGTTTGGTGGCAGATCACCCGCAGTTGGAGACCTGGCTGGTCGAGGCAGAACCAATGGGACGGATGGGCAAGCCGGAAGAAATAGCCGCCGCGGTCCTGTGGTTGTGCTCAGACGAGGCCTCGTTCGTTACAGGCCACGCACTGGCTGTAGACGGAGGAATAGTAGCCCAGTAGCACCACCAGCCTCTATGTGGCAGACAAGCGACTGGGTTGAGTCTACTCTATAAGAGGGTAGATTCCCGCTCAATCAAGGGACGACAGAGGAGCAACAACGCCATCGGTACGAAACTCGAAGAGTCGCCTCTGGAAACCCACCGCAATGGGTTGGGGATGGTGAGTCTCCAGAGGCGACTCTCTGAGTCCCATTGTATTCCACCCACCCGATTGCAGTGTCGGGGGCCAGGGCCAACCCCTGGTTGGGCCGCAATCCCAGTGCAATGCGGTGTCTGGCCTGTTGTCATCATGTGTTGTATGATGACGCGAAAGGTTCTGGCTGGAACACTAGGCTCTCTTATGATACTCACCTCGTTCGGATGATTGGGTTGGTTAACAGAGCTCTGCGCAGAAGAGATAAAGGGAAACCAAGTTGATCGAAGTCAACCGGATAGGAGAGGTAGTCCAGATTAAGCTGGGGCGTGAGCTTAACGGTGAGGTACTGCACTTAACCAGCGTCTACCTCATTGATGGACTCCTCATCGATACAGGTCCCAGCCATACCGCCGAGGAACTGGCGCAAGCCCTCGAGAGCGAGCATCTCAAGCTGGCTGTCAATACGCATTATCACGAAGACCACATCGGCGGCAACGCCATCCTGATGAGGAAGTTCGGTATCAGGATACTGGCCTCACGCCGTTCCGTCCCATTGATCAACCAGGTCCCGGGCCTCTACCCGGCCCGGGAGTTGGTCTGGGGTCTTCCCGAACCGACGGAGGTGGGCTGCCTGTCTGAGACAGTAGAGACGGATCGTTTCCGTTTCGAGGTCATAGAGACTCCAGGGCACTGCGAAGGGCATGTCGCTTTGATAGAGCGGGCGACGGGGTGGTGCTTCTCTGGAGACCTCTTCGTTGCGCCCGAGCCAAAGTTCTTCCGACCATCGGAAGAGGACTTGGAGGCGACCGTGAGGTCTATGAGGAGACTTGCTGAGTTCCCGGCTGACAGCCTTGTTCTCTTCACCGGACCAGGCGATGTGATAGCGGAGGGGCGACAGGCTCTTCATTCACGCATCGAGCACTATCGAGCCCTGGCGAATAGAGCCAGGGAGCTTCAGAAACAGGGGGGCTCGGTAGTCGCCATTCGAGATGAGTTATTTGGCGGCGAAGGCCCCTGGGCTGAAGCCACCGGCGGGGACATGTCCTGTGAACACCTGGTCCGGGCTCTGCTGGATGCTGAGATCTGACAAGCAAGCTACCACCAATAGTCTCATATTAGTCTGTATGCCAGGTACGGCTTGTGCTCTCTTGCAGCGAGTCCATGGTATTACGAGACCATCAGTGACAACCTCGCGAAAGAGGGCGGGCGGATCATTGATTCGATGGGCGCTCTCGTCCGGGCTATTGGCCCCTGAGCTTTATGTCAGGGTGCCGCGCGGCGATCATGCGGCGCATACCGTCCCGCCATTTCACTTGACAGAGCCCTACCAGCTCGCGGCGACGCGTGTTGTCAAGCGATAGGTGCTCGGTCTCGCAGGGCACGCTTCTGAACTCCGCCCTGAGCCCGGCAATCTCCGCCATGTAGCGGCAGTAGTCCTGCACGTCCACCGCCTCGTCCCCCGCCCAATTCACGATGGTGGCCGGCACGCTAGCCGCGGCAAGCATTCCGACAGCTTGGGCATTGATATCGTCCTGGTAGATGGGATTGCATATCGAGCGGCGGTCCGGCACAATCGTCACCGGCTTGCCTTCCAGCATCCGCCTGAACTGCATGGCTGGCAGGCCACCGTTGGGTCCGTAGGAAACGTTCATTCGGGCGATTGTGGTGGGCAGGGTGAGCTGGCGTGCCGCAAACCTGGCCACCGCTTCCTGGCCGGTCTTTGAGACAGCATAGGTGGGCGAGTAGCGCATGACAGAACCGCCCAGCGGATCGGTCTCCTTGATCGGATAATACGGGTCCGCAGCGGGGGCATAGACGCCACAGGTGGACATCACCAGGAAGCCTCGTGCCCGGCGACAGTGGTTCATCAGCAGACCCGTGCCCTCAGCGTTGACACGCAAAGCATGGTCAAAATCGGTCGACATCTCAATCGAGGCGGCCAGGTGTAGAACGTAGGTGAAGTCGTCGGGCAGTGCCCGAAAATCAGGGGCTGCCAGGTCTACCACCCGTGTGGTGATACCCAGGGCCTCAACTTTTTCCAGCGACGCCGGGTCACGGAACCGCGCTATTCCCCAGACCTCGTTGTCCCGAGCCAGGCTGGCAGCCAGGGGAAAGGCAATCTGGCCCGCAGGCCCGGTGACCAGTATCTTCTCATTGCTCAGCGCTCCGATTTTGCCAGTCCTCCTCTGTACGTCTATTCTTCCTGCTGAGTACGCAGCCGGATCCCGCCGCGGCTTCCCCCTCAGCCTCTACTGTTCGAGTTTGAAATCCCACTGGCAAGCTATCTCGTCCCCGCTCTTTCGTGGAGGCAGCTTCAGAGGGGTCACCGTTATGTTCGGATGGATCAGGTGGGCCGTGTTGGCAAAACCCTCCACGTCCACTACTTCACAGACGTTCTTCTGCCGGAAATGCTCCTGGTGTCTCTCGAAGTACCCCAGAGATCGGCATCTATCGACCGTCATGATGCCGTGATTCCTGTCCTCCAGCCTATAGGTTGCGTCCAGTTTGCCTATGACACCCGGGTCGACCTGATACACCTTGAAGACCGTGGCAACGTCATCCCCATCAATGTGCATCACCTCTTTGGCCCGGCGAACGTCCAGATAGGCCGCCCTTCTCCAGACCTCTGCTTCCAGGCCAGCGGCTACATCCTCGCCCCACTTCTTCTTCGCCCATGAGTGGTAGATGCCGCCCAGCCCCACGTACAGCATCCCCGCCGCCCGACATATCCGGGCCAGTGCATCTCTGGAGAACTCGGTCAACCGCAGGTCCGGCTTGAACTCGCCGCTGTAGTCCTCCAGTTCACCTGTAACCGGGTCTATCGCTCCCGGTCCGCCCACGTTCACCGGCTTGACACGGCTGTCACCTGGATCCATCTTGAATTCCCACTGGCAGGCAATATCGTCCTTGCTCTGCCGGGGGGGTAGCTTGAGACAGGTCGTCTTCATCTTGGGATTGAATATCTCGCCCGCTTCGGCGTATCCCCACACATCAAGGTCACAAATGTGCTTTCCATAGGTTGTCTCGCCGGACCGCTCGAAGTAGTCCAGCGCCCAGCAGCGTCGGCAGGTGGCTATGCCGTGATACCTGCTCTTCAAGTCATAGACGAAATCAATGAATCCTGCAGCCCCGGGGTCCACCTGAAAGTGCTTGAACAGGTCCGCTACAGTGTCCCCGTGGATGTTCATTGCATCCCTGACCCGGCGGAGCTCCATCTCGTTGCCACCCCCTCCCATCCAAACGCTGCCTTGTAGCTCCTTGGCCGCTTCTTCACCGAACCTCTCCCTGACGAGGCGAAACCAGAAGCCTATGATACCCACGTACAGCCGGCCTCCCGCTTGCCACAGCCTTATGAGGACATCCTTGGAGAAGTCCTGCAGCCTGAGGTCGGGCAGAAACTCCCCGCTGTAGTCCTGCAACTCTCTCATGACGTCAGTTCCTTTCCCTCATCGCGTCTCAAACGCTTGCTTGCGCAGCCTTTGACCTTGAGAACGTGACATCCTCGGTCCTGCTGCGCGCAGGCGAGCCATGCCTCCCAGATTATCATTCGAGCTCACCTCACCACATCGTCAATCCGCCGCTCACGCTAATAGTCTGTCCCGTGAGGAAGGAGGCTCGGTCGGAAGACAGAAAGAGGACGGTGTCTGCTATGTCCTGCGGCCTGCCCATGCGTCTTATGGGCCAGTACCTCATCCCTTTCTGCAATACCTCGGAAGAACGAGGGTCAGTGGTGTAGGCATCGAAGCCCCACTCAGTCCACCAGCTCCCACTCCCCACATCCTCCGGACTGTGCGGAACGATCCAGCCAGGACATACCACATTGACGTTTATCCCGTACCGGGCCAGCTCCCAGGCCAGAGCCCTGGAGAGCCCAATGACCGCCGCCTTGGTCCCTCCGTAGACTGCTTCATTGTACGCCGCAAATCCCCATTGGCCTGAGACAGAGGCGATGTTGACGATTCTCCCGCATCCCCGCTGTATCATGTGACCCGCCACTGCTTGCGTGCAGTCTACTACGCTCCGGTAGTTCAGGCTTATCTCCCTGTCCGTCTCCTCCCGGGGCTTGGTCATGAAGGGCTTGGGCCAGGTTCTGCCAACATTGTTGACCAGCACGTCTATCTGACCGAACCGCTGAAGTGTCCCCTCCACCATTGCCTGGACCGAATCCCAACTGGTCACGTCAGTCTGGATCAAGATGGCCTGCCCACCCAGGGCATTCGCCTCGTCCACTACCCTCTGTCCCTGCTGAGCATCCAGTTCGGCATTCACTATGTTGGCCCCTTCCCCAGCGAAACCCAGTACGGTCCCCCGCCCGATATTCGAGCCTCCACCTGTAACGATCACTGTCCTCCCTGTCAAACCCAGTTCCATTTCCTACCTCCTTGATGACGACTTCCAGCCTGCGGCTGACCTTGACCGGCTATCCCGAGCGGTGATCAGGCTCCAGGTAGGCTGCCCCGAGGCCTGATATCTCGTTTTGGCTGCCTGCTTCAGTCTCTGGGTCCTTTCTGGCATGTCAACCGCACCTCTTGCTCCAGGTGAACGGACACCTGGCTGGCAAACGCGTGTAGTCGGGACAGGAAGTAGAAGCCGGCGTGACATGCCCGCGAAGCCGCTGAAGCCGGCCTGGACTGGAGACGTTCCACTGCAGAAGCATGCAGCATGTCCTAACCCCGCCATGGCGGGAAGCAAGCATGGGGTTGACGAATCTCCAAATCTCAAGCACCAAATCACAAACAATACTCAATGACCGAAATCCCAAAGCCCAACCCCTCACCACTCTGGAGCTCTGAGAGTTGTTGTTCATTGTCT
>Ga0180432_10002603_pt1 | contig 26930 bp, 23 predicted proteins | sample SS_ome_10_FD_132414 | JGI IMG/M metagenome (GOLD analysis project Ga0180432, IMG submission 132414) | Hypersaline lake sediment archaeal communities from the Salton Sea, California, USA - SS_1_MS_2 metaG | ecosystem: Environmental > Aquatic > Non-marine Saline and Alkaline > Hypersaline >... | reverse complement strand
TGTGCGGAACGCAGCTCAACTTCCAGGCCGGCCCGCAGGACCCCACCGACCGCCCGCTGGATCTGGCCATCGACGGCCCCGGCTTCTTCCAGGTGACCACCATCTACAACGGGCAGGAGACCGTGGGCTACACCCGGGCGGGCAACTTCACCATCAACGCCGAGAACAACATCGTCCTGGGCAACACCGAGGGGTCGCTGGTGGAGCCCCCCATCACCATCCCGGACGACTACTCCGCCATCAACGTGGGCCGCGACGGCGAGGTGCTGGTCACCCAGCCGGGCTCGGCGACGCCCACCGCCGTGGGGCAGATCGAGCTGGCCCGCTTCGTCAACCCGGAGGGCCTCAAGCAGATCGGCCGCAACCTCTACGTCGAGACGGTGGCCTCGGGGGTGCCCATCACCGGCAACCCGCAGGAGGACGGCCTGGGCGCCATCCAGCAGGGCGCCCTGGAGGGCAGCAACGTCGACCCGGTCCGCGAGCTGATCGACCTGATCCAGACCCAGCGGGCCTTCGAGCTCAACAGCCAGTCGATCCAGAGTGCCGACCAGGCGCTCCAGACGGTGACCAACCTGAGAAGGTTCTAATGACATAAGCTGACACCATGCAGGATGCACAGATGACCAGCAAGGATTGCGTAAGACCCGTCTTCACCGACCGCCCGCAGCCGGCGCCGCAACGCCGCAGGGCCGCATGCTTCCCCGGTCGCCGTCCGGGGAAGCATGCCCTGCTGCGCCGGGCACGGGGCACCGCCGTGGTGCTGGTGGCCCTGCTGGTGCCGCCGGCCGGAGCCCTGGCGGACGGGTTCCAGAGCGTGCGCCTCTGGCCCGAGGCGGTGGTGGTGCAGGACGAGATCCGCCTGGGCGATCTCTGCGAGCTGGCCGGCTTTGACGCCGATTCGCACCAGGCCATCCGCGACCGGGTTGTGGCGCCCGCCCCGCCGCCCGGGGGATCGCGGCTGGTCAGCCTGGAGGAAGTCCGCGGGGCGCTGGTCGGCGCCGGGTTGAACATGGCCCGGACCATTGTCAAGGGCGCCGTGGAGTGCGGCGTCCGCCGTCCGAAGCTGCTGCCCGCGGCATCGCCGGCAGCGGCAGCGCCGGAGCGGGAGACGTCCCGGCCGCCGCGGGCGGACGCAGCGTCCGCCGTCGCGTCCCGGACCCTGCGCGATGTGGTGATCGACTTCTTCGAGCGGCGGCTGCAGCGCTACGGGGGCCGGGTCCGCGTGGACTTCGGCCGCACGGCCGGTCCGGCGCTGGATCTGTCGGGCCCGGAGTTTGACTTCGCCGTCCGGCTGCGCTCGGGTGGTGCCCTGGGCATGATGGGCGTGATCGTCGACGTGTGCCGGGACGGCCGTGCCGTACAGCAGGTCGAGTTCCTGGCCAACGTCACCCTCCTTCGCGACGTGGTCATCGCCCGCCGGGCAATCAACCAGAAGGCCGAGATCGGCCCCACGGACCTCCAGGTCACCGAACTGGCCTTCGACAACCTCGACCGGCTGGGGCTGACCGACGTCTCCCAGGCGATCGGCCAGCGGGCCAGGCGTTTCGTTCCCGCCGGCACCATGCTCAACCCCCGCGACCTCGAGACGCTCCCCCTGGTCAAGCGTGGCCAGCTCGTGGAGGTCTACTCGCGGGTGGGGGCCACGACGGTGCGGACGGCCGCCAAGGCGATGGAATCGGGCGCCCTGGGCGAGCTGATCGAGCTGCGCAGCACGGAACGCCGGGGGCGCATGCTGCTCGGAAGAATCACCGGCCCCCGCAAGGTCGAGCTGCGCCAGCAGGGCCGGCGCTCGCCGGGCGATCGGGACACGCGGCTGGCAGTGGCAGGAGGTGACCGATGAAACCCCCAGCGCGTCTGAACGGTATGGCGATCCACGACCCGCGGGCGGCGCTGCGGTGTGTCCGGCTCGCCTGGACACTGCCGGGGTGGGCCCTGCTGGTTTCGCCGGTACCGCCGGTCGAGGCCCAGACGTCCTCGCTGGGCAAGCGGCCCGAGCGTGTCGTCGCCACCGGTCGGGCCGCGCCCCACGCCGCCCTGCCCCGTGAGTCTCAGGCCGGCTACCAGGGCAACACCGTCCTGGAGCAGAACTCGCTTTTCGGGATCGAGATCCAGCCGCCCAAGGAGTTCAAGGTTCACGACATCCTCACCATCATCGTCCGGCACCAGAAGAAGTTCGAGGCCGACGCCGAGCTGGAGAACAAGAAGGACTTCGAGATCAAGAGTGAGCTGGACGCCTTCTTCAAGCCGACGGCCGGCGGGCTCGGTGCGGCCACCTTCCACCGCGGCAAGCCCAACGTGGACTACAGCTTCGGCTCCCGGGTCAAGGGCGAGGGCGACAGCAAGCGGGAGGACAGCTTCGTCACCCGCATCAGCGGGACCATCGTGGACGTCAAGCCCAACGGCAACCTGGTGATCGAGGCCACCAGCAGGTTCCGGCACGAGGACGAGGTGGCCGTGGTCACCCTTACCGGCATGTGCCGCGGCAGCGACGTCACCCCGGACAACACCGTGCTGAGCACCCAGGTCGCCGACCTGGACATCAAGGTGAGCAACAGCGGTGGCGTCAGGGACGCCGCCACCCGCGGATGGATCACCCGGCTGCTGGATGCGCTCAAGCCGTTCTAGAGGTGCACAGGTGAAGCAGGCAACGACCGCCATCGCGATTCTGACTCTCTCGGCCGCGGCGCAGGCCAGCGTCACCGCCCGGGTCGGCGACGTGACCCAGCTCAAGGGCCAGGGCGTCAACTACCTGACCGGCATCGGCCTGGTGGTCGGCCTGGAGGGCACCGGGGACGGCGACGAGTACGCCCCGGCCATGCGCCCCCTGGCCCAGGGCCTCAACGGCTTCTACGCCGATCCGGTCGCTTCCCTCGACGAGCTGAAGGACACCAAGAACGTGGCCATCGTCTTCCTGGAGGCCACCCTGCCCGAGAACGGCGCCCGCGAGGGCTCGCGGATCGACGTCAAGGTGAGCTCCTTCGGTGCCGCCAAGAGCCTGGAGGGCGGACGGCTGCTCCCCGCCGTGCTGCTCTACCCCGACCGCCGGGTGGACACCGTCTTCGCCCGGGCCCAGGGGCCGGTCCGGCTCATCGATCCGGAACACGCCACCACCGGCGTCATCGAGGCCGGGGCCCTCATCGAGGAGGACGTCATCCACGCCTACACGGCGCGGGGCGGTGACCTGCCCTTCCACAACTCCTGGATTCGCGAGGACCAGCACTACCTCACCCTGGTGATTCAGGACACCCACGCCTCCTGGACCCTGGCCCGGGAGATCGCCCAGGCCGTCGACTCGGCCCTGGCTCTGGCGGCGGACGTGGACCGGGTGGCCCTGCCGGTGGATGCCAAGAACGTGGTGGTGCTGGTGCCCGGGTCGGAGGTGGCCAGCCCGGCCGACTGGATCAGCCAGATCGAGCAGCTCGACCTGCTCATCGGCTCCGGCGAGGCCCGCGTGGTCGTGGACCGCACCAGCGGAACCATCACCGTCTCGGGCAACGCCAAGATCTCGCCGGTCATCGTCTCGCACCGCGGGCTGACCATCACCGTCGCGGACCAGTTGCAGGAGGCGGTGCTGGCGGCTCCGGGTCCCCAGGTGCAGAACTTCGTGGCCCTGGATCCGGGGCGGACCGGGGGCACCAGCGCCTCGGAGCTGCTGGAAGCCCTCAACCGTCTGGCGGTCCCCATCGACGACCGCATCGCCATCCTGACGCAGGTGCACAGCATGGGCGCCCTGCACGCCCGGCTGATCGTGAAGGACTAGAGATGTCAGCACTTGGCACAATTCATCCGATCGGGTCTCCGGGCCCGCGCAGCGCCGCCGGGGGCGGCTCCGTGGCCGCCAGGCCCGCGGCAGCGGCGGCGGAGCGCGGCGTGGCGGAACTGCGGGCTGTCGCGGGAGGCGTGGTGGGCACGGTGTTCTTCGGCACGCTGCTGCGGAACCTCCGCTCCAGCACGCTCCAGGGCGAGTACGGCCACGGCGGGCGCGGCGAGGAGGTTTTCCAGGCCCAGCTCGACCAGCTCCTGGCGGAGCGGAGCGGGCGGACCGGCAGGTTCGGGCTCGCCGACGCCATCGTCGACCGGCTGGAAGGTCAGCAGCGGGCCATCATCACGGCACAGGCTGCCGCTGGAGAAGGGGCATGAACCCGCAGACGCGTGAGCAACTGGGGCGCGAGCTGGCTGGTTCGCTGTCCCGCCTCGAATCGCTCCACCGAGCGCTGGCCGACCTGGTGGAGCGCAAGATCGACCGGATGCGGGCCGCGGACGTCGAAGGCCTGAACGCCTGCACCGGCCGCGAGCAGAGCCTGGTCGAGGAGATCGGCGAGCAGGAGCGGTTCCGCAGGCTGCTGACCGACCGGCTGGGCCGCTCCTACGGCATGACGCCGCAGAAGGCCCGGCGGCTGACCGTCGGGCAGTGGGCCGACAAGCTGCCGGCCGCTCAGGCCGCCGAGCTGCGGGCCGTCGCGGTCCGGCTCCGGGACGTCAGCCGGCGGATCGAACGGCGCAACCGCGTGGCGGGCGCCCTGAGCGGCGAGATGCTCCGCCACCTGGGGGCGGTGCTCGGTTCGGTGAACGACAGCGGGGGGGCCGCCGGGGGCTACAACCCGTGCGGCCAGGTGGCGAGCTCGTCGCCCCGCAGACTTTTCGAGACCGTCGGGTAACGAACATGGGACTCGTGAATTCCGCCTTACAGATCGGCCGGTCCGCGCTGGAGACCTATCAGAGCGCCTTGCAGGTGATGGGTAACAACGTGGGCAACGCGGGCAACGAGGACTACACCCGCCAGACGGCCGGGCTCTCCGCGGTCAGCGGCACGCCCCTCCCGCAGGGCATGCAGCCCGGGGCCGGCGTGGCCCTCAACGAGCTGAAGCGCAACCTGGACGAGTCCCTGGAGAACCGGCTGCGGGCCGCCATCGGCAACCTGGAGTCGGCCGAGACGCAGCAGCTCTCGCTGGGCCGCGTCGAGGCCCTCTTTGACGAGTCGACCGGCGTTGGCGTGGCCAACCGGCTCAACGAGTTCTTCAACAGCTTCTCCGACGTGCAGAACTATCCGGCCGACCTGGCCATGCGGGAGATCACCCTGGCCGAAGGAGCCGACCTGACCCGCTCGCTGTCGCAGTTGCGGGAGGAGCTCCAGGCCCTGGCCGAGGACCTGGACGACCAGATCGGTGACCTGGTCATCCAGGCGGATGAGCTGGCCACCCAGATCGCCGCGCTGAACAGCGAAATCACCGCCGCCGAGGCCGGCCTGCCCTCCTCGGCGAACGCCCTTCGCGACCAGCGCGATGCCCTGGTCCGCGATCTTTCCGAGATCTTCGACGTCACCGTGCGGCACCAACCCGACGGCAGCACCTATGTCTACGTCGGTTCCGAGCCCCTGGTGATGGGCGGGGTGTCCCGCGGGCTGACCACCCGGCAGACCGCCGACGGCGAGTTTGCCCGCACGGTGGTCCACTTCGCCGACGGTTCCGCGGCCGGCTCGCCGGTTTCCGTCCGCGGGGGGCAGCTCGGCGGGCTGATCGCCGCTCGGGACACGCAGGTGAGCGGACCCATCGACGGGCTGGACGAGCTGGCCGCCGCGCTGATCTTCGAGGTGAACCGGCTGCACGCCGACGGGCAGGGCACCGAGGGCTTCTCCTCGCTGACCGGCACCTACAAGGTCCAGGACACCACCGCGGCGCTCACCAGCGACGACGCCGGTCTGCCCTTCTCCCCGCGGAACGGCAGCTTCTTCATCGCGGTCGCCGACGACGCCACGGGCACGGCCCTCGCCTACCAGATCGACGTGGACCTGGACGGCATCGGGGACGACACCAGCCTGGAATCGCTGGTCGCCGGCATCAACGACGCGGTGAGCGGTGTTACCGCCTCGATCACCGTCGACAACCGGCTGAGCCTGGCGGCCGATACGGGCTACACCTTCAGCTTCGGCCACGACGGCGAACAGGCGCGTGAGGACACCTCCGACGTGCTCGCCGTCCTGGGCGTCAACACCTTCTTCGAAGGGACCAGCGCCGCCGACATCGCCGTACGTGAGGACCTGTCGTCCTCGCCGGCCCGGCTCGCTGCGGCGACGGTGGGTTTCGACGGCGACGGCTCGAACGCCGGGCGGCTGGCCGAGCTGGCCACCCAGGCAGTGGACACGCTCGGGGGGCTGTCCCTCACCGAGAGGTACCGGCAGGTGGCCAACGATGTGGCCGTGGCCGGGGCTACCGTCAATGCGGACGTCGAGGCGGCCGGTGCCGTCCTCGCCGCACTACAGGCACAGAAGGAGAGCATCAGCGGGGTCAGCCTCGACGAGGAGGCCCTGGAGATGCTCAAGCTGGAGCGGGCCTACCAGGGGGCGGCCCGCTATGTGGTCACCGTGGACCAGATGATGAGTGAGCTCCTGGCACTGGTGCGCTAGCCGGCCGCGCAGCGCCGCGGCGGGCGATAGGCAGGAACAACGGTAATGGCCGTCAGTCCCGTGAACGTCTCCAGGGTCTCTTTCAATCAGCAGATCACCACCCTGCTGACCTCGCTGAAGAGCACCTCGCTGGACCTGCTGACCGAGCAGAACCAGCTCGCCAGCGGTCTGAAGTTCGCGTCGCCCAGCGAGGACCCCGCCGCGGCCTCGCAGGCCCTCAGCCTCCAGGCAGTGATCAGCCGGCAGGACCAGATCGCCGTCAACCTGGACCACGCCAGCAGCATGCTCGACGCCACCGACGCGGCCATCAGCGAGATCCACGGGCTGGTCTCCGACGCCCATGCCATCGCCAGCCAGAGCCTGGGCCCGCTGGCCACCGCCGAGGAGCGGCTGGCCAACGCGGAGCTGATCGCCGACCTGGTCGAGCAGCTCGTGGCCGTCGGCAACCGGGAGTTCAACGGCGTCTACCTCTTCGCCGGACGCGACACGGAATCACCGCCCTTCGAGTCCGCGCTGGGCTCCTACGCCTACGCCGGGGACACCGGCGACGTGCTCGCCCACGTCGCGGTGCTCGACGACGAACCGATCAACCTCACCGGCGCGGACCTCTTCGGGGCCCTCTCCAGCAGCGCCGGCCCAGGCACCGACCTGTCCCCGGTGCTCAGTGCCGACACCCGGCTCGAGGACCTGGTCGGCGCCCGCGGGGAGGGGGTCCGCGTGGGGCGCGTGGCCATCCAGTCCGAAGCCGGGGGGGCGGCGATCACCGTCGATCTCACCGCGGCGGGTTCCCTGGGGGACATCGTCGACCTGATCAACGATGCGGCCGGCGGTCTGGTGACCGCGGCCCTCGGTCCGGACAGCGTGACCCTCACGCCGGTCGCCGGCGCGGTGACCGTCACGGACGTGGGCCTGACCGGTGTGGCCGGTGACCTCGGCCTGGTCACCACGGCCCCCAGCAGCGACCCCATCGTCGGGGATTCGCTGCGCCGCAAGGTGACCCGTACGACCCCGATAGACGAACTGGCGGGCGGCACCGGCGTGGACCTCACCGGCGGCCTGACCGTCACCAACGGCGCGCAGACGCGGACCGTGGACGTCAGCACCGCCCAGACCGTTCAGGACCTCATCAACGCCATCAACAACAGCGGCCTGTACGTCCGAGCCCGGGTCAACGAGGCGGGCACCGGCATCGCGGTGGTCAACGAGGTGGCCGGCACCCGCCTGAGCATCGGCGAGAACGGTGGCACCACCGCGGCGGACCTGGGCCTGCGGACCCTGGACGAGGACACCGTGCTGGCCGGCCTCAACTTCGGCCGCGGCGTGGAAACCAGCCCCGGCCAGGACGACATCCGCATCACCGCCAAGGACGGGTCCATCCTCGACCTGAATCTCGACGGTTTGCAGACCCTCGGCGAGGTGCTCGAGGCCATCAACTCGGCGGCGGTCGATGCCGGCGTCGCTGTGACGGCGTCCCTGGCCGAGACGGGCAACGGCATCCGCCTCGTCGACACCACCGGCGGGGCGGAGCCGCTGTCGGTGTCCCGGCTGAATATGTCCTACGCCCTGGACGACCTCGGGCTGGTGGGGGCGGCGGAGGAGCCCGAGGGGGAACTCCTCGGCACCGACGTCAACACCGCCCGGGCCGACGGGTTGCTCACCGCCCTGGTGGACCTGGAGAGCGCCCTGCGGGCGGACGACGAGCGGGCCATCACCGACGCCGCCGACCGGGTGAGCAGCTTCGTGGACGAGCTGAACAGCGTCCACGGCCAGGTCGGCGCCCGGGCCCAGGCCCTGCACGATCGTCTGGACCAGACCGAGACCGCCGCCCTGGCCACCGAGCAGTTGCTTTCCGAGGTACGCGACCTCGACTACGCCGAGGCGGTGACCCGATTCCAGCAGACCCAGCTCGCCCTGCAGGCGACGCTGACGGCGGGTTCGCAGTCGCTGAACCTGTCGCTGATGAGCTTCCTGGGATGACGTCCATGGACCTGACTGATGCCCGGCAACCGGACTCTGGACGGCAGGAGGTCGGGGGACGGAACACCGATCGTCAGCAAGCACCCCGTCGGCGGCGTTACAGCCCGCCGTGCGATGCGGGAACGATTGCCCTGCGTGGAGAAGCGGGGATGCCCCTCCACCGGAGCGGACAATGGCCCCCAGCGTGCCCTCAGCGAGGTCGTCGGTCGACCCACACGCTGCGGACCACAATCGAATAGGAAAGGCTGTAGGAGTAACGCGATGATCATCGAAACGTCGCGATTCGGACAGCTCGAGGTGGACGAGGAGCGCCTGATCTCCTTCCCGGCCGGCCTGCTCGGCTTCCCGGACCACAGGCGCTTCGCCCTGGTCCAGACCGGCGAGGAGAGCGGGTTCTACTGGCTCCAGTGCGTGGATTGCCAGGAGCTGGCCTTCGTGGTCACCGATCCCCGGCTCTTCGTCCCCGACTACCGGGCGCCCATCAAGGCCGAGGAACTCGGGAAGCTGGGCCTGGACACGGTCGACGGGGCTCAGGTGTTCATCATCGTCAACAAGGTGGACAACCTGCTGACCGGGAACCTCCAGGGCCCCCTGGTCGTCAACGTCCGCACGCGGGTCGGCAAGCAGCTCGTGCTCAGCGACCGGCGTTACTCCACGAGGCACCCCCTGATGCGGGTGGCCTCGCGGGGCGCGCTGGCCCGGACCGGCTGAGTCGACCGCTGGCCCGCGGGGGCTGCTTCGGCGTACAATGGTGTAGGGACGCATCAGCGCCGTGGCCGCCCGGTTCCGAGTACAGAGCCACACCGGATGGTTCGCAGGCCGTTTCGCCGCGGTTCTGCCGGAGCCATCCGCAGCACCGGGCCGACGGCTGTCCGGCCGGGTCAGTGGCGCAGCAAGGCATCGGCATGGCCGAGGAAGGAGCCCAGGATGTTGGTGCTATCTCGGACGCGCGACGAGACGATCATGATTGGCGACGACATCGAGATCACGGTCGTTGATATTCGCGGCGACAAGGTCCGCCTGGGAATCACGGCGCCTGCCAGCGTTCCCGTGCATCGCAAAGAGGTATACGACGCGATCAAGCGGGAGAACGCGCAGGCTTCCCAGATGGAGCCGGGGGAAGTGGCTGAAGTGATGGAGCCTACGAAACGGCAGGGCAGGGGTCCACGCCGGGCCCACTGAACGCCGCCCACTGCTCCACGGCCTCCGGGGCCGGGGCTGACCGCCCGGCCACCGCAGGACCAGGCGACTTAGGGACAAGGGTTCGTGCCGCGGCCCACCCGCTGCGGCCCGAGAGAATCACGGAGGATTTCAGATGAGTACCATCAACACCAACATACCCTCGCTGGTGGCCCAGCGGAGCCTCCGCCGCTCGCAGATCGATCTGGGGGTCTCCCTCGAGCGGCTGTCCAGCGGACTGAAGATCAACCGCGGGGCGGACGACCCCGCCGGGCTGATCGTCTCGGAGCGTCTGCGCAGCGAGGTCGCGGCCTCGCAGCAGGCCATCCGCAACTCCCAGCGGGCCATCAACGTCATCGCCACCACCGAGGGGGCGCTGGACGAGGCCTCGGCCCTGCTGTCCGACATCCAGGCCAAGATCGTCGAGGCGGCCAACTCGGGAGCCTTTTCCGACGAGGAGCGGGATGCCAACCAGCTGCAGATCGACTCGGCCATCGACTCGATCGCCCGCATCGCCAACACCACCACCTTCGCCGGGCGCAAGCTGCTGGACGGCTCGCTGGACTACGTGGTCAGCGGCGTGGACCAGACGCAGCTCTCGGATGTCACCGTCCTGGCCGCCAAGTTCGGTACGCGCGACTACATCCCGGTCGAGGTGGAGGTGACCACCTCGGCGCAGAAGGCCGAGCTGACCTTCCCGGCCTCCTCGACCGGGGACAATTCGGTGATCATCGATCTTCAGGGGCCGGACGGCATCGTGACGCTCACCTTCCCGGCGAGCGCCACCTCGGCGGACATGATCACCGCCATCAACACCGAGTCGGACGCCACCGGGATCACGGCCTCCGCGGCCGGATACGTCACCGGCAGCGGCCCGCCGCCCGTCGCCTCCGGCGTCGTCTTCCAGAGCACGGGCTACGGCACCCGCGAGTTTGTCAGCATCGCCGAACTGACCGATCCGCCCTCCTTCTCGGTCTACGACCGTGAGGACCGCCAGGTGAACTACACCCAGGGCGTCGACGCCGAGGGCACCATCAACGGCGCCCCCACGATCGGCGACGGGCTCGACCTGACGCTGAACTCCTCCCTGCTGGACGTCAAGGTCAGCCTGGACGAGAACTTCGGGACCAGCGGCACCGGCTTCGCCATCACCGCCGGCGGGGCTCTCTTCCAGCTCGGGCCCGAGGTCAACACCAATCAGCAGGAGAACATCGGCGTCAAGAGCATGCAGCCAAACAAGCTGGGCAACCGCCTGGTAGGTTACCTCTCCTCGCTGAAGAGCGGGCAGACCAACGATCTGCGCAGCGCCAACTACAAGGAGGCCTCCGATGTCATCAGCCTGGTCATCGACCAGGTGGCGATTCTGCGTGGTCGTCTCGGTGCCTTCGAGCGGAACACGTTGCAGACCAACATCAACCAGCTCGAAATCACCAACGAGAACCTGACCAGTTCGGAATCGGTCATCCGGGACACCGATTTCGCGGTGGAGACCTCCAGCCTGACGCGGGCCCAGATCCTGGTGCAGGCGGGCAACAGCGTGCTGGCGATTGCCAACGCCCAGTCGCAGAACGTGCTGACGCTGCTCGGCGGCTAGTGCCGTCCTGGGCCAGGCGGCCGGGTCGCCTCGATGGCGGCCGGTCGTCGGGCCGGTCGCTTCCGCCCCCGGGGCCGCCCCGGGCGGTGGAACCCGGGCGGGTAGCACCCCGGCGGGTTCAACGGGCTGCCGCCACCGGGCTGCCGGCGGTGTGCTCCGCCTGCCGCCGGACCCGCAGGCCGTTCCTGCCCCCGTTCTTGGCCAGGTAGAGGGCCGCGTCCGCCTGGGCCAGCAGCTCGGCACCGCTGGCCGCCCCGGAGCTCAGGACGCTGGCCACGCCGGCACTGAGCGTCGGCGCCGGCTGGGTCGGCAACCGCGAGGTGTACTGGCCGAACAGCCGGACGATCCGGTCGGTCAGCCCGGAGGCGTCCTCCAGGCGGATGTCGGGCAGCAGCAGCACGAACTCGTCGCCGCCGTAGCGTATGGCCACGTCGTGTTTGCGCAGGCCGCCCCGCAGCAGCTCACCGAGAAACCGGAGCAGGTCGTCGCCCGCCGCATGCCCGTGCGTGTCGTTGTGCGGCTTGAAGTGGTCGATGTCGAACATCACCACGGTCAGGTCCCCGCCCCCGCACCGGGCCGCCGCGAACAGCGGATCGAGCCGGTCCTCCAGCAGCCGGCGATTGCCCAGCCCGGTGAGCGGGTCCACCCAGCGCTGCTTCTGGGCGGTGGCCAGCAGGCCTCGCATCTTCTCCGTTTCCCGAGCCACACGCGAATCCACCTGGCGACGGGACTGGTCCAGCTCCTCGCGGGCGTCCTGGATGCGCCGGGCCATTTTCTCCATCGTTCGGGCGATCTCGCCGAGCTCGTCCCGCCGCTCGGTGGGCAGGCGGGCCATCCAGCGGTCCTCGTCCTCCCAGCGCTTGCGGACAAAGGTGCGCAGGGGTTTGTGGATGCTGCTGCGCAGCCAGCGCAGGCCGACGGAGAAGCTGATGGCCGCGATGCCGGCCAACGGCAGGGCGAACAGGAGCAGCCAGCGGCCCCATTGCAGGGGCATCTGGGTGCGGTCCGCCAGCAGCACCAGCCCGCCGGCGGGTCCGCCCGCGACGGCGGTGTCCAGCGGCCGGGTGACCACCTGCACGGACCGGGGCTGACCGCCGCCCGGTAGCTGTTGCAGGCTGGTGCTCTCCCGGGTGACGGAACGTCCGCCGGCGATGCGAGCCATGGGCAGGTCCGCGGGTACGGCCCCCAGCACGTCACCCCGCCCGTCCAGCAGGGCGGTGCCCAGCACACCCGGCTGCCGCATGGCCGCCCAGCTCCAGCGCTGGAACTGCTTCAGAACGCCGTCGGTGGCCAGCGGGGCACCCACGCCGCCGCCGGCCGCCTCCGCGATCTGGGCGCTGCCCAACTCCACCACCGCCTCCAGGGCTCGGGAGGACGATACCTGGCACACGCGGTGCAGCCGCCAGGCGTGGAGCCCCAGGGCGGCCAGGCTCAGGCACGCCAGGAGCATGATGGTCCCGCCGATCAAGCGACCGACGACGGTGCACGTTTGCCGGGGCATGGCCGGCCCTTTCCCTTCTCTGACTGGCGACCGCTGGCGGCCGCGGATTCGTGGCGGTGGGTGGTGGTCTTCTTTCGCGTCCCCCCGTCCGCGCGGGCTCTCAGAGAAAGAAATACGATCCCCCTGCCCGGGAGGCAACGTCGGCGGCTTGGTGTCGATTCCCGGCACTGAGGCGTCCGGCGCGCAGGCGGCCATCCCATAACGCCGGTTCGAAACAGACGCGGCGGGGCGGCGAGCGGGCCCGGCGGCAGGACTCATAACCGGGTGCCCGGATCTGCCACGCCGGTTTGCCTCGCGGTCGTGCGTTTCATAGGCTATCTATGGTTCACGGCGGCCCGGGGGTGCATTCCGGAACGCTGCTCGGAACTCGGGGGTCGGGCTGGAAGGCCCGAGGAAGGGCTGGCCATGAGGGCAATCATGCAGACCGCGAGATCGTTCCTCCGGCGGGAGGATGGTCCGACCACCGTCGAGTATGCCGTCATGCTCGGCGTGATCGTATTCGCGGCCTTCGCATCGCTCTCCGGCTTCGGCACATCGGTCTGGGATCTGTACAGCACCATCGAGAGCAGCATGCCCTCGTAGCCCGGCGTCTGGCAGGCCCCAGGGGCGGCGGGCGGACCGCGCCGGCGGGGTCGCTCAGGCACCCGGCGGCGGCCGCCGGGCCGTGGGCCCGATGGCATCCGACAGGAGGTCGGCCAGGGTCACCAGGTCCAGGAAGTTGTGGTGCACCGCCTCCCGCAGCAGGCGGGCGTCCCCGGTACGCACGAACTCGTGGTACACCCCGGGGATCTCGCTGCCCGGCAGGTCGCCCACCCGGCGGCGCCGGCAGACGTGGCGTTCGAGCGTCTGGAGCCGGCAGTCCGGCAGCCGATCGCGGTAACGCCGGCGGCAGACGTGCAGCAGGTCGCAGTGGAGTTCAGGGTCCGGCAGGGGCACGCCCGAGACGGCCGCCCGGTCGCGCAGGAAGGGCCAGTCGAAGGACTTGCCGTTGAAGGAGACCAGCGCCGGGCGCAGGCCGTGCAGGCGGGCGAACTCCCTCACGATGGCGGGCTCCTCCTCGTAGCTCCGGGCGAGCAACTGCTCGACGACCAGGTCCCCGCCCTCGACCCGCATGGTGCCCACCAGGAAGACGGGTGTCCCGGCGAAGCCGCAGGTCTCCAGGTCGAGAAACAGCAGGGCCTCGGGCCCGGCGCCCAGCGGGCCGGCCAGATCGGGATCCAGCCCCCCGGGCCGCGCGCCGGCGAGCGATACCGCCTGGCAGAACCGCCGCCCCAGCCCCGGATCCCCGTGCCAGCACTGCGACACCCGGCGGGTGATCCGGTAGAAACGGCCCCCGAGACCCTCCACCACCGTGCCCTGCACCAGGTGGGCCAGCGAGACGGAGGGTGCCTCGACCGCCGCCGGGCGCACGCGGCCCGCGCTCGCCGTCGCCGGAAGCGGTTGGCGGTTCAGTCGTTCGATCGCCCGTCGCAGCCTCTCCAGGGACATCCCGCGAATTGTAGCCGGCGGCCGGGGTCGGAAAAGGCCTTTCAGCTTGCCAGCGTCACTCGGCGTTCATAGCATGCCTGGGTTGTTGGCTGAGATTCCTGGCGAGAGAGTATGGATTCCAGACTGCTCGACATGCTGGCGGAGCGCGTCCTGGTCCTCGACGGGGCGATCGGCACCAGCCTCCACAAGCGCGACCTGTCGCTCGCGGACTACCGGGGCCTGGAGAACTGCGGCGAGGTGCTCAACCTCACCCGCCCGGACGTGATCCGTGATCTGCACCGCAGCTTCCTGGAGGTCGGCTGCGACGGCGTGACCACCAACAGCTTCAGCGGCAGCCGGCTGGTGCTGGCGGAGTTCGACCTGGCGGATCAGGTCTTCGAGATCAACCGCCTGGCCGCCGCCCTGGCCCGGGAGGCGTGCGACGAGGTCTCCGCTCCCGACAGGCCCCGGTTTGTGGTCGGTTCGATCGGCCCGGGCACCAAGCTGCCCTCGCTGGGCCAGACCGACTGGGACACGCTGATCCGGAGCTACCGCCCGCAGATGCTCGGCCTGCTGGAGGGTGGGGCGGATCTGCTCAACATCGAGACCTGCCAGGACATCCTCCAGACCAAGGCGGCGGTGGTGGCGGCCATCGAGGCGATGGAGGAGGCCGGCCGCGAGGTGCCCCTGGCCTGCTCGGTCACCATCGAGACCACCGGGACCATGCTCGTCGGCACCGAGCTGGCGGCCGCCGTTACCGCCCTGGAGCCCTACGAGCAGGTCCGCATCATCGGCATGAACTGCGCCACCGGGCCGCAGGAAATGAGCGAGCACATCCGCTCCCTCAGCGGTTCGTGCGACCGCTTCCTGCTGGTCCAGCCCAACGCCGGCCTGCCGCAGCTCGTCGACGGAGAGACGCGCTACCCCCTGACGCCCGGCGAACTGGCCCGCTGGCTGGCCGAGTTCGTCGAGGCCGACGGCGTGAACATCGTCGGCGGCTGCTGCGGCACGACGCCGGCGCACCTGGCGGCCGTGGTGCAGGCCCTCGGCAACCGCCGCCCGGTCCGCCGCGACGTCCGCCCCGAGCCCGCCGCCAGCAGCGTGTATCAGTCGGTCACCTTCCGGCAGGAGACCGACCTGCTGGCCGTCGGCGAGCGGACCAACGCCAACGGTTCGAAGCGCTTCCGCGAGCTGCTGGCCGCCGAGGACTACGACGCCATGGTGCAGATGGCCCGCGAGCAGGTCGCGGCCGGATCGCACCTGCTCGATGTCTGCACGGCCTACGTCGGACGCGACGAGATCCGCGACATCACCGAGGTCATCCGCCGGTTCCGCACCGAGGTGACCGTGCCGCTGGTCATCGACAGCACCGAGATCGGCGCCGTCGAGACCGCCCTGAAACTCCTCGGCGGGCGCTGCGTGATCAACTCCATCAACCTCGAGGACGGGGAGGAGAGGCTGGGCGCCATCTGTCGCCTGGCCCGGCGCCACGGGGCGGCCGTCGTCGCCCTGACCATCGACGAGGAGGGCATGGCCAAGACCACCGATCGCAAGCTGGCGGTCGCCCGCCGCATCCACGATCTGGCGGTAAACCGGCACGGCCTGCGACCGTCCGACCTGATCTTCGATACCCTCACCTTCACCGTCTGCACCGGCAACCAGGACGACCGCCGCCTGGCGGCCGAGACGCTGGACGCCGTCGGCCGCCTCAAGGACAAGCTGCCCGGAGTGCACACGCTGCTCGGCGTGAGCAACGTGAGCTTCGGCCTCAAACCACCCGCCCGCAAGGTCCTCAACAGCGTCTTCCTGCACTACGCTCGCGAGCAGGGCCTGGACGCTGCCATCCTGCACGTCGGCGGGATTCTGCCGCTGTTCAGGATCGAGGCCGCCGCCCGCCAGGCCGCCGAGGATCTGATCTTCGATCGGCGGCGCCCCGGCTACGACCCGCTGGAGGCGCTGATCGCCGTTTTCGCCGACCGGGAGGCCGAGGCGGTCGAGGAACGGGCCGCACCGAAGACCGTGGAGGAACGGCTCATCCGCCGCGTCATCGACGGCAACCGCACGGGCCTGGAGGACGACCTCACCGAGGCCCTGAGCACCTATCCGCCGCTGGAGATCATCAACGACATCCTGCTGGACGGCATGAAAACGGTGGGCGACCTCTTCGGAGCGGGGCAGATGCAGCTCCCCTTCGTGCTCAAGAGCGCCGAGACCATGAAGGCGGCGGTCGGCTTCCTCGAGCCGCACATGGACCGAGTGGAGGGCCAGGGCAAGGGCACCCTGGTGCTGGCCACGGTGCGGGGCGACGTCCACGACATCGGCAAGAACCTGGTGGACATCATCCTGACCAACAACGGCTACACGGTGCACAACCTGGGCATCAAGCAGCCCATCAGCGCCATGATCGACGCCTACCAGGAGCATGGGGCCGACGCCATCGGCATGTCCGGCCTGCTGGTCAAGTCGACGGTGGTGATGCGCGAGAACCTCCAGGTGCTCAAGGAGCGGGGCATTGACCCTCCCGTCCTGCTGGGCGGGGCGGCCCTGACCCGCAAGTACGTCGAGCAGGATCTCAGGCCGGAGTATCCCGGACCCCTGCATTACGCCGCGGACGCCTTCGCCGGCCTCCAGTTGATGGACCGGGTCATGGCGGACCAGGCCGCCGGCCGGGAGTCGGCCATACCCGCGGAGAGCGCCCCGAGTCCGGTTCCCGCACCGGGGGCACCCGGTGCCGCCGGGGCCGCGGTGGACGCCCGGCCGGCCCCGCCGCTGCCGCCGGCGGCGTCCCGCCCGCTCAAGCCGGTGCCCACACCCGCCCGCAGCGGCATCGCCCGCGATGTGCCCGTCCCGGTGCCGCCGTTCTGGGGCCGGCGGGTGATCGACCGTGTCGACCTGCGTTCCGTACTGGCGTTCGTCAACGAGAACATGCTGTTCCAGGTGCAGTGGCAGTACCGCAAGGCCGGCCGGTCGAGCCAGGAGTTCGCCCGCTACCTCAACGACGAGGTCCGCCCGATCTATCGTGATCTGGTGGGGAGGTCCCTGGAGGAGGGCATCCTCCGCCCGCAGGCGGTCTACGGCTTCTGGCCGGTGCAGGCCGACGGCGATGCCCTGATCGTCTACGACCCCCAGCCGCTGACCGACGGCGAGCTGCCCGAGCGGGCGGCCGACGTGCCCGCCCGCCCCTGGAGCAAGATGGCCGTCTTCGAGTTCCCGCGGCAGCGCAAGGCGCCGTACTGGTGCCTGAGCGACTTCTTCCGGCCGGTGGAGAGCGGGCAGGTCGACGTGGCCGCCTTCATGCTGGTCACCGTGGGCCGCAAGGCCAGCGAGGTCGCGGGCGGGTGGTTCCGCGAGAACCGCTACCGTGACTACCTGCACCTGCACGGTCTCAGCGTCGAGGCCGCCGAGGCCCTGGCCGAATACCTCCACAAGCAGATCCGCGTCGAGCTGGGTATCGCCGACGGCGACGCCCGCGAGATCCAGGGCCTGTTCAAGCAGCACTACCGCGGCTCCCGCTACAGCTTCGGCTATCCGGCCTGCCCGCGACTGGAGGACCAGGTCAAGCTCTGGCCCATCCTTACCCCGGGGCGGATCGACGTCTCGCTCTCCGGCGAGTTTCAGCTCGAGCCCGAGCAGAGCACCAACGCCATCATCACCCACCACCCGGAGGCAAAGTACTTCAACGTCCGCTAGGGCCTCGGTGGGCAACAAACCCCCCGTAGCGGCCGACCTCCGGGTCGGCCGTCTTCAGCCACATTGTGGGCCACTCCCGCGGTCGGCCGGTTTCCGCGCGAGAGGTAGCGGCCGACCTCCGGGTCGGCCGTCTTGGCCCGCGTTCTCCGCGGCACCCCATCCCGGGGGCGACCGCGCGCTCCGCCCTCGACGCCGCCCGCGCCGCCGCGTAGACTTGGACTCATGGACGAACAGGCGTTGCGGGCGTTGCTGGAGTCGTACCGGTCCGGGGCGGTGGACCTCGATCAGGTCGTCCAGCGCATGCGCAACCTGCCCTTCGAGGACCTGGGCTTCGCCAAGGTCGATCACCACCGGGCCATCCGCTGCGGCTTTCCCGAGGTGGTGTACTGCGAGGGCAAGACGGTGGAGCAGGTGGTGGCCATCATCGAGGCCAAGGTGGCCGGCGGGGGCAACGTCCTGGCCACCCGGGCGTCCGAGTCGGCCGCCGGGGCGGTGGCCGACCGGTTTCCGCAGGCCGACTGCTGTTCCCTGGCCCGCACAGTCACCATCCGCCAGCGTGACCCCGAGCCGTGCCCGGGCCACGTGGCCATCGTGGCCGCCGGCACCAGCGACCTGCCCGTGGCCGAGGAGGCCCGGGTCACCGCCGAGATCATGGACCAGACCACCCGCACGTTCTACGATGTGGGCGTGGCGGGCATCCACCGGCTGCTGGCTCACAGCGGTGAGCTTCAGGCGGCCAACGTGCTGGTCGTGGTGGCCGGCATGGAGGGGGCCCTGGCCAGCGTGGTCGGTGGCCTGGTCGATCGGCCGGTCATCGCCGTACCCACCAGCGTCGGCTACGGGGCCAGCTTCGGCGGCCTGGCGGCTCTGCTGGCCATGCTCAACAGTTGCGCCTCCGGCGTCACGGCGGTCAACATCGACAACGGCTTCGCGGCCGGCTACTCCGCCGCCCTGATCAACCGACTCGCTCAGACGGGAACATGAAGAACCGCATCCAGACGGTAACCCGCATCCCGCCGCTGCCCCAACGCGCCGACGACGCCCACAAGGGCGACGTGGGCCGGATCGTGGTGCTGGGCGGCCGGCTCGACGACGCCGCCATGATCGGGGCACCCGCCCTGTGTGCCAACGCCGCCCTGCACAGCGGGGCCGGGCTGGTTCAGATCATGGCCCCCCGGCAGGCCCTGGGCCACATCATCGCCCTGGTGCCTTGTGCCACAGGATTGGCACTTCCCGACGGGGAGTCCACGGCGGTGCGCGAGGCGGTCATCGGCTTCGGCGCCGACGCCCTGGCCGTCGGTCCGGGGCTCGCTCCGCGGGTGGATGCGGAGACCATGACCGACCTGCTGGGCAACTTCAGCGGCAACGTGGTCATCGACGCCGACGGCCTGAACCTGCTGGCCACCATGGGCCAGTGGCAGGCCAACTGGCCGCACCAGATCGTCCTCACCCCGCACCCCGGGGAGATGCGCCGCCTGCTGGACGGCCGCGGCATCGAGGCCGATCCCGCCGACCGGACCGAGTGCGCCGTTCTGCTGTCGCGTTCCTGCGGGGCGATCGTGGTCCACAAGGGTGCCCGCACGGTGGTCACCGACGGCACGCGGGTCTTCGTCAACCAGTCGGGCAATTCCGGCATGGCCACCGGGGGCGCAGGCGACGTGCTCACCGGCATCATCGCGGCCCTGATGGGCCAGAAGATGACCGCCTTCGAGGCCGCCGTCCTGGGCGTCTACGTTCACGGCCTGGCGGGCGACATGGCCGCCGAGGAACTCGGCCGCATCTCCATGACCGCCATGCACCTCATCGAGTTCCTCTCCGACGCCTTCTGCGAGCTGGACCCGGCCTATCGCGAGTGAGCGCCGCGGGCGCCATGCCCGTGCCGCCGCCCGCCAACCGCCGCCCAGGCGCCGTCGGCGGCGGGCACCTCAGCCCCGCAGCAGCCCCTCGCGGACCGAGACGTTGAGGATCTGCCCGAAGTAGACACGGTGGAAATCGCCGTCGGGGTAGTAGTTGGAGACGATCTCTTCCTCGAAGGCGGGCTCCTGCACGTCGTTGTGGTGGACGACCCGGCACTCGAAGACGATGTCGGCCTGCTCGATGCCCGGGCTGCGAACCTGTCGGCTGGGCAGGGGGGAGAGCTTCATCTCGGCCATCTTGTCCACGTCGCCGCCCGACTGCGTGCCGCAGTAGTCGGCCACCTCCCGCAGGTCGGCGGGCAGCACGTTGACCGTGTAGTCGCCGGTGCGTTCGATGCAGTGGTAGGTGTACCGGGAGGGGCGGACCAGCACCTCGAACAGGGGCCGGCCCCAGATCAGGCCGAACACGCCCCAGCCGATGGTCATGGGGTTGAGCCGCCCGCCCTCGTCGAGCGAGGCGACCAGAATCCCCTCTTCGGTCATCCGTTCGTACGTCTGCCGGGCCAGGGGCGGATGCTCCAGCCACTTGCCCGGGTCCAGGTCGACGCGTGCCATGGGGTTCCTCCTCGAATGTCTGGTGTGCGGTCTGACGGCAGCGTAGTGCCGCGAGACACTCTGTACGGCCATCACCGCCGGGTGATCTCCGGCTGGCTCGACCGGCCCCGGGGAACGGAACGACCATAGCCCACCGGTTCGCCCGTGGGAAGCACCGCCGCGGCTCGATGACAGGCTTTCGCCTTCCTGCTATGGTTCGCCTGAGGATGTGCAGCCGCATCCCGGCCGGCGGACGGCGCTGGCCTGAAGGTCGCTTAAGGGGAATCCACATGGCCCGGACGCTCGAGTACATCGTAGTGGATGCGTTCACGGACCAGGCGTACGGCGGCAACCCGGCGGCGGTCGTTCTGGATGCCGCCGGCCTGACGGACCAGGAGATGGCCGCCATTGCCCGGGAATTCAACCTGAGCGAGACGACCTTCGTGCTGCCGGCCGACGTTCCGGACGCGGCCATCCGGTTTCGCTGGTTCACTCCCGGGGCGGAGGTCAGGATGTGCGGCCACGCCACGCTGGCCGGCGTGCACGCCCTGACCGAAAGCGGTCGATTCGCCGCCCTGCGCAGCGACCCGGAGGCCATCCTGCCGATCCAGACGGCCAGCGGCGTGCTGGCGACCCGCATGGAGCCCATCCCCGGCCGTTCGGATGCCTGGCTCATCTGGCTGGAGATGCCCCGACCGGTCCTCAAGCCGCGCTCGCTGAACCTCGACAAGCTCACCCGCCTGCTGGGCATCACGACCGATGCGCTGGACAAGGCCTTGCCCGTCATGGAGACGCAGGACACCGACGTGATCGTGTTCGTTCGGGACCACCAGACGCTCCATGCGATCGTGCCCAGCTACGCCGAGCTGGCCGGCTATCAGCAGCGCCAGCTGATCCGCGGCTTCTGCCTCGCCACGGCCCGGACGCTGGCGCCCTCCATCCAGGTGCAGTCCCGGTTCTTCTGCCCGATGCTGGGCGTGAACGAGGATCCGGTGACCGGCAGCGTGCACGGGCCGCTGGCCACCTACCTGGTGATCAACGGACTGGTACCCACGCAGGACCGTCTGGCGGCCGTGTCCTGCGTGCAGTCGGCGGCGTCGGGGCGAGCGGGTCTGGTGCGGGCCATGGTCACCCGGAAGCCGGGCGAGGGTTACGAAGCCCGCATCGCCGGCCAGTGCGTGGCTACCATGCGCGGGCGGCTCACCATCTGACCTCGGATACCCGATGCGCGTCAGCCGCCCGCCCGGTGGCGGGCTGCTGCTCGGCTGCGTGGCGACCGGCGCAGGACGGCCGGGCACGGCGAGGGTCCTGCGGCCGCGCCGCCCTTTGACGCCGGCGCCGCGATCTGTTGTGATTGGCCGCCGCAATGGACACCACGAGCGATGTTATCGTTGTCGGTGGGGGGGTGATCGGTCTCTCGGTGGCCGACCGTCTCGCCCGGGAGGGGCTCGGCGTAACTCTGCTCGAGCGGGGCCTGTGCGGCCGCGAGGCGTCCTGGGCGTCGGCCGGGATCCTCAAACCCAGCAACCCCAACCGCCGCGGGCCCATGCAGCAGATCCAGCGAGCCGGCCTGCACACGTTCCCCGCGTACTGCGCCGATCTGCGGGAGCGCACCGGGATCGATCCCGAGTATGCCCGCTGCGGCTCTCTCGAGCTGCTGTTTAACGACCATCGGTATCGCATGGCCCTCTCGGAGCAACGCGCCTCGGCCCGGCAGACGGTGGCCGACGGCCCCGGCGATGACCTCGAGTGGCAGGTGCTCGAGCCGGTGGACGCCGCGGAGCTCGAGCCGGGCATCAGCCGCGACTGTCTGGGCGTGCTCCTCTGCCGCTCCGCCGCCCAGGTTCGCAACCCGCGCCTGCTGAAGGCCCTCCAGGCCGCCTGCCGGACCGGCGGTGTCCGCATCGAGGAACACAGCCCGGTCACCCGCCTGGTGATTGACGCCGACCGCATCCGGGGGGTCGAGACCGAGACCCGCCGCTTCGCGGCCCGGTGGGCGGTTCTGGCGGCCGGAGCCTGGTCGTCGCAGATCGATCCCCGGGTGGGCTCCGCGATCCCCACCTACCCGGTCCGCGGCCAGGTCGTCCTGCTCGACGCCTCCGACCTGCCGGGCGCTCGCTTCTCGCACATCGTCGACCGCAAGGGCTGTTACTTGGTCCGGCGCCGCGAAGGCCTGGTCCTGATCGGGGCCACGGTGGAGCACGAGAGCGGTTTCGACCGAAGAAACACCCCGGGCGGGGTCACCCAACTGATGGAGGACGCCCTCACCCTCCTGCCCGGGCTGGCCGGAGCAGGCGTGGCCGGCATGTGGTCCGGGCTCCGGCCCGGAACGCCGGACCAGCGGCCCTACCTCGGTCCCCTGCCCGGCGTCGAGGGGCTGGTTGTCGCCACGGGACACTACCGGACCGGCCTGGCCCTCGCCCCGGTGACCGCGGAGATCGTCAGGGACCTGCTGGTCTGCGGGCGGTCCGAACGGGACCTCTCGCGCTGCCGGCCCGGACGGACCACTTGACCACGTACCGGCCGCGCGATAGCGTGACCGCCCTTCTAGGCATGTGATGACCACAGCATACCGGAGTCATGACCATGGCAGTACGAGTCGGCATCAACGGTTTCGGCAGGATCGGCAGACTGGTGGCCCGCTGTCTTCTGGCCCGCAAGGGTGAATTCGAGATCGCCGCCATCAACGACCTGTCGGACGCCAGCACCCTGGCCCACCTGCTCAAGTACGACACCGTGCACGGGCGCTTCCCCGGGGAGGTCAGGGTCGAGGGCGACAAGGCCCTGGTGGTGGACGGCGCCACCATCAAGGCGCTCAGCGAGCGCAGCCCGGCCAACCTGCCGTGGAAGGACCTGGGCGTGGACGTGGCCCTGGAGTCCACCGGGGCCTTCCGCAAGCGCAGCAGTGACAAGGGCGGGTACGGCGACCACCTCGCGGCCGGCGCCCGGCGGGTGATCATCTCCGCCCCGGCCAGCGACGAGCCGGATTTCACGGTGGTCTTCGGGGTCAACGACCACCAGCTCTCGGCCGAGCACCAGTGCATGTCCAACGCGAGCTGCACGACCAACTGCCTGGCCCCGGTGGTCAAGGTGCTGCACGAGAACTTCGGGCTCGAGCACGGGCTGATGACCACCATCCACGCCTACACCAACGACCAGCGGGTGGCGGACATGATCCACAAGGACCCGCGTCGGGCCCGGGCGGCGGCCATGAACATCATCCCCACCACGACGGGGGCGGCCAAGGCCGTGGGCAAGGTCATGCCCGAGCTGAACGGCAAGCTCAACGGCTTCGCCCTCCGCGTGCCCGTGGCCAACGGGTCGATCACCGACCTGGTGGCCACCCTGGGCAGGTCGGTCACCGCCGACGAGGTCAACGCCGCTCTGAAAGCGGCAGCCCAGGGCCCCCTCAAGGGCATCCTGGAGTACTGCGAGGACCCCATCGTCAGCAGCGACATCATCGGCAACCCCCACAGCTCGATCCTGGACAGCCCCTCGACCATGACCATGCCCGCCGAGGGCGGCAGGATGGTCAAGGTGGTCTCCTGGTACGACAACGAGTGGGGGTACTCCATGCGGACCGCCGACCTGATCAAGATGGCCGCGGCCCTCTAGTCAGCGGCAGCGAGCCCCGGACGCCCCGGGCGTCCACCGACCCGAAGCCTTGATCGCGGGAGCCCCGGGCAGAATCGCTCGGGGCTTCCGTGCTTGCGTGTGATGCCTGCGGTCCCGAAACTGGTGCCGCCTGCGGCGCCTTGCCCGGGCGGCAGTCGGCGGCCGTGTGCCGGCACCGGCGGCCAGAGGCGGGGCACTGCCGTTTTGTCGTGAACCAAGTTGATCGGTGTTCTCAGTCGGAAAGCGAGGCTGCCGTGAACAAGAAGACCGTGGACCACGTCGACGTCGCGGGCCAGCGGGTGCTGGTGCGACTGGATCTGAACGTGCCGCTGGAGGGTGGCCGGATCACCGACGACCGGCGCATCACCGCCGCCCTGCCCACCGTCCGCAAACTGATCGAGGGGGGCGGGCGTCTGATCCTCATGTCTCACCTGGGACGGCCGACGGGCGACCCGCAGAAGGACCGGGCCTTCACCCTGAAGCCCGTCGCCGACCGGCTGGGCGAGCTGCTGGGCAGGCCGGTGGCCTTCGCTCCCGCCAGCATCGGTCCGGAGGTCGAGGCCCTGGTGAAGGGCCTGGGCGACGGCGACGTCTGCCTGCTGGAGAACCTGCGCTTCAACGACGCCGAGACCATCAAGGACCAGAAGGCCAGGGATGATGCCGCCCTGCGCAGGGCGAAGGACGAGTTCGCCCGGGCCCTGGCCTCGCTGGCGGACGTGTACGTCAACGACGCCTTCGGCACCTGCCACCGCGACAACGCCAGCATGCTGACCGTCCCGCAGATGATGGAGGGCAAGCCGCGGGTGACCGGGTACCTGGTGAAGAAGGAACTCGAGTTCCTGGGCAACGCCATCGCCGAGCCTGGCCGCCCCTTCGTGGTCGTGCTGGGCGGGGCCAAGGTCTCCGACAAGATCGGCGTGATCGAGAACCTGATCGACAAGTGCGACACCATCCTGGTCGGCGGGGCCATGTGCTACACCTTCTTCGCCGCCGAGGGCAGGGCGGTCGGGCGGAGCCTGGTCGAGCAGGACCGCCTGGAGGAGGCCAGACGGCTGCGGGCGGCGGCCGGCGACAGGCTGCGGCTGCCGGTGGACTCCGTGGCCGCCGGCGAGATCAAGCAGGGTATCGGCACCCGGGTGTGCCAGGAGACCATCCCCGACGACCTGATGGGCCTCGACGTGGGCCCCGAGACCGTCGGAGCCTACCAGGAGGTGATCGCGGGGGCCAGGACGATCGTCTGGAACGGGCCGATGGGCGTGTTCGAGACGCCGCCTTTTGACACCGGAACCCTGGCCGTCGCCCAGGCCATGGCCGCCGCCACGGCCGCCGGCGCCGTCACCATCGTCGGCGGCGGCGACAGCGCCGCCGCGGTCGAGGCCGCCGGGCTCGCCGAGAGGATGAGCCACGTGTCCACCGGCGGAGGCGCCTCCCTCGAACTGCTGGAGGGCAAGAAGTTCGCGGCCATCGAGATCCTCGACGAGCCGTAACCCGATGGCAGCCTCGAAACACCGGCGTTGTCACGGCCCGAGTCACGGCGACGCGGCCCACGGGAGAGCAGCCGCCTCGCCCATCGGTCCGGGCTCAAGGTAGCTTGACGGCTCATCCTCAGAACGGACAACCTGCGAGCAAGCAACCTGTGACCGAAGACAGAGGACCAAGAGCAGGCCCCGAGCAGCGGGCGGGGGACTTCGCGCTGGCCACCCCCGCCATCCGGCTGGCCCCCTCCCTGCTGGCCGCCGACTTCGCCCGGCTGGAGCAGCAGGTTCGCATCGTCGAGCAGGCGGGGGCCGAGATCCTGCACCTGGACGTGATGGACGGGCACTTCGTGCCCAACCTCAGCTTCGGGATCCCGGTGATCGCCTCGCTGCGGAAACGTTCCCGCCTTTACTTCGACACTCACCTGATGATCGAGGAGCCGGCCCGCTACGCGGAGGCCTTCGTCAAGGCCGGGGCGGACCTGCTGACCTTCCACATCGAGGTCACGGACAGGCCGGGCGAGGTGGTCGAGCATTTCCGGTCCCTGGGGACCGCCGTGGGCGTCTCTCTCAACCCTGGAACACCGGTTTCCGCCCTGGAGGCCATCCTTCCCGACGTCGATCTGGTCCTGGTGATGAGCGTCTGGCCGGGCTTCGGGGGCCAGACCTTCATTGCGGATTCACTGCAAAAGATAGAGCATCTGCGGAAGTTCCTCCGCCCGAATCAAAGATTGCAGATTGACGGCGGCATTGATCCGACAACAATTGGCAGTGCGGTCAGGGCTGGCGCGGACACTCTTGTTGCTGGATCGGCGGTCTTCGGTCAGGAGGACCCCGCTGATGCTTTGGAGAAACTGACGCGTCTGGCGAAACAGGCCGCGGAGGTGTCAGGATGACCTCTATTGTCTTGATCCCCTGGGCTATGACCGAGTGGGGGGAGGCGGGCCGGTATGCCACCCGCACGCCGCTGCCGCTCACCGAATCGGGTGTGGAACAGGCGGTCCAGTGGGCCAACGAGCTGGCCGGCCGGGAACTGCGGGCGGTGTACTGCGGCGACGAACCCAACTCCCGCCAGACCGGCAGACTGCTCGCGGATCGTGCCGAGGTGAAGCTGCGCCCCCTGGGCGGGCTGAACGAGGTGGACCTCGGCCTGTGGGACGGGCTCACCGAATCGCAGGTGGACGCCCGGTTCCCCAAGCTCTATCGCCGCTGGGTGGAGGACCCCCTCTCCGTCCGCCCGCCGGACGGCGAGTCCGTGGGCTACGCCGGCGAGCGGCTGGGCCGGGCCGTGGATCAGATCACCCGCAAGTACAAGAAGGGCACCGTGGTGATCGTGCTCGGGCCCATCGCCCTGGCCCTGGTCCGCCGGTACCTGGAGGACGGCCGCGGCGGCAGCCTGCACGGACTGCGGACGGATCAGCCCGTCTGGTACCACGTCGAGAACCGGACCAGGACCGAATGCCATTAAGGCAACCGAGAGGGCGCCATAAGTTGTTTTACTGCCGGCACTTATAGCGACTGGCGCAGGCCGAGGCCTCCTGACATGATGTTGTCAGCGAACGACATCAGGAAAGGAGGC
>Ga0180432_10002602_pt1 | contig 26930 bp, 29 predicted proteins | sample SS_ome_10_FD_132414 | JGI IMG/M metagenome (GOLD analysis project Ga0180432, IMG submission 132414) | Hypersaline lake sediment archaeal communities from the Salton Sea, California, USA - SS_1_MS_2 metaG | ecosystem: Environmental > Aquatic > Non-marine Saline and Alkaline > Hypersaline >... | reverse complement strand
TGAACTGGCCGATCTCGGCGGAATCGACGTCGAAGACGGCGACCACCTCGCCTCCCTTCGTCACGGGGATCGCGATCTCGCTCTTCGACCGGGGATCGCACGCGACGTGATCGGGAAGCTCGGCAACGTCGGAAACGATGACCGCCGCCCTCGTCGCGACGACACGGCGGCAGACCCCGCCGCCTTCGAGCGTCTGGCACGCGAGCGGGCCCTGGTACGGTCCCACGTGCAACGCTCCGCCCTCCGCGACGAAGTAGAAACCGGTCCAGAAGTGATGACTCATCTTGGCGTGGAGCACGGCACAGATCGTGGCCATCGCTGCAACGAGAGACGGAGAGGCACCCTCGATCAGACTGCGGAGCTGCTCGTAGACCCGCTCGTAGCGCCTCTCCCGCTGCGCGTCCATCCTTCGTGCTCCTTCGCTGCCCGCGGTCGACGCCCGCTACGTGTTCGGAACGTCCGTTCCGGTCGCGATGCAGAACCCGGTTTCCTCCGCTTCGCAGTGCGACGCGAGCAGGTCGGCGTATCGCGCCGCCCACGTCTCGAGTCGATCGCGCGGCTCGTCCGTCGGAGCGTAGAGAACCGCCACCACGTCTCTCGTCTCCGCTCGGATCTTCGTCGCCATCGAGTCCTTCACGGGATTCCCGCACGGCTCCCACCCCGCGCCCGTCCGCCGGCAGACGAGGAGGAGGTCCTCCAGATCGATCGTCTGGCCGGACCGGTTGAACACGTAGGATTCGCCCGGCCTGCCTCGGCGGAGGAGGAGACTCCTCCCGGAGAGAGCGGCGTCGAACAACGATCCGGGAAGCCCCGAATGGAGGCTGACAGCGTTGTTTACGTCCACGGGACCGTTGACGAGAGGGAACGACCCGTCGATGGCGGCACGAAGGAGGAACTCGCTCGCCGGCTTTCCCCGGCCGCTCGCGCGATACTTCCCGAATCGAAGCATCTGACGGACGCTCGCCCGGACCTCGTCCGGCACGTACGCCCTTCCCGCGCGCTCCGCCTCGTCAAGAAGCGCCGCCAGAAAGGGCGGGACCTCCTCCGTCGGGACGGGAGGCGCGATCCCCTCCGCCCAGATCAAGGCGACTGCAGCCGGCGACGGGGTGAGGGTCTGGCCGAACTCGATCGAGTATCCCTCGCTCACGGGCAACCTCCCCCAGCACGAATTCTGTCAGCGAATCGGCGGCAGATCCTCCGGCGTCAGCCGGAAGCTCGCCGTGATGCCGTTGGCGACGACGGTGTAGACGCCGGCACTGAGCCTTTCGATGGCGAGGGGAACCGTCGCCTCGAACGCGGTCGCGTCTTGAATGCACGGCTCATCCACCGGACGCCGCGTCGTGAGAGTCAGCACGAACGTGCTCGTGCTCTCGACGTACTCCTGCCTGATCTCGTCGAGCGTCGCGCAAGACTCGCAGAGAGTCCCCCGCACGATGGCGTCCACTCGAGTCGGAACCGTGTCAGTCAGGCGAACGTCGACCGTCACAACGTCCGCCTCGCGATAGAGGAACTCGGCGGGCCCTTCGCCGGATCGACAACCGGAGAGAATTCCCGCGAGCAATAGCAACAGGGCGTACGCGAACTGGCTCCTGTTCAACGGTCTCCTCCCGAGCGCGGCCTGCGCACCACGTCCCAATCGTACACGAGAACGCCGGGAAGGCGAAACCTGCGTAGGCCATGGGGGCCTCGAGAAGCTCTTGCACGGCGCCCGGGGACGCTTCGTCCACCGCGTCCGCATCCTTGTCCCATCAAGGCAGGGGACGGCCGAGTTCTCGAGCCGTCCTACCTCGCTGGGCGACGCACCGAGGCTACGTGCTCGGGCCCGCGTCGCCGAAGCTCACCCTCGGGACCTCGCGCGCGATCTCCTCGATCTCGAAGAACTCCTCCTCGCGGAACCTGAAGGTTGAGGCGATCAGGTTCGACGGGAACGACTGAACCCGAGTGTTCATCTCTCGCACGTTGGCGTTGTAGAACCGCCGCGCGGCCTGAATGCGATCCTCGGTCTCCTGCAGTTGACGCTGGAGTTCGACGAAGTTCTGGTTCGCCTTCAGCTCGGGGTAGGCCTCGGCAACCGCGAACAAGCGCCCGAGCGCCTGGACGAGTGGGTTCTCGTCCGCCGCTTGCTGTCCGGGCGATCCCGTCGATGCGACGGCACGCGTCCTCGCTTGGATCACCGCATCGAGAGTCTCCCGCTCGTGCGACGCGTACCCCTTGACCGTCTCCACCAGGTTCGGGATCAGGTCGTAGCGCCGCTTCAGCTCGGTGTCGATCGCCGACCAGCTCTCGCGCACGTGCTGACGAAGCCGCACGAGGGTGTTGTACGTCCCGATACCGAACAGGAAGCCGAGGGCGATCACGCCCAACACTACGTACAGAACGATCATTCTCCTTCTCCTCCTTCTCGAACGACGTAGCTCGGCAACCGATCGAGGATCCCCTCGCCGACGCCGATCGCGTCGTCGAACGTCTCCGGATCGAATCGGCGGCCTCGCCAGACGATCACTTCACTGTCACCGAACTCAATCGAGAACCGGGGCATCGAAAGAAGGAACTCGATCGTCCGCTGATGGAGCACGTCGTAGGCCCAGCGTTTGTCCCTCGCCGCAACGTGAAAGGCACGACTGAACTCAGCGGACTCGAAGTCGATGTCGCCGGCACCGAAGGCCTCCGCCACCCTGTCGAAGACGCTCTCCGCCCGGATCAGGAGAGAGCGCAACGGGGTGAGGCTTCCGAGCACGACACCCGAGAATCGGTGCACACTCCGGTTCTTCCCGTGCCCGGTGACGTATCGGTAGTCGAACGCCGCGAGCGGCCGCCCGTTGCGGGCCCCCTCGGCGACGTTGTAGGCGCTCCGGCTGTGCCCGCGTGCGAGACAGCCGAAATCCGGATGCCGGGCGGCGAATCCCTTGTCGGCGCGCGACTCGAATCGAAGCCCGTTTGCCGCAGCCCACACAGCGAGCTTCTTCCGACGGGCCGACGCGAGATACCAAGCGAGCGCGAATCCGACCACGACCACGACAATGAATACGAACTCCATCCCCATGGCTCCCATCTTACGCGGGCCAAGCCGCCGCGCGCAGTCGGAACGCTAGTCGGACTGACCGAACACGCAGAGAGCGAGGACCACGGCGATCAGGCCGAAGGCGATCAGTCCCGCCCACTCCCGTCGCGACGGTCCTTCGAATCCGACTTCGTGGAATGCCCGGACCTCGCGCACGATCGACGGAAGAGAGAGCACGTCGGCGAGCCCGAACGCCTCCCGCGTTCCGACGGCGATCCAGAGCTTGTCGGCCGCCTCCGACGCGGCCGAGGCGACGAGATAGTACGTGCCGGGCTCGGAGAGGGACGTCGTCTCCTGAAGCAGAATCCACGAGTCGGTCCCCGTGAACGGCTCGTGGAATCGCTCCGGCGCCTCGACGCTCGACGTCTCGAAGGCGAGTTCCTCCGCGTCGGCGCCGTCAGGCCCGATCAAGGTGACCGTCGGTCGATACCCGGAGAGCCGGTCGATGGCCGGAACGCCGAGCGAGAAGTCGACGTCGACCGGATCGGCAACCTGGAACACTAGCCAGAACTCAGGCTCCACCGCGGTCAACTCGACGTACGCGACCTGAGAGACGTCGAGATCCTCGATCAGGAGAGCCTCATCGCGAGACGGATGCGGCTCGTCGATCGCGATTGGCCGGTGCGCGTCCGCAGTCGCAGCCACAGCTCCTGCTAGCAGAACCGTGCAGAGCGCGACCCGGAACGTCAGGCGGGAGGCGCCGGTCGCGTCGCCACGGCGCGAAGCCCGAGCCGACCTCGGTAGGATTCCCATCTCAACCTCCTTCTTGTGCCAACGGCTGTTGTACGCCGGAAGATCGATCGAAGGCAAACACCGAGCAGACCGTCTGCACGTCGATCCGGCCGAGCGGGGCGCGGATCGCTCCGCCGGACGCCTCCCGCCAGCGAGATGGCCGCGGAGTGCAGCGCGAGTGCCAGCGACCGTGAACCAGATTGCGTCTCGTGTACTTCCGGAAACCTGGATCAGGAGGCAAGGCCGGCGCGGGGCTCCCCGACGGCGGAAGACAGCTGGCCTGGATTCCGATCGCGTCCGGTGCCAGGCTTGGGTGCGCGCGGGAACGTCCTCCCGTTTTCGGGTGTAGAGTCAGCGGGAGGAGGCCTCCCGAAGCGGGAAGGCCTCCCGAGTGCGAAGGAGGATCATGAAGCGCACGATTCTGTGGGCTCTTGCCGCAGGGATTCTCGTGAGTCCGGTGGCTGTCGGGGCCGAGCTGGGCCCGATCTTCTTCGGCGTCCACGCCATCCCGTCCGTCGAAGCGGGAGAGAATGGTAGAACGTGGGATCTGTCGCTTTCCATGGGACTTGGAATCAGGTTCGACGCGTCGAACCGAATCGAGGTCCACGCTTTGACCGATTCGCACCTGACGAGTTTCGGCGCAATGGTCCTCTATGACGGGCGGCTCACGGAGCAACTGAGCGCCGGACTCAGTGCGACGGCGCTCTGGCCGCTCGGAGGGGAACAGAGACTCGTCGAACCGCTCCGACCCCTCGTCGAGGCATTCGCACACGCCACCTTCGAGCACTCGATCGGGTCGGATGTGGAGGGCCAAATCTCGCTGTCGTTCCCGGTCGTGACCTTCGCCCGCCGCCCTGACCAGTGGGACCTGATTCCGCTCGCCGAGCTTCCGAGCGTCTCGTTCGCCGCCGTACTCGACGTCGCCCCGGGCGGCGCACTTCGAGGCCAGATCACGTTCCAGCCGGTGATCGTCGACACAACGCAGCTCGAGCGCCCGATCGGCCGACTGACCGACAACTTGCTGATCCTTCCCTCACTCTCCGGCTTCGCCCTCTACGCGCCCGCGGAGTGATCCCGACGAGTTCGTCCGTCTAGAAAAGCGACTCGATCGACGCTGCAATATCGAGACTGACTGCCCACCCGGTGATTGCGTACCACAGCCCGGCGACGCCCATGACGAACCCCGCCCAGGCGAACGCTCGGATCGAACGGACGTCGGTCCGCATCGCTGCGGCGGCGCTTCCGATCGCCGCGAGTCCGAACGCGGCCCCGCCGAGAAGGGAGCCGCCGGTGAAGACAAGAATCGGAATCGCGAACAGCCCGAACAGGAAGCTCGCGAGGCTACAGATCAGGTCCCTTCGCACACTGGCTCTCCCTCCAACGAGTTCCTCGCGCTGAACGGAGGCGCTACGGTGCGGGGTCGAGCGTGATCTCGCCGGAGCCCCTTCCGCTGTGCCGAGCCTCGAACCCATCCTGAAGGTCGTGGTACGCCACGAGAATCGTGTACGTCCCGCCGGGAAGAAGAGGCTTGTCCATCTCGTCCCCCGAGTCGAGTGGGATGACGAACTCGATCACCGTGTGATCGCCCCATTCGGTCCCCGCGAAGGAGAGGATGTTGTCCTGCCCGCCTCGATCCGTGTCCGCTGTGTGACCGGTCGCGCTCGTCCCGAAGTCGTCGCGCACGAAGGCGTCGCCCTCGTGGACGTAACCGACCACGAAATTCGCGGCCTCCATCTGGGCTTCGGGATCGAACCCGATGGCAACGTATCCACCTCCCGGGCTCTCGAGCCCGACGCGAAGCACGCTGTCGTCATTCGCCCAACTGACGTGAACGCCGATGACGTCGATCGAGTGCGGGTACTCGCCCACGTCGACCACACCGTCGACAGCCCACAAGCGCGGCGGCTCGACGGAGGTGACCGGCTCGGTCTGAACGGGCGCCGGCTCCGCGATTGCCGGAGGTTCCGGTTCGACCGTCGCCGACTCGCTGATGGCCGGTTCTTCCACCTCGAGTCGCTCCGTCACGCCGTCGTGGGATGACAGCATTAGCCAGGCGGCGATCCCGCCCGCAACGAGAGCAACCCCCAGGATGATTACGAGAAGCGTGTTGTTCATGGATTCCTCGCCTCCTTTCTCATGGCCTCCGTCTCACTGTAGTGGGAAAGCGGCGATTCTCCAACCCTCGCGAACGCGGCGAGATCGTGGCGCCGCCGGCCCCGTCGATCAGACCCCTACGGGTCGAGCCCGAACTGAAGTCGAAACTCGAGGAACGGATAGAGTCCGCCCCCGATGGACAGCGCGAGGTTCGCCGCGATCCGCGCGACGAACGCTTGGCCGAACGTGATCCCGGCCCCGAGCGTGAAGTACGTCGAGCCGAAGTACGGGAGCAGGCTCGTGACGTGCCCGAGCGCGAGGAAGAACGCAGAGGTCGTCGCAATCGTGTTCCGAATGTAGAGCCCCCCGAAGTTCATCGGAGACCTCAGCGCGAGCTCCCACGCGAACATCCCGAGAAGGAAGCGCGCGTACCCTTCCAGGCCGAGACTGAACGAGGAGAAGCCAAACGACGTGGAGATCGGCAAGCCAACGCCGAACTCGGAGCGTCCGTACGCGCCCGCCTGAAAAGCTGTCGCAACGACGATCGTCCCCAGCACTGCGAGGACCACGGCAACCTTGAGCAACCCGGTCTTCTTCATATCCATCCCCCCTCACATCGAAGAAAGCCCGAAGCATCCTAGCGCGCTCGGCGTTCGACGCCAACCCCCCGAACGTCTCCGTCGGCTCGAGCCGGCCGCTGGATGCTCCGATCACTCCTCTCTCCGCGCGTCGGCGGACTCCGCGTCGCCCTCGCTGAGGCGTGCGCGCTCGTCGATCAACGCATCGATCATGTCGGTCTCGAGAAGTCCGACCTTTCCCCAACCCTCGCGCCCTCGCGGGACGTTCGGACGAAGCCGCATGTAGACGTCCATCGCTTCTCGGTCGAGCACATCCGGAGCGAAGGTTCCGGCGAGCGTCACGAGCTTCTCGCGGACGACGGGGAGGCTCTCCTTGAAGCGACCGGCGAGGTATCTGCGAACCGACTCCGGCTCGATCGGCGCGGCCTTGCTGAGCGCGCGGAGGCCGCTCGGCGTCGCCGCGCAAGGGATCGTCCGGTTCATCAGCTCGACCGTCTGGGCACCGATCGCTTCCCTCGTCCGGAGAACCTCCGCACGCTCCCCTTCCGGCCGAGGCGTGTAGATCCCGAGCCGCCGTCCCTTGAACTGAGCCGTCAGACCGGCGACCGCTCTACCGAGCGTGAGCGCTTCCTCCTCGTCGTAACCGAGCCGTCGGGCAACGACGGAGGCCCACAACGTGAGAAACGGCGCTCGGTTGATCGCGATCTCAGACATGCGCCCCAGGATAGCGAATCGCTCGAGCGCGAAGAAGCGCGCCGAGTTCGGCGATCTCCCGCCAGCGTCCTCGCCCGGATGTATACTGACCCGAGGGAGGACGCCGACCCGAGCGCTAGGTCTCACGCCGGATTCGATGGGCACTGGAGGGCAGTCGATGAGGAAACCGGCAACGATCCTGTTCGCCCTCGTTGTGTTCGCCGCGCCGGCCGCCGGGTTTTCTCCGACGGTCGCGGTCCTCGCCGAACTCGGCGTAGGAATCGTCGGCGGGGTCGCAGGAACGGCCGTGGCTGTTTCCGTCGTCGGTCAGGTAACCCCGACCTTCGATTCTCGCGCCGCCAGGATCGCGGCCGTGATCGTGAGCCTGACAATCTTCGCCGGACTCGGTGGGAGCGCCGGCGTCCTCGCCGCCGGGCGCCTGTTTGGCGTGAGCGGAAACGTCCGCGCGTGCCTCATCGGCGGAGTGGCCGGAGGTCTCCTGAGTGCCTTCGTCGAGCCGATCCTCTACAGACTCGGAGTGCCGGCGGGCATTACGGAGTTCTTCGGGTTCATCCTCATGCCGACTCTCCCCGCAATCGGCGGCACGATCGGCCACAACCGATAGGGAGAAGCCGTCAGTCCCCCGCGATACCGACGACGAAGGTCCAGCCGAGCAGGCTCGACGTGGCCGTCGCGGCTGCCGCCAAGTCAACGCCCGACTCGGCAACTTCCTCCAGCAGCAAGTTCGGATTACTGTGAAGCGCCATCTCGCCGTCCTCGGCGTAGGCGAACAGAACGAATCCCTCCGGAAGGGCAAGTTCCTCCGCGATCAGCCGGCTCAGGTCGTCGAGATACACCGTCACGCCGAGCGCGCCGATGACCGCACCGCTTCGCTCGATCGGAACGGTCATCGCCATCGACTTCCGCCCGGTCGACTTGCTCACGACGAGGTCGCCCAACGTCGCTTCTCCGGCCATCACCTTCGGGAAGTAGGCGCGGTCGGACAGGTTCTGGTCGGTCAGCCCTTCCTCGACCTTGTAGTACGAACCATCCGGAAGGAGGAACCACGCGTTGAACGAGACGGGCTGCTGCTCGAACTGCGCAAGGAGATCGCGCATTCCTCCCCAGACGCCGACCTGAAGGTCGGCAGTGGAGGCAAGAACCTTCATCGCGGCGAACAGGTCGCCGATGTGTGCGTCCGCGAGCCGCGCGGCGGCGGCGGCGGCGACCTCACCAGGAACTACGAACTGGCCGTCCTCCTCGGCGAGCGAGACGAACGTCGCGACGGTGAGTGCGAGCACGACGCCGAGCACGATCGAGACCCTTCTCATCTCCTGCTCCTTTCTGGAAGAGGGCCGCGCCCGGTCGAATCCGTGACCGCGTCACGCATCGATCGACTGCGCCCCGTCCTGTCGAGGCTTCATCCGGGTGCGAGCCTGACTCAAATGGGCGCTAGGGGACCCACGGAGGACAAGGGCAGACCGGTTCCGGGGGGGGCGGCGGCCAGTCGCAGCAGCCCTCCGGCGGCCTCTTGTAGGCGATGACTGGATGCCTCAGCAACTCCAACCCGAGGATGACTTTCTCTCCCGGCTCGAAGAAGACGACCACGAGATCGGACGCCCACGGAAGCGCGATGCCGTCCACCGCTCCGTCATGGTAGAACGGGGCCGTGAGCCAGCACTCGAATTCACCCAGGTCGTGGACGTAGCAGCGATCCGAGATCTCGCGAGCCAGCTCTCGCGGGAGCATGGCCATGTCCGGCAGGTTCTCCTCGTCGATCATCTGGTTGAGGACCTCGCGCATCACGTCGATCGGATGAGGAGAAGGGCTTCGCCCTTCCTCCGTAGTTGGCATGACGTCGAGGACGATGGTGACGCCGAGGTCTTCCTCCGCCACGCTTCGACAGGCGTACCAACGCTCCGCGACGCTGTTGGGAATGAGCACGCGAATCGTCGGCGGGCCCGCGGGTACGGCGGGGGGGCAACAGGGCGTCGCTTGCGCCGCGACGGCGAGTACCAAGCAGACGAGGATCGGGTGGACCACACGTGAAACCAGCCTCATGACAGCAGACACCTCCTGCCCACCCGGGCCACCGCAGAGGCGCTGGCCACCCGTATCCTATACGAATTCGGCCTCGGATGGAAGACGTTCGCCCGAAGCTGCCTTCGGATGGGCACGAGGACGTGCGCCTCAGGAGGCGAAGGCACGCGAATCGCGCGTCGGGCGAGCGGCGGCGCAGCCGGCTCAGTCGCTCCGCCGTCCGCGGCGTTCGGCGTCGCCCTCGTCGATTCCAGCCTGCCAGCCACTTCGCACGGCCCCATCGACGTCGAAACGTTCGATGTGGGGCTTGATGTCGAGCAGCGGCGTTCCGTCGAGCACGTCGACATCAGCGACGTAGAGGACACACCCCTCGCGGCGGACGAGCCGGACGACGCTCATCCCGATTGGATTCGGTCGCGACGGCGCCCGCGTGGAGAAGAGGCCGCGGGGAGTGTCATCGAGAAAAGGGACGACCTTCAGCCGGAACGGCCGCGCGCGATGCAGATGGAAGAGGAGGACGACGTGCGAGAAGCCGTCGAGGTCGTCGAGGCCTTCTTCGAACGCGGGGTCGACCTCGATCCGCCCCTCGATACCGCGCGCGTAGCGGGGTTGGATCGGCGTCTTCGCCGGATCGGTGTGGGGCGTTCGGATCACGCCGATCGGCCGGTACGAAATCGGCTCCCTCCACTCGTCCATTGCGGGCCAAGGATGCGGGAGCCGCGGCGCTCGCGCAATCACGGCCCGGTCACGAATCCTCGTTCCGCTCGGCTACCTCCTCGGCCGGGCGCACCGCGTCTATCGGAAGCCACTCGCACTGAGCTAGCCCAGAGCGCCCGCCGCGACGCTCTCGCAGCCGCAGAGCCCCACGATCGTTCGCCTCGATAGGCCCACGCCGTGTCCGTCTACCCCTCTCGCGAAACCGAGGGACGAACGCCCTTCCTTCGAGCGGACCACCGTGCTACGCTTGGACCGTTAGGAGGTTTGACGAAGATGAGCAAGAGAATCCCGCTTCTCGTGCTGGCGACGATCCTGGGTGCATCGCGCACGTTGGCGGCTGGCCCCTTCGAGACGTACCAGACCGACCGGAACATTTGCCTCTTCTACAACATTACCGAGCTTTCGTTCACCGGCCTTCGCGTCACGTTCACCGGCCCCGTAGAGCCGGTCTACCTTCTCGGAATCGGGGCAGACCTGAGCCTCGTCTCCAACGAGAACGGCGTGCTGACGTTCTCCGGATCGATCCCTCCGTACGGCATCTGGGAGATCGATTGGCCGCTCGACGGCGGCCCCGTGGCTGATGCCGCGTGGCTGGCGGAGGACGGGACGGAAGTGGCCATCGACGTCCACGCGCCGATGGCGCGCATGCTGATCCGCATGCCCCCAGAGGTTCCCGGCTGGTGTTCGAGCGACCACCGAGGCCCATTCAGGCCGTTCTACGGTGACTTCGACGGAATGCGGTCGACCGACCCGGACGGGCTGCCGCTCACCTTCTACGAGTGGGACTGGAGCGACCTCGTCCACCTCGATGGGGCGAAGGTCCGACGCCTGTTCCGTAGCCCCGGATGGTACTGGGTGACCCTCACCGTCTGGGACGTAGACGGGTTGAGCGATTCGGTGACCGAGTCGTTCTACATCCCGCCGTGGAGCTGCGACGACGACTAGCCTCGGCGCAGCCCCTCGGAACGTCTACGGCGCGCAGATCCGCTCCGCCTTGTAGAACCAGCCCGGGGCCCGTCCGACCGGAGCGTCCTCGATCCGAAGCTCCCAGACGATCTCCCCTTCCGGGGTGACCTCGAAGATGACCGCGTCGTCCGACGTCGTCGGCACGCCGGCGATCAACGCAAGCAGCATCAGGACGAGCCCCTTCCGTCCGTGCATCGCTTGGCACCTCCGACCGGATCGCTCGGAGACTCTCCGAGCGGCCCGCCCCATCATACGACGCCAGCTCAAGCACCCCGACCCCAACCGCCGCAGACCGGTTCGAGTATCCTTGCTTGGATCGACGTCGGAGGGAGGAGGTACCGTGAAGCCTGTCGGCTTGGCTGTTCTTCTGATCGCGGGAATCACCGCCTGTTGCGGCGGAACGGACACGAGAGCACTCGACGATCCCGCGGCCGCGATCGCCGAAGCGGAGGGGCACTTCGACCGCTGGTCCGGATCGTTCGACTTCGAGTCCTACGAGGCCTCGCTCCGGGAGGCGATCGCACTCTGGGAAGGGGCGCTTGACGTGCTCCCGGAATCGGAGATCCAGACGCGCGCCCGGGTCCTCGACCGTCTCGCGCAGGCCTACTTCGAGCTCGCGGAGGGGTATCTCGTCGAATCGCGAGACAAGGAGGCCGCGTACGAAGCGGGGAAGGACGCGGCCCTCGCGAGCCTCCGCCTCGACCCAGCGTTCGACGAGACGGAAGCAAAGAGCGGGTTCCGCGCCGCGCTCCGGTCGGCGAACGACGTCGAAGCGATCTTCTGGTACGGGAACACGCTCGGCCAATGGCTCAACTACCACAAGCTGACCGCGATCATGGGCGGCGTGAAGGACGTCGCCGCGTCGTTCGAGCGATCCCTCGAACTCGACGAGACCTACGACGGCGCCGGCCCTCACCGGGCACTCGCCTCGCTGATCGCGCAGGCCCACTTCGTCATCGGACGGAGCCGAGACGATGCGGCCTTCCACTTCGAGCGCTGCATCGAGCTCGCACCGAATCATCTCGAAGCCTACGTGAGCTACGCCGACCGCTACGTCAGGGCGGTCCGGGACCAGGACCTCTTCGACCGATTGATCGGGGCGGTCCTCGAGATGGCCGAGGATCCGAGCGTCGTCGGCGCCTTCCCGTTCTACAACGCCCTCGCGATCGAGCGGGCGAGACGCCTCGCGGAGGACGAGAGCCCGTGAGGAGCCGCAATCTCGTCGACGTCGACCGGCTGCTCGAGGTCGCCGGCCCGTCGATCGTGTATCGAACCAGAACCGAGATCCTCGGGGAGCCGCCGACCTCGTCCCGATGTCGGACGCTTCAGGAAGAGATCACCGCCGATCCGCTCGTGCGAGACGTTTTCTCCCGGCAGCGCCCGGACGGCTGGCTCGGCCGGACGTTCCACGGCGGCGACGGAATCGAGGCCGGGATCCGGATCCTCCGCGAGAAGGGCCTCGCGCGCGATCACCCGGTTCTCGCGCGGGCCCTCGACGCACTCGAGGCCGGAGACGATCGACTGCACCTCGGAATCGGCAAGGTCGGACGCATCGCCGACGACGCCGGCCTCGGCGGCGCGGAGATGATCCGCGCCGCCGTCTTCGCCCGCGCCGGCGACGAGGATCGCCCGCGCATGAAGGCTCAGGTTGAGGAGGCTCTCCGTGGCTTCGACGCGATCCTCGACGCCGAATCAATCGACGAGATCAGCCTCCCCTACAAGGGGAAGCGCGTCTTCCGCGACGGAGTCCGCTGGCCGAGCGTCTACCATCTTCGTCTGCTCGCGGGGACCCACGGATGGCGGACCGCGGAGACCGTGGGGCACTTGGCGCGCGCCGTCGAGCGTTTGGTCGAGCTCTCCCCGATCCCCGAGATCCACCTGAAGTACCGCTCCCAGCTGATCGCTCCCGCCTCGTTCGCGATGACCGACTTCGGAAACGACCTCGCGGACACGTCGGGGTACGACTCGCTCCTCTGGTTCCACCGGACCGAGCTTCTCGCCCGCCTCGGCGTCGTTCCCCTCGTTCCCGCGCTCGAAGCGCAGGTGAGCCGCCTGGGCGAGACACTGGAAGACGGTCTCTTCACGCGCAAGGTCAGCCACGCGTCGTTCCGAGCCTGGGGCGCGTACGCCGGCCTCGCCCTCGAACGCGACTGGCGTTCCCCGTCACGGAGGATCGCCGATCTCACCTTCCGCGCGCTCCTGATCCTCCACCACGCAGCCGCTTGAGCGGCCGCAGATCGCGCCCTATCCTGGCGGAATCGGAAGGAGGCGGAGATGCCGGGAGACTGGATTCGGAGGGCGAAGACGGCGCCGATCGGCGGGCTCTACGGCGAGCCCCTCGGCGCGCGGGAAGCAGCGTTCATCTACTTCGGCTGGGCGGGAATCATCCTGCGCACGAAGGATCACGCGATCGCGTTCGACCTCTGTCAGAAGAACTTCCGGCGAGCCGAGGCGAAGGCGCTCGAGCATCTCGACCTGCAGTGCTACACCCACACGCACTGGGATCACTGGTATCCCCCGCACGCGAAGGCGATCCTCGCCCGAACCGGCGCCCCGATCCTGGTTGAGCCGGCGATCCTCGAAGACCTCGGCACGCTCTCCTCGAACGCCGTGACTGCGGTTCGACCCGGCGAGCCGATCGCGATCGGGGATCTCACCGTCCGCGGCGTCGTCGGAATCCATCCGCGGCCGATCACGATGTTCCACGTCGAGACGCCGGAGCTCCGCGTCTTCCACGGCGGCGATTCGGACCACGTGCCGCTCGGCGAGTACCCGGCCGACCTTGCGTTCGTCCCGGTCGGCGCCCCGTCACCGTCCTGTTCGCCCGAGTCGGCCCTCGCGATGGTTCGGGACGTCGGCGCGAAGGTCGCCGTCGCCGTTCATGGAGCAATCGAGGAGTCCGAGGCGTTCCGCGAGCTCGTCGCCGCGGAGTTGCCGGAGACGCAAGTCGTCATCCCCGGCCCGTGCGAGTTGGTGACGCTGACGGTCCCCAGCTGATCGGGATTCTCCGGTGACCTAGAGGGACCCGCGGGTGCCGCGAGTGGCCTAGAGGAACCCGGGAGGAACGTGGACGGCGAAGATGCACGCATCCGCCCCGTCGAGCATCGTCTCGACCAGCTCGACCTCCGGCTTCTCGCCGAAGACGACCTCCCATTCTTGCACGTACCAGCCGCCGGAGCAGTGACAGAAGCTTCGTGAGACCTCCTTCCCCTCCCGAATCGCGTCGGAGACGAGGGGGCAGAAGCACGCGTGATAGCGCTTCTCGACCGGGTCGGTCGCCTTCTCGTATGCCTCCATGTTGGCCGGGCGCCGCTTCACGTAGACGAGCGGCTGGTCACCCGTCTCGTCGAGCCAGTACTTGCCGCCGAGGAACGGCTCGTCGGTCATCTTCTTCATCAGCGTGCGCAGGTCGTGGCCGACTTCGTCCCACGCCGCCCTCATCAGGTCGGCGCTCTGCACGATGTAGTGATGGGCGCAAGCATTGAGGACGCACGCCTTCGTCCGCTCGTCCGAGACCTCGCGATCCAGTCGCTCGACGGCGCCCTGGACCCACTCCGCGGCGCGCTTCCCGTCGAGGGCCTCGGCGAGTCCGTCACTTCCCGCCAGCACGCGCTCCGCGCCCGCCGGGTCGACGCAACGGGTCACGCCCTCCCGGAATGCGTCGAGCCACATCGGCATGTGGTACGCGTACTGGACCTCGAGCCGGAATCGCTCCTCGTCCGTACCGACGGTGTCGAGCCCCGCGTGGTAGAGGAAGCGGACCGGATCGTCGCCGACGAGCACGCCCTTCCCGCGCACGAACTCGACGAATCCCTTCCACGTGTCGGCGAAGTTCGTCCCTTCGGGACCGTCCTTCAGCGCCCCCTCGTGAACGATCGAGAAGACGGGAAGCCCGGGGAGCCTCTTGGCGACGAACCCGTCGCGCTCGATCGGCTCGCGCACGGGAAAGGCCAGCTCGAAGTCGGTCTTCCCGTCGCGCGGGAAGCCGAGACGGAGCGCCATCGGAGGTCCGTCGAGCACGTCGCCGACGTGCGGGAGAAGCGCGGCCAGCTCGCGGACGACCTCGCTCTGGTCGACGAGCGACCTCCGGACGGTCAGAACCTGGATCGGATCGACGTGCACGACGGGGTAGCCGGTGGACATCTCGCCTTCCTTTCGCGTTGTCGCTTTTTAGAATCGCGAGATGATCGCGGCTACCCGTCGCCGCATCGTCTCCCGGACGTTCGTCTCCGAGCTACTCGTAGCGGAGCGCCTCGACCGGATCGAGCTTCGCCGCACGAAGCGCCGGGTAGAGGCCGAAGGTCACCCCGATGAGGAGCGAGAACCCGCAGGCGAGAAGGGCCGGCGTGATCGAAATCACGAACGGCCAGTCGCCGAACAGCGAGCCGAGCCAGGCGCAGAGCCACCCCATCCCGAGACCGATCAGTCCGCCGAGGATGCTGATCATGATCGACTCGACGAGGAACTGCGTCCGGATGTCGCGCGGCCGCGCGCCGATGGCCATCCGGATCCCGATCTCCCGGGTCCGCTCGGTCACCGAGACGAGCATGATGTTCATGATCCCGATTCCGCCGACGAGCAGGCTGATCGCCCCGACGCCTCCGAGGATCAGGCTCATCGTCCCGATCGTCTCCTCGTAGCTCTCGATCGCTTCCTTCTGGAGCGTCACCGAGTACGGGCTCCGCCCGCGCCAGAACCCGGACGTGGAGCCCGACGAGCTGATCACGTCCTCGAGGATCGCCTCGATCTCGGCCCCCGCCTGCTCGATGACCTCCTCGTTCGCCGCCTGCGCGATGTACGAGCTGAACTGGCGAGAACCGGAGAGCAACTGCAGCGTGGAGAGCGGCACGTAAATCGCGTCGTCGAGGTTCTGGAACCCGACCGTCCCCGCCTCGCTCATCACGCCGATGACGGTGAACGAGACCTTCTGGTTCGAGATGACGAGGGTCAGCTCTTCTCCGACCGGATCCGTGTCCGGGAAGTACTCGGACGCGAACTCGTAGCCGAGGACGACGACCTTTCGATCGGCGTCGACCGCGTGGATGAACCGCCCGCTCGTCGGCTCGAAGTCGTCGAACAGGTCCTGGTACTCCGAGGTCACCCCGCTCAGCGAGGTGCTCCACTCCTCTCCGTCGATCACCGCCGTGGCTCGCGACGAGGACGTCGGAACCACCTGCGAGACCGAATCGGCCGCGCTGATCTTGTCCGTCAACTCCTCGGTCAACGCGCGGAGCGTCGACGCGGACGAGATCGCGCCGGGGAAGATGTTGATCGTGATCGTCTTCATCCCGAGACCCGAGATCTGTGCCGCGACGTTCGCGGTGGCGCCGTTGACGAGCGCGATGACCGCGACGACGGCGGCGACGCCGATGACGATTCCGAGAACCGACAGGGTCGTCCGCATCTTGTGCGCCTGAAGCGCGAGCAGCGCGGTCCGCAGCATCTCACGCAGACCCATTGCGATCCTCCTCCACCAACCCGTCCTTCAGCACGATCTCGCGCTTCGTGACCTGCGCGATCTCCTGCTCGTGAGTGACCAACACGACCGTCTTCCCCTCATCGTGCAGCGAGTGGAAGAGCGCCAGGATCTCCTCGGTCGTGTGGCTGTCGAGGTTTCCGGTCGGCTCGTCGCCGAGAATCAGCCGCGGCGAGTTCGCCAGACCGCGCGCGATCGCCACACGCTGGGATTGCCCGCCCGAGAGCTGCGTCGGCCGGTGGTGCGCGTACTCCCCGAGCCCGACGCGCTCCAGGGAAGCGCGCGCGATCTCGGCGCGCATCTTGCGCGGGACGCCGGCGTACGCGAGCGGGAGCTCGACGTTCGCCTGAGCCGTCGAGCGCGGCAACAGGAAGAACTGCTGAAAGATGAACCCGATCTTCGTGTTCCGGATCCTCGCCAGCTCCTCGCGCGACAGGACGCCGAGGTCCTGCCCGTCGAACAGGGCCTGTCCGGTCGTCGGTCGGTGCAGCGCGCCGATGACGTGCATCAGCGTCGACTTCCCCGAGCCGGACGCGCCGGTGATCGCCGCGAACTCGCCCTCGTGGATCTCGAGATCGATCCCGCGCAGCGCGCGATAGACAACCTGGCCCATCGGGTAATCCTTGGTGACGTTCCGAAGCTCGATCATGCCGTTCACGGCATTCCTCCCATGCCGCCCATCGGAGGCATCCCGCCGCCGGGGAACCCGCCCGGCATCCGCTCGTCGTCGCTCGACGACGAGGTCGTCACGAGCGGCGACTGCGGCACGATGACGTCCCCTTCCTCGAGGCCGCTCGTGATCTCGACGTACTGGTCGTCCATCGCGCCGATCTCGACCGGCTGCGGCGTCGGCTTCTCGTCGACGATCCTCATCACGATCCAACGGTCGTTCGGCCCTTCGATGAGGCACGTGATCGGAGCGAGGAGCACGTCCTCGGCGGACGAGGTGAGGATCTCCATCTCCACCGTGTAGCCGACCAGCACGCTCGCGTCGGCTTCGGAGAGGAGGGCCTTCACACTGACGACCGTGCTGTTCCCGCTCGAGGTCGCGACCCCGCCGATCTCGACGAGCTCGACCTCCCACGATTCGTCCGGAAGGGGCTCGATGATCGCCTCGGCCGTCTGTCCGACGGCCACGTCCGGCGCGTCGAGCTGGTCGACCTCCGCCTCGACGTACAGCTCGCTCGTGTCGATCAGACTCAGGCTCCAGCTCGAGTCCGAGGACGTCGGCTGAACGATCTGGGTCACGACCCCGGCGAACGGGGCGCGCAGTGTCGTCGCGTCGTAGTTCTCTTGCGCGATCTGATAGGCCAGCTCCTTCTCGCGGATCGTCGACGGGATCCCCTCCGCCTTCGCCTCCTTGAGCGAGCGCTCGGCCTGCAGGAGGGCCAGCTCCAACTGCGTCTGATCGAGCTCGACGAGGATGTCCCCCTCCTCGACGCGGCTTCCGACCTTGACGAGAAGCTCTTCGACGTCGTCCGCCGGGAACGTGTACGTGTACTCGTCCTTAGGAACGACCGAACCGTAGACCGTCAGGGTCTGCCGGATGTCCCCGCGCTCGACGGTGTAGGTGCTCTGGCCGTTGTCCGTCGCCGATCCGCCGTTCCCGCTCAGCAAGACCAGGGGAACGGTCACGCCGGCCGCAACGATCACCGCGACGCCGATGCCGAGAATCCAAAGTCGTCGTTTTCGTGTCATTGGAGCCACTCCTCCCAGTTCAACTCGAGGCCGAGGGCTTCGCAGTAGCCGAGATGCGCCAACAGCAGGGCCGTCTCGCGCTCGGCCGCCTCCAGGACGAAGGCCGCCTTCTCCTCGAGGAATTCCTTCCAGTCGTCTTCGGAGATCGTTCCGGCGTCGTGTTTCGCCGTCATCACCTGCTCCTCGAGCGCCCACTTCTCCTCTTCCAGCGCGAGCCGGTCGAGGTCGTCGAGGGCGAAGCCGAGCGATGCTTGCTGATTCAGGATCTGGTTCAGGGCGTCGGAGCGGGCAGCGTCGAGCCTTTCCTCCGCGAGCGCCAGGTTGACGCGCGCGATCGCGATCCGCTCGTCGCGGTCGGGTTCGAAGAAATCGAACTCGATCGTTCCGCCGAGAACCCAGCCGTCGCTCGTGTAGCCGGCCTCGAGGGAGAGATTCGGGAGGACCGAGCGAAGCTCCGAGGTCAGGTCGTCCTCCGCATTCTCGACCGCCCGCTCGGCGGAGAGCACCGACGTGGACTCCTCGACCGCCGTGTCGACCGCGTCCGTCCACGCGAGGAGAAGCTCGGCGTCGGCGTCAAGTGCCACCAGGTCGACGTCGAACGGTTCGAGATCGAGCGGGTCCGACGTCCCGAGCGACTCCCGCGCGAACGCCTCCAGGTCTCTCTCGTAGGAGGTCCGAAGTGAGTCGAGCTTGATCTGCGCGTCGAGCACGTCGAGGCGCGCCTGAGACAGCGCCGTCGATCCCTGCAGACCTTCGTCCACCAACCCTTCCACCGTCTCGAGCTCCCGCTCGGCCCGATCGAGGCTCTCCTCGGCCTGGGCGATCGCCGCGGCGTCGGACAGAAGCTCGCTGTACGAAGAGATCGTCTCGAGGATCACGCTGTCCTGCGCCGCCTGCAGGGCGACCTCGGCATCCGCGACTGCCTGGCGAGCGTTCTCGACCTGGCTCTCGACCGTGCTCGACTGCGAAAGGTCGATTCGCTGGGAGTAGCTCACCCCCCAGCCGCTGGAGCTCCACGACACCTCATCGACGTCCCACACCAGGTTCAGGTTTCCGGAGACCCCCGCCGAAGACGTCATCGGCAGGGAGAGGCTTCCCCCGAGCGTCGCCTTCAGCTCTCCGGAAAGCCCTCCGACGGTCACGTCGGGCGGCTGAATCGAGAACGAGAGCGAGGGCAACGTGAAGACCGCGAGCGTCGCGTCCAACTCGAGCTCCGCGAGCTGCAGAGAGAGCTCTGCCTGACGAAGCTCCGAGTGGTACTCCAGCGCGCGCGCGATGGCGTCCGTGATCGTCGTCGTCGCCGTCGCCGTCACCGCGACGACCGAGGCGCTCGCGGCGATCAGTACGATTGCACAACGTTTCCACCTCATCGGTGTTTCCTCCTTTGCTTGCGTTCCATCCCACTGTCGTTCGAAACGCGAGCAGGCTGATGGGGACGATACGCCCATTCTATGGCCGCCGTCGGGCAAGTGTGTGGCAGGATTGCGAAGATTCCTAGCTTTGAGCTTCACCCTTTGTCGTCGCACTGGGTAGACGCCGAGAAGGAGTCAGCGGCCGTCGGGAGCCGAAGCGCGAGCGGTTCTACGCCTCCGCTTCGAAGACGAAGCCCCGTTCGCGGAACAGGCGTAGGCAGGCGGTCGCCGCGCGCTCGTCGTAGAGCCGCCCCGCGTTCTGTTCGATCTCGGCGAGGGCGGCGTCGATTCCGAGCGCCGCGCGGTAGGGCCGGTGGCTCGACATCGCTTCCACAACGTCGGCGACGGCGAGGATTCGCGCCTCCAGATGGATCTCGTCGCCCACGAGTCCGTCCGGGTAGCCCGAGCCCTCGAGCCTCTCGTGGTGCTGTAGCACAAACTCCGCAATCGGCCAGGGGAACTCGATGTACTTCAGAATGTCGTAGGCCCTCCTCGGATGCGCTTGGATGAGCGCCGTCTCCGCATCGGTTAGGCGTGAGGGCTTGCTGAGGATCTCGGCGGGGACGGCGACCTTTCCGATGTCGTGCAGGAGGGCCGCCACGTGGAGCGCTTCGAGGCGATCGTCGTCGAGGCCAAGTTCCCGCCCGATCGCGAGACTGAGTTGGGTCACCCGCCGCTGATGCCCCGCGGTGTATGGATCCCGACTCTCCGCGGTCGCCGCAACCGCCTGGATGGTCCCCTGGAGCGCCCCGTGCAGCGCGTCGACCGCCAGCTCCTTCTCCTCCTCGAGGTAGATGTCGTGGAGGGCGAACGCGATGTCTTCCGCCACCTCCTGCAGCAGGTCGAGCTCTTCTTCGGACGTCGCCAGGCCTTCCGGCGACGTCACGCCGAGGACCCCGTAGCGGACCCCTTCGTGCTCGAGACAGGCCGTCATCCTCGTTTGGTCGCAGCAGCCACGACTGGGGCAGCCGGCACAGGGGTCCCCGTCGGGACTCAGCACGGCGATCCCTCGCCCCTCCCACGCACGGGACACGCACGGCGGAATCCCGTCATCCGAGAAGAGGCCCGAGAGGCGAGGGAATCGACCTTCGATGCTCCGATGCGAAGAGGCGAGCAAGCGTTGCTTCTCGTCCCTCAACGTGATCCAGGCGGTCGAGTAGCCGCTCCGCTCCACGAGGGCCGCGCAAGTCTCGTCTAGGAGATCGTGCGTGTCGTGCTCCCTGACGATCAGCTGATTCACGTTTCGAATCGCCTTCAACACGAAGTTCTGCCGCTGGAGCTGCTTCTCCGTCGCCAGCCTCACGTGCGCTTCCTCACGCAGCATCGCGTTGGTCTCGGAAAGCTCCTTGGTCCGCTCCGCCACCCGCAGCTCGAGCGCCTCGTTTGTGTTCTGGAGCGCGCGCTCACTCTCCTTCAGCTGACGGAAGATCAGCACGAACGGCCGGCGGAGCCCGGTCTCGATGAGCGCGCGGTAGATCAGGTAGAACGACGCACCTTTCAGGATGTGGCCGAACAGGTTCGAGAGCCCGTAGACGCTGACGTAGAACGTGAACAGGAGCTCCGACCCCACCGTGAGGCCGAGCGACGCGACCAGCCACCCCATCACGCGACGATCGAAGTCCTTCCGCCTTCGCAAGAGAAGAAGGATGGCGACGACGAGGATCGCCGAAATCGCGTACTCGCTCGCCTTCTTGAACGCCGTGAGACCGATCCCTTCGACGTAGCACGTCGGGAAGACCTTCCAAACGAGGATCGTGAGGATCGCGAGCGCGAGGATTCCACCGTAGGCCGCCAGGGCGGGGCGATGCCGGAGTTTCCGGTGAAGGAAGGCCGGCGCGACGAGCAGCGTGAGGCTCTCGACGTAGCGGGCCGCGATCCACAGCTGCGTCGCCAGGTTCGCCTCGTCACCGGGGATCAACCCCATCCCCTTGTAGGCGAACGTGTGAACGAGATCGATCGCCGCCACGAACAGATAGGCAATTCCGAGCAGGGAGACGTACCCGTTGTCGAGGTAGTCCCTCGTGTTCCACGCGACCATGAACATGCCGGCCGCGACGACGACGCTGAACAACTCGACCGACGTGTGGAACAGAAGGTAGTTGTGCTGCGAGAGCGCGTAGAGGCCGGCTATCGTCGCAACCCACAGGACGACATAGGCAAAGCCATACAGTTTCTGTTGGGATTCAGCCATAACGGTCACAACCATATTGCAGTTAAGGACTCGCTACGGAATACCGCAACGGGGGAAAGACAGGAAGACATGTGTCCTTCATGCGAGGGCTCGTTGCGCATCCCGGCATCGCCGCACTCGACGACGTCGCCGGGGAGACGCGGCCGTTCTCGTCCTGCGGCTACCGCCTGTGAGACTGAACGAGCTCGCCCACGTCGACGTTGTAGACGATCTCCTCCACGCGGAAGACCGCCCACGGGGTTCCTTCGTCAAGCCAGGTGACGCTCGCCTCGCTCGGGACCAAGAAGCCGTTCCGCTCGTCCCACGCGAGGATTTCGTTCAGCCAGAGCGTCTTCTCCTCAGAGGCCTCGCTGCGGTAGCGCATCGCTTCGAGCGTCCGGATTAGGCCCGTCGCCGGATCGAATCGGACGACGAACGTCTCCTCCGCCTCGCCGTAGGGAACAATCAGCAACGCCGTGTGCTCGTCGACGGCCTTCCAGCGAACGCGCTCGTCGGTGAGGAAGACGCCCGACAGCCAGATCGACTCGGCCCACAGCCCGAGGTTGGCCGCCTGCTCGACCTTCGGCTCTCCTTCAGTCACCCCGAACGGCAGCTCCACGCGGCTCCGCCCGTCGACGTACGCCTCGTGGACGCGCATCAGGCGCAGTCCGAACAGCGTCGACTCGATGTCGTGGCAGTAGTCCTGCCCGGCGACGTGCGAGAACCGGAACCGACTCGGGAACGTGATCCCCGCGATCCGAAGCCGCGCCCGCCCGCTGATCACGGCCGACTCGATCGCCGGGATCTCGTCGCCGTACACCGTCTGATAGAACCGGGTGACCGGCGCAGGAAGCTCCGACGGAAGCGGAACCGACGCTGAGACCTCGCCCGCCTCGCAGACTGCCGGATACGGCACCGCGGCGACGTGCAGCCCGATCCACAGCAAGACCGGCAGCGCGACGACGACTCCCAAGACGATCCACCACGCGTTCATTCGTGCCTCCCGTCCGCGTCGCCGGCCATTCCCCCGCCGACCACGACCACGTCGTAGTCCGCGACCACCGGGATTTCTCGTGAAGGCTCCAGGATTCGTCCGCCGCTCATCTTCCCACCCGTCCTCTCGACCGCCATGCTACGATTCCGGCAGCTGGGCATCAATGCTCAGAGGGCGGGGCCGGCACGGTTGATCCAGGCCCATTGCTAGCTCGGCCACGCTGGCGGGATTCCGGGGGAAACCTGGGTCACCGCAGACGAGACGGCCTCAGTTTCCTCAACCCAGCCTTCCAATGCCCCGAGACTGCCATGAGCACGACGCCGGTCGTGCGGCGAGCACACATCCTCCTTGCAGGCCTCCTTCGAGTGGAACCGTGCGGAGGGCACGAGACACAACGCGAAGCTTCGACAAACAGCGGTATCGCTGGTGCGCGGCAAGAGCACCGCGGAGGGAGAACCTTCTTGCACGAGAACTAGCAGGATGAAGCTGGATCCACAAGACGCCAACTTCGCGCATGGTTCTACGGGCCCCTTCTGCCACTTGATTCCACAAGAAGGAGATTGCCCTCTCCAGTGATGTGTGCATATAATCGCAGAACGAACATGGCTTGGGTTCGCGGGGCAAGAGGGCAGTACACCGAGACGCTTCGAGAGGCAGTCTTCGCGATTAGCCTACGAGCGACGCCCGGACTGAGAGGATTCCGGAACTCCACCATTTGTCACATGGTGCTGAGAAACCTCCATGATCTCCACAAGTCCGGACGATCTGGCACGCTGAGGAATCTCGCAACGCGGAAGGGACCGGGAAGCCACATCTCGCTTCGGCATGCCGACGTCATCGCTGCTCTGGAGCAGCTTCGAGATGCTGCCCTGATTTCGCTGACAGGGAACCTGCGACACCCGAAGACGGTCACAGCCGAGATGAGGGATACTGGGTTCTCGCTTCTTCGCGAGGAGGATTCCCAGCGAGATGCGCTCCTGAAAAGGGTACTGGCGCGAGTCCTTAGCAATGTCGAAGGTGACACACAAAGCTGGGAGTTCGCATTCATCGATGTACTGGGTCGCATCTTCAGCCTCCTCGGCCGGGAGTATGTAGCGGTTCTCGTCGGGCGCAAGATGCCACGAGAGGTCATACGAGAAGCGCTACTGAGAGACACCTGCACGAGGTCCGCCAGGAGGTTCGGACTACCGAATGCTGACCTGCTCTTCACGCGAGTTGCACGTTTCTTCGAGGAACAGAACCCTGATAGCTCCAAGATCATCTGGCACTTCGCCCAGGGATACTTCGCCCTTTGTGAGCTTAGCTCCGGAATTGGCGACGAAGCGCTCTCGGAGGAACTGCTCGCGGGGAAGACCTTCTTGTTGGACACGAACGTGCTCTTCCCGATGGCGATCGAGGGAATGCCTAGGCACTCAGGCATGAAGAAGTTTGCGCAAGCTTGCTCCCGTCTCGGAGGCAGAGTGGCGGTTACCCGCCCCACCCTCGACGAGTTCTCCAGCAGCCTGTGTCGTCAAGTGGAACAGGCCCGGGATCTCCTTCCACGGCTACCAGGTGCTCTTGTAGAACAGCTCCGCGATCCCGTATACCACGCGTATCTGAACCACATCGAGTCGAACCCCGGTTCGGGACTGGACGATGCGCTCTCGAGCCTTGCGAACCCACGATCACTTGTAAGATCGATTGACGGCGTTTCTGTGGTTGATGACAGATGGTTTGCGGACATCGAGAACTCAAGCAACCTTAGGCGGATGGTAGAAGAAGTACGGAACGTTAGTCGAGAGCTGCGTGGGAAGGCGAAAACCTGGAACATCGCCAAGCACGACGCGAAGTTGCTGATGTTCGTGGCACATGAACGGGAACGCGGGGAGGATTGCCTGGTCGTCTCTCTAGATTCAGTTCTCCCCAGCTGTGCGCAGGACGATGGACAGGAACAGCCTGTGGTGGTTCTTCTGGATGCGCTTCTGCAATGGGTATGCCCAGGCCTTGAGGGAGTTGCGAACGAGGATGAGCTTGCGGAGATCTTCGCCTCAGCGCTCTACACGAGACTCTTCCCGTGGGAGGACAACCTACAGCTTCAGCACCTCAGTCTTCTTGACCAAATCGGCCAGGATTGCTTTGCGTTGCCGGAAGAGGATCTCCTAGATTGCGTGCGGCACCTCCGCAAGATCCTACCGATGATCGACCCAACTAGTGACTCGGGGCAGAACCGCCTGATTGGGGAGTTGCAGCTCTTCCTTGCCACTCCTGGAAGACGGTATCAGAGAGAGATTCTAGCCGAGCGTGAACGAAGGACCGGTCTCGAGCGGAGGCTCACGTCAATAGGGAAGCGCGATAGAGCGATCGTGAAGACGAGCCTGTCAGCTTTGGTGGTGGGGGCAAGCTTATTCCTTGGCAGCAGATACGGTTCAGGAGACGCAATCCTTGACCGACTGTCAAGCTGGCAATCACTGCTTGGCATCCTCGCTTTTGGCCCGTGGCTAGCGGATTGGCTCATGACTCGACACCGATAGGTGTTTCGGATACGCACAGGAGTTCCGGGGCCACAGTACCAAACTCCGCTCCGCCACTGGAGTTCCGGGGACACTCTACTTGACTCCGCTTCAACACCGCGCAATGGACTCGGAAAGGGAGCCCGGCAATACGGGCGTCAGCCCGCCAGGATCGGGTCCTGCTCATTCCCGGCTGCGATCAGACTCCCGGAGTCCAGCCACCTCCTGTCAGGACAACAGATCCTGTCACTCGATCGTTTCGTCGGCTATCGGCAGGAGGAACCTGAAGCCTGTCAGGGCGCCCGCGTACGTGAGCAGAGGGTCGGCACTTGGAGTTCGGGGGGGCGTGCGCCAATCCGGAGGATCTTGCCTCTCCATCTCTCTCGTGTAGCTCGCGGCTTGTGTCCTGAATCCCTTGTCCCTAGGTTGGATCAGCTCGTTCACTCAGCGTCAGGAAGGCCCTCCAAAATGGCAAGCCGATCCCCCATCCCACCAGGGTGAGAAGACCAGCAATCCCCGTGAAGATCCTGACAGCAAGCCACTTCGTCTCAACAATGCCCCATCCCAACCCCCACAGAATCGTGAAGCCTGTCGCTAGGACTGCAGCAAGGCCAATGAGCCCTTTGAGCGCTGCTGACGTGAAGAAGCGAAGGCTCTCCCAGCGGAAACGAAACGCTTCGATCGAGGCCGGATCGCCCGCCGCGAGCTGAGTCCGTCCTACGCCTTGCGTGATTACGGCGAATCGTTCCGTCGCCAGGAGGATGCCAGCGATCAATGAGAGCAGGAATCCGAAGCTCGTGGAAATCACCCCAAGGCCGATGAAGAGGAACTGCGATGCAAGGCACGAGGACACGCCTAGGATGACCACTGCGACCCCTTTCGCGACAAGATGTCCCCGCCTGGTAACAGTCAGGGCGAGACCTATGAATGCCAGAGCGTGCGGAACCCAGAACAACACGTGTACCCAACCATTACCAGGTTCGCGGTAGAATGACTCCACAGAAGGTAGGCTGTTGAAGTACCCCTGTCGTTGGTCTTGGCCCTGCTGTCCCGCGGCTGTAGAGACATGAGCCTCGAATAAGGATAACGCGTCCACTGCTACGAACGACCCAAACAGAATCACCAGCAATAGGATCTTCCAGCGTCGGCATTCCGGTAGCCACAGCGCACGCAGCGGCCGGCGAACCCGCCTCCAACGATGGTTGGCTCCACTATGGGCGATCACCCCGAGTGTGAGGGAGACGAGAATGGCCGCACCAACAGCAAGCAAGCTGAGGCACACCTTCGCGACGATTGGCCACGCCAGTGCCATGATCGGAGACAACATGAAGGGTAGAGCAGCTCCTGCTAGGAGCCCGACAACCCACCATGGCATGTGCGACTTGGTCCACTTGCGAGGCACGTGCAAATCCTACATGAGGTCGCGCCTTTCTCCAATCGTGAGTTGGAGGGCAGCAGGCGTCGGGTTCAGGTTTTTCGTTTCGGCGTTCCTGGGCAAGGCATGGCTGCGAGACCGGAGAGTGGTAGATGCGTTCTCCCCCGCAGCCGCCACTCGCACCTAGTCCGCAATGACTATCCAGTCGTCCCGGATTGCGTACGTGAGCTGCTGCTGGAATCCGGAATCCCATACCCCAAATGCCACATCATACACCCCAGCCACAGCGTTCTGGGGGAGATGGAACTCGCGCGCAATCCATTCTCTGCCCACGCTGATGTGACGCACGGTGTCATTCCTCTTGTCGTGGATCCATTCGTTGTTGGGCGACCAGATGCTCGCCCCAAGGCCGACTTCCGTTGCAGAAGTGGACTC
>Ga0180432_10002601_pt1 | contig 26937 bp, 24 predicted proteins | sample SS_ome_10_FD_132414 | JGI IMG/M metagenome (GOLD analysis project Ga0180432, IMG submission 132414) | Hypersaline lake sediment archaeal communities from the Salton Sea, California, USA - SS_1_MS_2 metaG | ecosystem: Environmental > Aquatic > Non-marine Saline and Alkaline > Hypersaline >... | reverse complement strand
CTTTACTAATGCCATCATCTACCTCCCTCTGCCTTTTGCCCCTATTCTATCCCATTCAACAGAGGTCGTCATATCCAGCTATGGCCAAAAATCCAGCCCTACACCGCTTTTTGCAAGAGGCTCAACAGTCTATATGAGCGCCGTTCAGCAACGACTATGGGGGCGTTCCGCATCCCAACGCCCCCAAGACTACTGCCCAATTCGCTCCCGGTGCGGGGCTGTGAAACTGTGATCGTGCCCCAATTGCCTGTGCCGTCTCATGCGGGGAACTCCCACCCCAGACCCCGGGTTCCCGCTTGCGCGGGAACGACACGAAGGAAACGCGCGCTCCAAATGAGGTCCAAGCAGCCATGGCACCTGCCCTGTGTCCACACACAGCAACTCCAACGGCTTCAGACCACCTACCGTCACCCTATGACAGGGCCCAAGAGGAAATGACTACATGATTGGGCAATCATGGTCAAGAGAAAGCACGTTCGGCGTCTAATGCTCTGAACCGGTGTGACATCCAAGCATTCTCCCGGGGCTGGCCCCATGACGCCACATCCAGCCATCCAGTCATCCTGTCTGTGAATAGCACCTCCAAGGCCGGTGGGCGACTGGTTCGATAGCCTCATGGACCACTTTCTCCAGTTCGGCTTCGCCGTGAACAACATGTGTATCCGGAGCATATCTGCCCTTGGCCGCACCAATTTCGTGATGGTCCAGTGAGATATCGCGCTGACGAACGGGGACGGCAAGGAGTTCCAGCACAGCGGCGTTACCGTGATAATCTTGAAGGGTGGGGCAGTGGAAGTGAGAGGCCATATCTTCCCCACGGTGCAGGCAGAGGAAACGCTGGCTCGGGCTCCAGTTGTCCCTGCCTACGCGGGCCTGGAGATCAGCTCTATCCCCCTCATGTAGGGGCGCAGCACCTCCGGCACGACAACGCCGCCGTCCGGCTGCTGGTAGTTCTCCAGTACGGCAATGAGCACCCTGGGCAAGGCCAGTCCTGACCCATTCAGTGTATGGACGAACTGTGGCCTAGCACCGGGTTGTGGCCTGTACCTGATATTGGCCCTGCGCGCCTGGAAATCGGTGCAGTTGCTGCAACTGCTCACCTCCAGCCACTCCTGGCAACCAGGGGCCCACACCTCGATATCGTAGGACTTGGCAGAAGCGAACCCCAGGTCAGCGGTGCACAACTGGACCACCCTGTAGGGGATGTCCAGCCGGCGACACACCTCTTCCGCCTCAGCCACCATCCTGTCCAGGGCGTCGAAGGAGTCGTCCGGCTCGGTGAACTTATACAGCTCCACCTTGTCGAACTGATGGCCTCGCTTGATACCGCGGGTGTCTTTGCCTGCGGCCATCTTCTCGCGGCGGAAGCAGGCAGTATAGGCCACGTAATTCAATGGTAGTACCCCTGGTTCCAGTATCTCGTCCCGGTGGATATTCGTCAGAGGCACCTCGGCTGTGGGAACGAACCAGAAATCGTCCTCTTCGTCATGGTACAGGTTCTCAGCAAACTTGGGCAGATTGGAGGACCCTATCATGCACTCCCTCTTGACCATGTACGGGGGATATATCTCGGTGCATCCATGTTGGCCAACGTGAAGGTCCAGCATGAAGGCTATCAGCGCTCTCTGCACCAAGGCTCCCAACCCCTTGAGCAGGTAGAACCGGGACCCGCTCAGCTTCACTCCTCTGGCGAAATCAATGATGTCCAGCGACTCGCCCAGGTCCCAATGTGGTAGAGGCATGAAATCGAAATGACGCGGCTCGCCCCAGGTCCTTGTGACCACGTTATCGGCCTCACCCTCCCCCAGAGGCACACTGGCATCGGGGATGTTGGGCACGCGCAGAAGCAGGTCCCGCAGCCTGTCGTCCACCATCTCCACCTCGGCCTCCAGGCCCCTGATCGTATCCCGTATGGCCCCCAGATCGCGGGCCATCGCCTCCAGGTCGGCCGACTCCCCCTCTCCGGCCCCTCCCTTCAGCCTGCCGTATTCCTTGCTCCGCTGTTTCTGTTCCGCTCGCAAGGACTCCGACCGGGTGAGCAGCTTGCGCCTCTGCTCATCCAGCGCCAGTATCTCATCCACCGGCGCGGTGTCATGGCGCTTCTTCAGGGCCTCTACGACTACATCGGGGTTCTGCCTTACGTACTGTATTCCAATCATCGCACTCGCTCAGGGGTCACGGCTTCGTCCTCAGTAGGGGGAACAGGATGACCTCACGGATCGAGTCCTGGTTGGTCAGGACCATCACCAGCCGGTCTATGCCCACCCCGAGTCCGCCTGTGGGCGGCATGCCGTGCCGCAACGCTGTTATGAAGTCCTCCTGATACCTCTCGGCCTCCTGGTCGCCGAACTGGAGCCTCCAACTCTCCTGAACCTCGAACCGCTTGGCCTGTTCCACCGGGTCATTGAGTTCAGTAAAGGCATTGGCTATCTCCATCCCAGCTATGAAGGCCTCGAACCTCTCCACTATGCCACTGCTACCCGGCTTCGCCTTGGCCAGAGGTGTGGTTTCCTTCGGGTAGTCGATCAAGAAGGTGGGCTGGACCATCCTCGGCTCGACGTAGGCAGAGACCAGCTTATCAACCATGTAGGCCGGGCTCATGGTCTCCTCCAATTCCAGCCCGGTTAATTCGATGGCCCTTCGCAGGCCCTCCTCCCCGGAGGCAAGAGTCTTCTCCATGTCAATGCCGCAGGCATCAAACAGAGCCTGGTGGAGAGAGACCCGGTTCCACGGCGGTGACAGGTCAAAGCTGTGCCCTCTATAAGTGACCGTGGTGGTACCCAGCACCTCACGGGCAATGCATGATACCATATCCTCCACCATGCCCATGACATCATTGTAGTCCGCATACGCCTCGTAGCTCTCCAGGGTGGTGAACTCCGGGTTGTGCTTCGTAGATATTCCTTCGTTCCGGAACACCCTCCCTATCTCGTAGACCTTGTCGAAGCCGCCGACAATCAAACGCTTGAGGTACAGCTCTGTGGCGATCCTCAGGTACAGGTCCTGGTCCAGGGCATTGTGGTACGTACTGAAGGGATGCGCCCTGGCACCACCGGCCACCTGCTGCAGGACCGGCGTCTCCACTTCGATGAACCCCCGGCCATCCAGGAAACGTCTCATGGCGGCGATCACACGGCTGCGCACCACGAAAGTCTCTCTGGCCTCCTCGTTAGATATGAGATCGAGATACCTCTGCCGGTACCGTTTCTCCACGTCCACAAGCCCGTGCCATTTCTCCGGCAGGGGCTCAAGCGCCTTGGCCAGGATGGCGAAATCTGATACCTTGAGGGTCGTCTCGCCCGTCTTCGTGGCAAACAGGGTGCCTGAAACCCCGAGGAAGTCGCCGATGTCAAGGTCGCGGATGAGGTCATACTTGTCATTGCCTAGGTCGTCCTTCCGGAAGTAGGCCTGTATCCGCCCCGAACCATCGCGGATGTCGACGAAGGTGGCCTTGCCCATCCCGCGCATGGCCATGATTCGCCCTGCCAGGCTCACCACCTCATCGGTGGGCATATGGCCCGCTTCGAACTGCTCCCTGGCCTCCCGGGCGGAATGGGTACGCCTGTAGGAACTGGGGTAGGGATCAACACCGCGGCTGCGCAGATCCTGGAGCTTGTCCAGGCGCTGCTGCGTCAGATTCTCCAGCCTATCGCCCATTGTTAGCTGTCCTCAACAGCGCATTATAGGCTATGGCCTGTGAACGCTGCAAAGGGGACGCAGCCGGAGCCAGGGGCCGCTGCCTGCCGACACGGCTACTGGGTTACAGGCACAGACGACCGCTCCTCCCCTGCTGATCCTTGTGGCGCGTCTTGACCCCACCCGAAGCCGGTAGTATATTGAGGCCGCTTCGCACAGGGCAGGGGAACCATGAACAAATGGGTGCTGGCAGGCAGGTTCATCGGCATCGGGTGGTACATCGGCTTGTGTATTGTCGGGGGGGTGCTGGGCGGCATGTGGCTTGACAATAGACTCGACACTTCGATAGTATTTACCCTAGTCGGGTTGTTCCTCGGCCTGGGGGTAGCAGTACTTGGCACTTATCGCATGATCGCTCCTCTTATCAAAGAGCAGCAGGGCAAAGACGAGGGGGACAAGTAGTGTCCCGTCTTAGCCGCCCCACCCGAATCCTCATAATCGTCGCCGTAGTAATAGTCATCCTCTTCATTGTCGGGCTGATCGGCGGAGCCGTCGGCCGGGCCCTCGAGATAGACTCCCCCGGTTTCCTCCACGTCCCAGTACTTGAAGTACACTCGTTCTTCAAGGGAGACGCGCTCACGGGAAGTGAAGCCGGCCCCGGGGATGCATACATCTCCAACACCATGATCGCCTCTTGGATCACCGTCATAGTGGTCCTGGCAATTGCCTTTGCCGCTACACGCAAGATGCGCATTGTGCCCCGCCGCATCCAGGGGCTGGTGGAGGTAATGCTGGAGACCCTCCTCAATTTCGTGGAGGGCGTAGCGGGACGGCATCTGGGCCGCAAGTTCTTCCCTGTCGTCGCCACCATATTCATCTTCGTCATCTTCAACGCCTATCTGGCGCTTCTGCCCTTCTTCGGGCCCGGCATATATGCCTCCCAAGAGCACCCTGTGGAGGCAAGCACCGATGGCGTCATCATCAGCGTCGAAGTAGAGGACGGCGCCCATGTAGAGGAGGGACAGGTCATCTTCTACCTTGAGGGCGACAAAGCCGTCGAGGCGCATGACAGCGGCCACATTCACTTCGACAAGACGTACACGGTTGGCGATACCATCGCCCAGCACGAGCAGATAGCAGTCATGGAAACCAAGCCGCCGCTGTTCCGCTCGGCCAACACCGACATCAACATGACCCTCGCGCTAGCCCTTGTGGCCGTTTTCTTCATCGAGTTCTGGGGTTTCCGGGCCCGCGGTCCTCGTCACTACATCTCGGAGTACGCCAACTTCGGCGAGTTGAAAGCCGGCATCGGTGCGCTCTTCAGGGGCAAGATCAAGGAGGCCCCGATGATGATTCTCACCGGCATAATCAACGTCGTCATGGGGGGGCTGGAGGCGCTAAGCCACGGCACAAGGGTGATCAGCTTCGCTTTCCGTCTCTTTGGAAACATGACGGCAGGGGAGATATTGCTCCTGTCAGCCACATTCCTGATTCCCTGGATAATGGCCATCCCCTTCTACGGACTGGAGCTACTGGTCGGATTCATCCAGGCTTTGATATTCGGCGGTCTCACAATCGTGTGGGGAACCATGGCGGCTTCCCACGAAGCTGAAGAGCACCAACAAGCATAGACGGGTAAGGAAGGAGGTCATCCACATGGACGCTGAGTCAATGAAGATGCTGGCCACTGGTATGGCGGCTGGTCTGGGTCTACTCGGACCTGCACTCGGGCTGGGGCTAATCGGCTACGCCACGGTAACAGCTCTGGGCCGCAATCCCGAGGCCAGGCCGGCCATCCTGACCAACATGATCCTGGTGGCAGCGCTGACAGAGGCTGTCGGCATCTATGCCCTGATCGTGTCGATCATCCTGGCTATGGTGGCATAGGCCGGTAGGCCTGCGAAAGGAGTGAAGCAATGGGAAACGACGGTTTTCCGATGGCCCTGGCGGTGGTTGTCGCGGTAGTCGTGCTGGGGGGAATGGGCATGGTAGCCTGGATTGTCTCGGCAGTGATCAATGCAGGGGCGCCGTAGGGAACTAAGGGCAGCGGAGAGGAGTGGAGATGCTCGAAGCTAGTATGCTCGATGATTTGGGCATCAACGGGCCAAGCCTAATAGCCTTCCTGATCAACTTTTTCCTCCTACTCGGTCTGCTGACTGTGGTCCTGTACCGCCCTGTAACCAGGATGCTTGACAGGCGATCGCAGCAGATCAAGGAGAGCCTGGACCAGGCAGAGAGGATCAAGGATGAGTCGCTTCGGGCTGAGGAGTCCGTCCGGGCCCAGATCGAGGCCGGGAGGAAGGACGCCCAGGCTATAGTCGCCCAGGCAAGCCAGACGGCTGACAGGGTCAAAGAGGAGGCCAAGGCCGAGGCCCGGAAGGAAGCCGAGGCCATTCTGACCAAGGCCCAGGCACAGATAGACAGAGACCGCGAGGAGAGTTTCAACCGCCTCCGGCAGGAGTTCGTCGATTTGTCAATCACTGCCGCGGAAAAGGTGATCGAGCAGTCACTGGACAAACAGCAGCACGAGGCATTGATCCGAAAGGTCTTGGAGGAAGGGCTGGAGTCCAAGAAGAACTAGGCTGGACCGGCGAAATGGCTAGAGGTGCTTCAGGCAGAAGACACGCCCAGGCGGCTTTCGAGATCGCCCTGGAGAAGAATGCTTTGGACCGATGGCAGAGGGACCTGGAATCGATAACACAGGCCCTGAGCAACGAAGAACTGGTGGCCCTGCTGGAGAACCCCAAGGTGGATCTCGACACGAAGCTAAGGATCGCCAAGGACGTCTTGCCTGACATAGCACCGGCGGCAGCTAACCTCGTCAGCCTGTTGGTCTCCAGGGGCCGCCTGCGGATAGTCCCTGACATGCTGCGCGAGTTCAGGCGGCTGGTGAATGCCTGCTACGGTAAGGAAGAGGCGGAGGTCACCACCGCGGTCGCCGTGAGCGAGGAGCAGCTCCGTCAGATTGCCCAGGATCTGTCGGCTATTCTGGACAAGAAGGTAGTGGTGACATCCAAGGTTGACCCTGACATCCTGGGTGGGCTGGTGGCCAGGGTTGGAGACAGATTGTTTGATGGCAGTATGCGAACCAGACTCCGCGAGCTCAAGGGGAGCCTGGCATAGCTGACAGCGCGGCAGCTATGTACTGCAAGTCGCAGATGGGCTTGTGCCCTGGTTCAAGCACAGATGTTGACAGCTTGATAGCGCTGGCCATCTCTCCATGCGAGCAGAAGGCAAAGCGAGTAGGTAGGCACAATCGGGGAGGTGATGTAGATGGTAACGCGTGGTGAAGATATCGTCTCGGTAATCAAGAGGCAGATCGAGGAGTTCGGCGCCAGCGTCAGCGTGGTGGACGTTGGCACCGTCATAGAGGTAGCGGATGGACTGGCCCGAGTCCATGGATTGTCCGGAGCGAAGTACAACGAGTTGCTCCAGTTCCCTGGAGAAGTGACCGGCTTGGCCCTCAACCTGGAAGAAGACAGCGTCGGAGCGGTCATCCTGGGGGAGTACACCGAGATCAAGGAGGGAGACGAGGTCCGCAGCACCGGGCGAATCCTGGAGGTGCCTGTGGGTGAAGGACTCATAGGCCGAGTGGTTGACCCGCTGGGGCGGCCGCTGGATGCCAAAGGCCCGGTCAAGTACGAGAAGACCCGCCCTATGGAGAGAGTCGCGCCGAACGTCGTGGTTCGCGCCCCGGTCAATGTGCCCGTACATACGGGCATCAAGGCAATCGACGCCATTGTGCCCATTGGGCGAGGCCAACGGGAACTCATAATCGGAGACCGCTTCACCGGCAAGTCAGCCATTTGCATCGACACTATCATCAGTCAGAAGGGCGGAGACCTGGTCTGCATCTACGCTGCCATCGGGCAGAAGAACTCCAAGGTAGCCCAACTGGTGGACATCCTCGAAGCGTACGGCGCTATGGAGCACACCATAGTGGTCTCCGCCAGCGCCTCTGACCCGGCCTCTATGCAGTACCTTTGCCCCTACGCGGCATGCGCCGTGGGAGAGGAGTTCATGGAACAGGGCAAGGACGCGCTGGTCATCTATGACGACCTGTCAAAGCATGCCTGGGCATATCGACAGATATCCCTGCTGCTGCGCCGCCCGCCCGGTCGTGAGGCATATCCAGGCGACGTCTTCTATCTCCACAGTCGATTGCTAGAAAGGGCAGCCAAGCTCGCTCCCGAGCACGGAGGCGGATCGTTGACCGCTCTCCCCATCATCGAGACACAGTTGGGAGACCTTTCAGCCTACATACCCACCAATGTCATTTCCATCACCGACGGCCAGATATACCTTGAGACCGACCTCTTCAACGCGGGCATCCGACCGGCGATTAACGCGGGCCTGTCCGTTTCGCGAGTTGGCGGGTCCGCCCAGACCAGGGCCATAAGGAAGGTGGCGGGCAGGCTGAGGATAGAGCTGGCGCAGTATCGAGAGATGGCCGCATTCGCCCAGTTCGGTACCGCTGACCTGGACAGGGCAACCAGGCAGCAGTTGGACCGAGGCCAGAGGAGCACGGAGATACTGAAGCAGCCTCTGTACAACCCGCAGAGCCTCGACGAGGAGACGGTCTCTCTCTACGCTGTGACCAGCGGCTACCTGGACGATGTGGCCCCCGAGGACATAGCTGCATTCGACGAGGAATTGCTCAAGTTCGTCAAGACCAACCACCCCGATATCGGGAAGTCCATACAGGAGACCAAGGACCTCGTGCCCGAGACCGAGGAGTCGCTCAAGAAGGCCATTGAAGATTTCAAACAGGCACGGGCCGCCTAGAGCAATAAGTCTCTCAAAGAACGCAGGATAGCGCAGACGAGGCGGTAAATAGAGATGGCCAACATACGACTGATCAAACGAAGAATAAGGAGCGTCCAGTCCACCGCCAAGATCACCAAGGCGATGGAAATGGTGGCCACATCCAAGATGAGGCGTGCCCAAGAGCGTGTGCTGGCTGGCAGACCATATGCGGACAAGCTGAGGCAGGTCATAGCCGACCTGGCTGCTCAGCCTGGTCAAGGGGTATACCCTCTGCTTGACAGACGGGAACCAGGAAGGATAGCCATCGTCCACATCACCCCTGACCGAGGCCTGTGCGGCGGCTTGGTCAGCAATGTGAACCGGAGCACGGGCGCTTTTATTCTCGACCAGGTGCATCCCAGCGTCCTCATCACCGTTGGCCGCAAGGGCCGCGATTTCATGCTTCGTGGCGGACGCGAACTGCGAGCGGAGTTCACCGAGATCGGCGACCGCCCCTCCCTCCTTGACACCCTCTCGATTTCAAGAATTGTAATCGAGGACTACACCGATCGCGCCGTCGATGCTGTGTACCTTGCGTATACCCAATTCGTCAGCACCATGACCCAGAGGCCGGTGGTGCAGGAGCTGTTGCCCATCAAACCCATGGTCATCGAACGGCCTGGCGAGATCGAGTACATCTACGAGCCCAGCAGCAAAGCAGTCCTGGCGGACTTGCTGCCCCGATTCGTAGAAATGCAGGTCTATCATGCCATACTGGAAGCAATAGCCAGCGAGCAGTCAGCCAGAATGGTGGCCATGCGCAACGCCACCGACAACGCAAATGAACTGATACAGGACTTGACCCTGACATACAACAAGGCCCGCCAGGAGATGATAACCAAGGAACTCCTGGATATCACCGGAGGAGCGGAGGCCCTCACCTAGCAGGAGGTAAGCGCATGGCGGTAGGCAGAGTCGCCCAGGTAATAGGCACTGTCGTTGATATCGAATTTCCCCAGGAGGAACTCCCCGCTCTGTTCAATGCCATCGAAATCGCCAGGGACGGGGAGAGCCTGGTGCTCGAGGTGGAACAGCATATAGGAAATAACTGGGTGAGGTGCCTGTCGCTCGGCCCCACAGAAGGGTTAGAGCGCGGTGTCGAGGCCCGGGACACTGGTGCTCCTGTAAGTGTGCCGGTGGGTGAGGCTTCCCTGGGAAGACTGTTCAACGTCCTTGGCGAGCCTTTGGACAACCTCGGTGAGGTCAAAGCCAAGGAGCGATGGTCCATCCATCGCTCCCCACCTCCCTTCGAGGAGCAGGAGACCTCGGTCCAGATGCTGGAGACAGGACTGAAGGTCATCGATCTCATCACCCCTTTCACCCGAGGGGGCAAGATTGGAGCCTATGGTGGGGCCGGAGTGGGCAAGACGGTAATTATACAAGAACTCATACACAATATCGCCACCGTGCACGGCGGCTATTCGGTGTTCGCCGGTGTCGGGGAGCGCTCACGCGAGGGGAACGACCTCTGGGGAGAAATGAAGGCATCAGGGGTCATCGACAAGACAGCGCTCGTCTTCGGCCAGATGAACGAACCACCCGGAGTCCGGGCACGCATAGGACTCACCGGGCTCACTATGGCAGAGTATTTCCGCGATGAGGAAGGGCAGGACGTCCTCCTTTTCGTAGACAATATCTACCGGTTCGTCCTGGCTGGCATGGAGGTGTCTGCGCTACTGGGACGGATGCCCTCCGCTGTTGGCTACCAGCCAACACTGGGAACAGAGGTGGGTGAGCTGGAAGAGCGCATCACATCGACCAAGAGGGGTTCTATAACCTCCTTCCAGGCGATTTACGTTCCGGCCGACGACTACACCGACCCCGGAATAGTCACTACTATGGGACACCTCGATGCAGTCATCGCTCTGGAACGCTCCATCGCAGAGCTTGGACTGTACCCAGCCGTGGACCCGCTGGCCTCCACCTCGCGTATCCTTGACCCGACCATAGTCGGCAAGGAGCACTACGATGTGGCCAGAGGCATCCAGCGCGTGCTGCAGAGGTACAAGGAACTACAGGATATCATCGCCATCCTCGGCATAGAGGAACTCTCCGACGAAGACAAGCTCACGGTAGCACGGGCACGCAAGATTCAGAGGTTCCTGTCCCAGCCCATGTTCGTAGCCGAGGCCTTCACCGGGACGGAGGGCAAATACGTGCCCATAAAGGAGACGGTGCGCGGCTTTCGCGAGATACTGGACGGTAAGCACGACGGCTTGCCTGAACAGGCCTTCTTCATGGCGGGCACCATCGAAGATGCCGTGGAGAAAGCCAGAGCCTTCACTGAATAGCCATGCCTGCATTGAAGTTGGAGATAGTCACCGCCGAGCGTCTGGTATACACAGACGAAGTGGACGCCGTGATCGCCCCTGGGGTTAAGGGGCAGATGACCATCCTACCCCATCACGCGCCTCTGATGACCATGCTCGAACCCGGCGAGCTGTGTTTGCGCAAGGGGGCCGATGAGACGTTCATCGCCATCAGCGGAGGCTTCCTGGAAGTGCTGCAGAACCGTGTTATTGTCCTGGCAGACACGGCTGAGCGGGCTGAGGAGATTGACCTGGCTCGTGCCGAGGCTGCCAAGGCAAGGGCGGAGGAGCGGCTGAGCCAGCGGGCAGAGAAGGACCTGGACCTGGTACGTGCCGAGGCCGCATTGCGCCGCTCTCTGGCACGTCTCAAGGTAGGAGAACGCAGGAAGGCCAGGACAAGGAAGACAGGACTGCAGTAGCCGGGAGCTACATTATCTGCAGTTGGACCCGAACACCCTCCCGAATTGCAGCGATCCTCAGCAGCGTTCGCATGGCCTGGGCAACCCTACCCTGTTTGCCTATAACCCTGCCTCTATCTTCGGGAGCAACCTCCAGCTTCAGGATGGTGCTGTCAGCATCGATCTCCTCATTGACCACTACCGCGTCCGGTACTGTCACGATAGACTTCGCGATGTACTCAACGAGTTCCTTCATCTTGCCCCCCTGGTCCGTGGCTAACCCCTCTCGGCCCTGAACTTGCCCATGATGCCAAGCCTGTCAAGCATTCTGGCAACCGGCTCTGTGGGCTGTGCACCATTCCTGAGCCACTTGAGAGCTTTGTCCTCGTCGACAGTCAATGTCTCGGGCTGAGTCAATGGGTCGTAGAATCCTATTCTTTCGATGAAGGCCCCATCCCTCGGTGCCCTGGAATCGGCCACGACCACCCTGTAGCTAGGCCTGTTCTTGGCGCCTACCCGGCGCAGTCTTATCTTTACCATGCTTCAACCTCATACGTATTATTATGTGAATCCGTGGAGTTGTCAACAGGTTCAAGCCTTCCGCCTATGGCATGACACCTGCCGAGAGGAACACATGAGGCAACCGTTGGCGGGACGCAAAAGGATGTCAAGAGGGCTGGTGGATGCCTGAAGCTCCTTCACTGTTGCTGCTTGCTGTGCACGTGCCGCAGCATGTGCGTGAGGGCAGTTATGGCAGTGGCTGCAGCGATCCTCCTTTTTTCCTCGAATATGCGCGACAGCCTCTCCTCCAGAGGACGTTCCCTCTCCACGACCGCCTTCATCTCCCTGGGCAGGTCCATCTCACTGTCAATGAAATGCGTGCTGAGGTCACCAGCCACAAACCGGGGATTCTCCATGACCGCCTTGTGGAAGTCCACATTCGTCTTGACGCCGACGATTATGTACTCGTAGAGAGCGCGGCGCATCCGGGCAATGGCTTCTCCACGGTCCCTGCCCCAGACGATCAGCTTGGATATCATGGAGTCGTACACCTGGGGTATGGAGTAGCCAGTGTGCACGCCACTGTCGACGCGGACACCGATCCCGCCCGGCGAGCGGTAGCCTCTCAGCTTGTCAGGGCTCGGAGCGAAGTCATTCAGCGGGTCCTCCGCATTGATGCGGCACTCAATAGCCCAACCACCGAAGGAGACGTCGCCCTGATGAAAACCCAGGGGTCGACCCATAGCGACCAGTATCTGTTCCTTGACAATGTCAATGCCGGTCACCATCTCGGTGACGCCGTGCTCCACCTGGATACGGGTATTTGCCTCAAGGAAGTAGAAGTCGCCGTCAGAGAAAATGCACTCGATGGTCCCCGCCCCCTCGTAGTTCACCCACCTCGCTGCTCTAACAGCCATCTCCCCCATCTCCTGCCGAAGCTGAGGCGTCAAGGCAGGCGAGGGAGCCTCCTCTATAAGCTTCTGGTGCCGCCGCTGGATGGAGCATTCTCTCTCCCCCAGGTGCACCACATTCCCGTGAGAATCCGCCAGTACTTGAACCTCAATATGGCGAGGATTGGGGATGTACTTCTCAATGTAAACATCCGACACGCCGAACGTAGTGCCTGCGATAGCCTGTGAGGACTCCAGGGCCTTGTGCAGGCTATCCTCGTCCCTGACGATAACCATACCGATCCCCCCACCACCTCCCGAAGGCTTGATCATTACCGGGTAACCAAGCTCACCGCTGATTCCTCTAGCCTCCTCCAAAGTGGAGACTCTTCCATCACTTCCTGGTACAACTGGTATCCCGGCCTTACGCATCTCACGTCTAGCGGCTATCTTGTCGCCCATCAGTTCGAGCACGCCACTGGAGGGGCCGATGAATTTGATCCCGGCTTCCTCGCAAGCGGACGCGAATCCAGGATTCTCTGCCAGGAAGCCATAGCCGGGATGGATGGCGCTGGCACCGCATTTAAAGGCCACTTCGAGTATCCTGGCGATATTGAGGTAGCTCTGCGACGCCGGCGCGGCCCCGATGGGATATGCCTCGTCGGCATACAGAGCGAAAAGGGCGTCTTCATCCGCCTCGGAGTAGACGGCCACTGAGGGTAAGCCCAACTCCCGGCAGGCGCGCATTACCCGGATGGCTATCTCTCCACGGTTGGCCACCAGCACCTTAGCCGCCATGGCGCTCCACCACCATCAGGATGTCCCCCGCTGCCACCATGTCACCGTCCCTCACAGACACCTCTTTCACCACCCCGCTGTGAGGGGCATGAATGTCATTCTGCATCTTCATGGCCTCGATGACAGCCACGACTCCACCCTCACTGACCCTGTCGCCGACGCCGACCTTTACGGAAAGCACCATGCCCGGCATGGGGCAGACAACAGCACCCGGCGGCACCTCTTTGGGCTTCTCCACCTCCCCGAGGCCGACCCCAGCATTCAGAATCGGCGCTATCTTCACGTTGAATATCTCCCCATCCACGTCAACACTGAACTCCATGGGAATGTCCGGCGGGGGAGGCACCGGCTTCCCCCCAGTCTCAACAGGAGTGGGCAAACGCTCTTCCTTTATCTCACCCCTGAGGAACTTGGTGGCCACCTGGGGATACAGCGCATAGGTCACCAAATCCTCTTCACGCTTGAGAATGCCCAGGTCATTGGCTTCGGCCCGGAGCTTCTCTAACTCCGGCTCGATGAGGTCAGCAGGGCGGACCATTACAGGCTCTTCATCACCGATCACCGCCTTTCTGACCTCCTCATTTACTTCGCCCGGTGGTCTTCCATACAGGCCGAGCAGGTAGTTCTTCACCTCCTGGGTCACCTTCTTGTACCGCTCTCCGGCCAGAACGTTGAGCACAGCCTGTATTCCCACCACCTGGCTCGTCGGCGTCACCAGCGGCGGATATCCGAGATCGGCCCTGACCTTTGGCACCTCAGACAGGACCTCGTTCAGTTTCTCCAGGGCGTTCTGCTCCTTCAACTGGCTCACCAGGTTGGACAGCATGCCACCGGGTATCTGGTGCAGCAGGACGTTGATATTGGGCCTGGTCGTCTCTGCGGTGAACAGCACCCTGTACTTGCTGCTCAGAGCAGCAAAATGCTCGCCTATCTGGTAGAGCAGCTCCAGGTCCAGGCCGGGATCGTATGGTGTGTCCTTCAGGGCCGCCACCACGCTCTCGGTCGGCGGTTGCGAGGTGCCCCAGCCGAAAGCAGAGAAGGCCGTATCAAGGATGTCGATACCTGCCAGGGCCGCAGCGTGATAGCTGAGAGGGGCCATGCCGCTGGAGCAGTGCGAGTGGAGGTCGACAGGGACGGACACGCGGCTCTTGATGGCTCGAACCAACTCGGTCGTCGCTGCGGGTGATATGAGCCCGGCCATGTCCTTGATGCAGATCGAGTCACACCCCAGACTTTCCAGCTCCACCGCCATCTCGGCGAAGCTATCAACCGTGTGCACAGGGCTTACAGTGTAGCAGATTGCCCCCTGAGCGTGGGCGCCATACTCCTTGACCACCCTGATGGCCAACGTCATGTTGCGGATGTCATTCAGGGCATCGAAGACGCGGAATACGTCCACTCCGTTCTTGACTGCCAGGCGAATGAACTCACACGCCACGTCGTCAGGGTAGTTGCGATAGCCGACGAGGTTCTGGCCACGCAGCAGCATTTGGAGGCGCGTGTTCTTCACCCGCCCCCGCAGTTCTTTCATGCGATCCCAGGGGTCCTCGTTGAGGAACCTGATGCTCGAGTCAAAGGTAGCCCCACCCCACACCTCCAGGGAGAAGAAGCCAACCCTGTCCAACTCCTCTGCGACCGGCAGCATGTCCCTGGTGCGCATTCGGGTCGCGATAAGCGACTGGTGCGCGTCACGAAGTGTTGTGTCAGTGATCGATACGCTCATTCAAGCCTTCTCCACTCAGCGATTCCCCCCGAGAGACAGCCCTGTACCGCACGAATCAAGCCTCGGCCGCCACGCAAGCCAGCCTGGCATACTGCAACTAGGTGTGGCACCCAGAGGTCGCGAGAGCAACTGGTTCTACGCCTACGAGGCGGGGCCGGAGGATGGATACGTGCAAGCGCGCCTGTATCTCGACTGGACAGCCCGCCCAATTGCCGCCTCCTCCAAGCCAGATAGGCTCCCAGCCAGAGCCAGCTTACTAGGTTATTCCTGAGAATGCAACATCAAGTGGCCCCCAGGTACGACTTGCCATCTGCTCCACGGAAATAGCCCCGGCATCGTCCCCCCATTGACCTGGTCATGCCCCGGTGGTACAATGACAGCAACTCATAGGAACTGCAGTTCCTATGTTATTATAGCTGTGTCGCCCGGTGGCGTCAACACAGCGTGAGCGTTTTCCAGCGCCCGGGGCCAACCATGCCACAAGCCACCAGCACATAGAGACGCTCCAGCGAACTAACATCAGGGGCATTGCTCGATATGTCAACAGCGGACTGGACCTTCCTGACCAACCACGGCCACGTCTTTGCCTACATCGCACGCCATCCCCGCAGCACCATAAGGGAGATCGCCAGGGCCGTGGGCATAACCGACAGGGCAACCCAGAAGATCATCGCGTCACTGGAGTCAGAGGGATACATAACGCGAATGAAGGCTGGGAGGTGCAATCGCTACGAGGTGCATCCGGAGCTCCCAATGCGACACCGCATGGACCGAGACCACGCCGTCAGCGATCTTCTAAGGGCACTGAGCTGCAACGCTACTCCATCCGAGGATTGACTCCCCGGCTGCCTCGGCCGCGGCATACGTTCCTCCGCATGAAGCACCTCCGATTTGACGCCTCTACTTGGCCTGTGATAGAGTAGGCAAACGGTTACCTACGATAGCTGCAGGACGTCGTGAAGCACCCTCATCCTACTGATACCTGGAGGAAGCGCGACATGGAACCGGTCAGGATCATACCATGCCTGGATGTTAAAGGCGGCAGGGTCGTGAAGGGGATCAAGTTCATCAACCTGCGCGATGCCAGAGACCCAGTCGAAGCAGCCAGTGCTTATTGCAGGGAGGGGGCCGACGAGCTCGCCTTCCTGGACATTGCTGCCACCCTGGAAGGCCGCGGGACCCGGCTGGAGTGGGTCAAGAAGGTGCGCCAGGCTACCACCGTACCTTTCACTGTTGGGGGCGGAGTCAGGGACTTGGCAGACCTTAGAGATCTGCTTGACATGGGCGTCGACAAGGTGTCCATAAACACCGCTGCAGCCAAGAACCCCGACCTGATAAGGCAAGCCTCGCAGGAATTCGGCAGCAAACATATAGTGGTGGCAATAGACGGCTGGAAGAACACGCCGGACAGCGGCCTCCCCAGGCTCGAAGTTGTGATCAAAGGGGGCACGGAGGGCGCTGGGCTGGACATCGTTGACTGGGCCAGACAGGTGGAGAAACTGGGAGCCGGAGAGATATTGCTTACCAGCAAGGACGCTGATGGCACGAAAGAGGGATACGACCTGGAGATGACCACGGCTGTAGCAGAAGCCGTGGGCATTCCCGTGACCGCTTCCGGAGGAGCGGGGACGTTGCAGCACCTCTACGATGGGGTCGTCACCGGTAGGGCGTCTGCAGTGCTGGCCGCCTCCATTTTCCACTTCGGCGAGGTCTCTATACCTGAGGCCAAGAGGTACCTGGCTGACAAGGGCATCCCGGTAAGGCTTTGACACAAAGGTGAACAGAGCAGATGGCTCTGCCTTCAACTCGTGCCTTTCACCTGAGACAGCAGGCACAGCGAATAGATCCCGCAGCGTAGAAGCCCCGTCGAAAAGCCCCACGGGCCACTCGGACTGCAGCCAAATGCTTTCCGCCAGGAGCGATGTTGCCCCCATGCTCCCCTTATCGAGCCTTTCCAGGCTCGATAAGAGGCGGGGAAGCGGCGGGGGCGACTTGGCAGCAGATCCGCCAATCATGTGACCTCTTGGCCGGACTTTTAGACTGGCGCTGTCTGCGTTCTCCATACCTCCACCAGCCTCCCGATCTCGTCCTGCGAAATGAAGCAACCCTGCACGCGCACCGGCTTCGGAGCATCAGAAGGCAGCAGGAGCATGTCACCTTTGCCCAGCAGCTTCTCTGCGCCCGCCACGTCAAGTATGGTCCGCGAATCGATCTGCGACACGACCATGAAGCTTATCCGCGTGGGGAAGTTGGCCTTTATCAAGCCGGTGATCACGTCCACCGAGGGACGCTGGGTGGCCACCACAACATGAATCCCCACCGCCCTACCCATCTGGGCTAACCGGCAGAGATGGGCTTCCACCTCGTGTCGTCTGGCCATCATGAGATCAGCCAGTTCATCTACGACAACCACCACGTAGGGCATCCGATCTGGTATCCTCCGATTCCTGTTGTACCTCTCAATGCTGTGGGACTTCGTGGCGGCCAACTGCTTATAGCGCCTATCCATCTCCTGGTTCGCCCATTCCAGAGCTTCGGCCGCCATGCCGCTCTCCGTCACCACCGGGGCCATAAGGTGCGGCAGCCCCTCAAAAGCTATGAGTTCAACCCTCTTGGGGTCTATCATTATGAACCTGAGGTCTTCCGGGGTGTTATTCATCAACAAGGATGCAATCGTGCATTCCAGGCATACCGTCTTGCCGCTCCCCGTAGCACCGGCTATCAGCAAGTGCGGCATCTGGACCATATCCCTGACCACCATCTCGCCGCCACTGGCTATGCCAACCGCTACGGCCAGCTTCGCCCTGTCAGCCAGTTTGGCATAGGCAGTGCTCTCCACCACCTCACGTAGAGAGACGACCCTCCTGGACTCGTTGGGCACCTCGATTCCCACCAGTGACTTCCCAGGTATAGGCGCTTCCACTCTCACGCTCGGAGCAGCCAGTGCCATTGCCAGGTCGTCGGAAAGTGAGACAATGCTCTCCAGCTTGACCCGTGTCCTGGAGACCTCTTCCTCCTGCGCCGCGATCTTGCCCTGGTCGTCTCTTCGTCTCAGCGCTCGAAACCTGCGTTTCCAGCCAGGTTCCACCCCATACTGTGTTACTGCAGGGCCGACGTTTATCTGCACCACCTTCGCTTCAACACCGTAGCTGGCCAGGGCCTTTTCTATCAGGCCCGCCTTCTCCTGGAACTCCCCCGTATTCTCTTCAGTGCCGGCAGACCCGTCCAGCAAGTCCACGGAAGGCCTCTCCCACCGCCCCGGCGAGGACTTGACCCAAGCCACCCGCTCCAGCTTCACATCAGGAGGTGGCGCAGTCGCCGGCGAGGGGACCCTCACCACCCCTCCGGCCCTCACAGGCACCCCACTGCTTTTCTCGGCCGGCTGTGGAGCACGCCCCGGAAGACGGTTTGTGATAGCCTTGTGGAACACTTTCTCCTGGCATCTGTCTCGGATTCCATCCCAGAGGTCGTCCAGCTTCTCTCTCACCAGCCGCATGGTGGATGCCACCCTTGGCCACTGGGTGCGAGCCAATTCGAGGCTCCGCGCTGGATACAGCAGTGCAACGCCTGTCACCACAGCCGCCAGCAAGATGAATACCCCAGCCGCAGCACTGCCGGTGATGATCGCCCTCCCCCAGGTACCGCCCAGCGACACTTCGCTGAACAGCTCATCGCCACCTTCTTTGACGAACCCCAGAGCGCCGAGCAGCGCGACCGCAAAGCACATGGCCGCCAGCCACATATTCCAGCGGCGCAGCAGTGACGGGAGCCTCCATTCCCACACGCACCACGTGAGCACTCCCGCCACCACCACCGGCAGCATCATCCCTATACCGAAGGCCTTCAGCAACTCCTCTCGAAAGACAGAGATCAGCGCCAGCAGAATGATCACCAGGACTATTCGGGGAGTATAGGGTGAAGAGACAACTGTCCTCAGAGACCTCATGCATTCCTACCTGTCAAGAGGGACCCTGGCATACTGGCGCGGCGCCACATGAAGCAAACAGCACAAATGCTGTCTATTCCCGCACCTTGTAGCCACAACCCGACGCTGGCCGCAGGAAAAAAAGATGTCAGGGATAACGCCTCCCCTGTTCCCCAGCCTTGTGCACCAGTCTATCCGGGACCGGCAGTTCGCGGCCTCAGATCAGCCCTGCTCAATTACAGCGCGGCAGTCCACCTTTGGCCAGCCTGTATTCCTCGATGAGCTCTGACTGGCGGACTGAAGGACTGGGGTCCAGTTCACGCCGGAAGTGAGTAGCGTCCTTCGTACAGGGACCTTCATCCCCCCTCTTGTGACGCCACAAGGCATCTCGAATCCCGCTCCCACTTTCTGCCTTGCCGATGTAGATCATCTCCTCACCGTCATACAAGGCATAGACACCGTAGTCCCCGGGCGCATCCTTGATCTCGTCGTCAACGAACTCGTACAGGTCTCCACCGATAGGCATTGACTCCACCTCCTCATCGAACCATATTGGCCTGTCTACTCCCCAGCACCACTATTCTCCCCTTCCGCTTCAGGCACCAACTCCCTTTCTGCTTCCCAGGTTACGAGTATTTCCAGTATCCTGTTGTCCTTCACTCTCTGGATCACCAGCTTGAGACCATCGTGGGTCGCCTCTTCTCCCTCCGCAGGGAAATGGCCGAGGAGCGTCAGGATAAAGCCCGCCACGGTCTGGTACTCGCCCTGCGGGATTTCCAGGCCCAGATATTCGTTTGCATCCTCTATGCGCAGCGCCCCGCTCACCTTCAAGCCTTCCTCACTCACCAATTCAAACAGCGGCTTGCCACCAACCAAATCCTCACCGAGTTCCCCCACAATCTCCTCTACCAGGTCCTCCATGTTGACAATGCCCGATGTACCGCCAAACTCATTTACGACTATGGCCATCATGTGCCCTGTAGCCTGCATCTCAGTGAACAGCTCTCCAACCTGCTTGGTCCCGGGAACAGCATAGACCGGGCGGTGCAGCTTTTTCAAAGATGTACCGCGGTTCAGAGTGCCTTGAGCCTGGGCCAGAAGTACATCCCGCACGGAAATAGAGCCAATCACCTTGTCGTACGTGCCGTCATACACCGGAAAACGGAGGCCGGGTGCCTTGGCGTAGGCGTCAAAGAAATCCGCCAGCTTCGCTCTCTTCTCGACCCAGGCTACCTCCGTTCGAGGGTTCATTACCTCCCTTACCTGTCGTGTACCAAACTTGACCGCCTTGCGCAGCATGTCAGCCTCGCCTTCCCGGACCACGCCCTCCTCTTCACCCACCGAAATGATGCTGGCAAGCTCCTCTTTGCTCACCAGAGTTCCTATGGTTGGCTCCCCACCGAATATCCTCGCCAGCCTTTCGGGTACCCAACTCGTTACCCTGACAACTCGTGATAGGAGCTTCATGAAGAACGCCGTGGGTTCTGCGAAGAACAGGGATATCCCCTCGGCATGTTCCGCTGCGATCAGCTTGGGGGTCATTCTGGCAACTACAAGCGCCACCAGAGCAACAACTATGATCCCGACAGGGCTGCCTGCCCCCTGCCCAAGGGCAGACACGAACAGCATGGTGCCGAAAGCAGCCACGATGGTATCCGCAAACGCATTCACCAGACTGGTTGTAGACAGAAGCTTCCCCGCGTTCTGCTTTATCCTGGCGACGGCCGCAGCATTGGGTACCTTACTGGTCTCAAGGTGTCTGACCCGCATCATGGGCACATTGACGAAGGCGATCTCGACCATGGTGGCAATGTGCGATACTGCCAGAAATACGAAGAAGAAGACCAAGTAGGTGATATCAGTGCCGCTCATGGCTCCCGCCTCCCTGTGATGTGATCAAGGACTGAAAATCGAACCCTGCGCGAAGACCAGTCTCCGACCGATTGGTGAAGATTATACAGCACCGCACTGAAGATGCAATTCCCGATGTGATGTCAGAGGAGCTCGTGCATGCTATATCCCGTTTGCCCAATGGACTAGTGCCACCAAGTTGTAGGCCGTTCAAGACGGCCATATCAATCACCCAGCAGATTTGACAAGCCAGCCTGAATCCAGATACCATCAAAGCGTCGGTCCTACGTGCGCGGAGGCCACAGTGAGTCCCTGAACGCTCATCTTGTGAAGCACCAGTGCACCTGTATCACGTTTGGATCGTTAGCACGCGAAGGATGGGTACGTCCACCTCTGACAACAACGACGGCCAGCACCCGCTTGAGTTCATGTTCCGTCCCCGATCAGTGGCCCTGGCTGGAGCCTCCACTGATCCACTAAGATGGTTCATCAACGAGTTTTACATCGAGCCGCTGCTGAAAATGGGCTTCCCAGGCAAGATATATGCCGTGAACCCCAAGGGCGGCGAGGTAATGGGGTTGCCGGTCTACAAGAGCCTCAGGGACATTCCCGGGACAGTCGACCATGTGGTCTCCTGCGTACCCGCCAGTGAGACCCCGGATCTCCTAGATGACTGCCGGGCCGTCGGTGCTAAGGTCCTTCAACTGTATACGGCGGGATTTGCCGAAACGGGGGAGCCGGAACTCGTGGAGCTGCAAGACGAGTTGGTCCGCAAAGCCAGGCAGAACGGCATCCGGATTCTTGGCCCGAATTGCATGGGCCTGTACTGCCCGTCGTCCAGGCTGAGCTTCTGTTTCAACTACCCTCAGGTGAGTGGACCCATTGGCCTCATTTCCCAGAGCGGCAGCAACACTACCTATGTCATCCGCAGTGCCATGGTGCGGGGGCTGCATTTCAGCAAGGCTGTCAGCTACGGCAATGCCTGTGACATAGATGAGCGCGATCTGCTGGACTATCTTGCGGATGACGCAGAGACAAAGGTCATCGCGGCCTACATCGAGGGCACTTCCGACGGGCAGCGTCTGCGAAGTGTGCTGGCCAAGGCAGCAGCCAGAAAACCGCTGGTAGTATACAAGGGCGGCTACACGGACGGTGGCACCAGAGCAGCGGCCTCTCACACCGGCGCCATGGCAGGCTCAGGTGTCGTCTGGGACGGTCTCTTGAAGCAGGTGGGTGCCATCCGGGTCGATACAGTAGACGAGATGGTAGACATGCTGGTGGCACTGCTGCGAATGAAGCCTCCCCGAGGCTTTAATACCTGTGCCATCGGGAACGGCGGCGGTGCCAGCCTCCTTGTCACCGACGAGTTGGAGAGGGCCGGATTCAAACTACCGCCGATCCCAGCGGAGATGCGGGAGAGACTGAAAAGGCTTATCCCATTGGCCGGCAGCATGATTCGCAACCCCATGGACGCCTCGCCACTGTTCGGAGCGGAACAGTCAGCCATAATGGCCCAATATGGCATAGACGGGTGGGAAGAAGGCGTTAAGTGGCTCCGCTACTCCAGGGGAGACAACGGAATCGGCGAGTTCATGGGCATTCTGGATGACTGGCCCGGTATCGACTCCTCCATTCTGCACTATTCCCTGGACTCTCTCCCTGGTAGCATAACCGACTGGGCCGTGGGCACAGGGGCAGCGCCCGTGATACTCGCATCCAGGAACTGCAGTCTGCCCATCGCTATAGTCTTCCACTTTATAACCAACGAGGATGCCTGGATACCATCACTGAAGGCCCAGAAGCTGGCCCTCGACTCAGGGCTCCCTCTCTTCCTGTCCATTCGGGGAGCGGCCAGGGCAGTCAGAAGGCTTATGCAGTTCAACAAGGCGCATCCGGATCTGGTGAATTCGCTGTGGCAGGACAGATCCTCTGCCAGTTAGGAGGTAGACCATGTCGTCCACGAAGTCAGGACATCCTCAGAGCCAGGTTACGGTCGTCCCCACCGGGGCCTGCTACGACTGCGGCGGACGGTGCGTCATCAAGGTCCACGTCAAAGATGGTGTAGCCATCAGAGTTGAGACAGACGATGGCGACGAGCCCCAACTCAGGGCCTGTGCCAGGGGAAGGGCCTTCCGACAGCAGGTCTACTCCCCCGAGCGTCTGCGATTTCCCCAGAGAAGGGTGGGGCAGAGGGGGGAGGCCCGCTTCGAGCGCATATCCTGGGACGAGGCGCTGGACACAGTAGCCGGAGAACTCAAGCGCATCATGGACCAGTACGGTCCCAAAGCCATCCTGGCCATGACGTACTCGGGAAGTGCCGGGTCCCTGCACAGCGGCAACGTAAGCCTGCGCGCCCTGTTACGCAGTCTCGGTGGTTACACTTCGGCATGGGGCGGGGCCTCGGCGGAGAACTCTGTGTTCGCCAACCGGGCCACCTACGGCACCCTTACTACCGGCAACACCAGGGACGACCTGCTCAACTCCCGCCTGATCATACTCTGGGGACTGAACCCCGCTGTCTCTATCTACAGCACAAACACCAGCTACTATCTGGCCAAGGCCAGAGAGGCCGGTGCACGAATCATCACCATCGACCCGAGATACACCGACACGGCTGCCGCACTGGCCGATCAATGGGTACCCATCAGGCCAGGTACCGATGTAGCCATGATGCTGGCTATGGCGTACGTCATTATCAAAGAGGACCTCCATGACACCGCGTTCCTGGAGAGGTACACTGCCGGCTTCGACGAGTTTGAAGCCTATGTGACGGGCAGGGAAGACAGCATACCCAAGACGCCTGCCTGGGCACAGCCCATTACCGGTGTTCCCGCGGATGCCATAGCCTCACTGGCGCGGGACTACGCCACCAGCAAACCGGCGGCACTGATCCCGGGATATGCCGCGGGCAGGACGGCATACGGCGAGCAGTACCACCGGGCCGCTTCTGTGCTGGCTGCAATGACGGGTAACGTTGGCATCCACGGTGGGGGTGCGGCAGGCTTCGAACGAGGGCCTGTCGGCCCCATGGTGCCTCCCGGATTCTCAGAAGCCTACGAAGGCGGCAGCTACGAGAAGAGGCTCAAGGCCCTGGACGTGCCGGGCCGCCTCACCGGTCAGCCTCACGGGTGCCGGCTCTGGGATGCCATTCTCCAGGGCAGGGCAGGAGGCTTCCCCAGTGATATCAAGATGGCCTACGTAGCTTTCGCCAACCCCCTGAACCAGTTTCCCAACGTGAATAAAGGCGTGCAGGCGTTGAAGAAACTGGAGAGCATCGTGGTCCACGAGCAGTTCATGACCCCCACCGCTCGATTCGCCGATATCTTGCTCCCGGTGACCACCATCTGGGAAAGGCCCGACTTCGCCAGGGCCTGGCTGGCCGGTCCCTACTTCCTTTACCTAAACAAGGCCATAGAGCCGGTGGAGGAGGTCCGGTCCGATTTCGACATATGCCGCGACCTGGCTGCACGTTTGGGTCTAGATGACCCCTACGGCGGTCTATCGGAGGAGGAGATGCTTCAGCAGCTCATGCAGGCCATGGGCGATGTGATTCCACAGATACCCGACCTGGACAAGTTCAGACGTGACGGCGTGCACAAGATAGCCACGTCGGGGCCCGTTGTCTCCTTCGAGGAGCAGATTCGGGACCCGGACAGGAATCCTTTCCCCACCCTGTCCGGTAAGATCGAGATACGAAGCCAGCTCCTGGCCGACCTCAACAACCCCGACGTCCCCGCCATACCAAAGTACATTGAGACCTGGGAGAGCCCGTCGGACCCGCTGGCCCAGTCTTACCCATTGCAGCTAATCACCGTGCACCACAAGGCCAGGGCCCATTCCTGCTTCGACAACAATCCCCTGCTGCGGGAGGTTGAACCCCAGTCCCTCTGCATCAATGCAGCCGATGCCATGACGCGCGGGATTCGGCATGGTGCCGTGGTGAGGGTATTCAACGACCGCGGCGAGGCAGTAGTCCCGGCCAGCGTGACCGAACGGATCATGCCAGGAGTGGTAGCCCTGGGAGAGGGTGCCTGGTACACACCGGACGCTCAGGGCAGGGATCGCGCAGGGTGTCCGAATATGCTGACCCGGGACGACTATGCCCCAGGTGGCGGCTATCCCTACAATACCGGCTTGGTGCAGGTGGAAGCCTTCGCCGAAACCTAGCCGCGGGCTACCGGTGGCACCCCACCCCCTGCGGGCCCAGGCTATCTGTCCAGTCTCCGCCCTTACGAGGCCCAGCGCGGTGCCATATACCAGTCGGTCAAGCCAAACCACTCGTCGCTGGCAGACCTGAAGTCGATAATCCTGTACATGCGGTACATGACGTTGGACCCGTCCCTGTACTTGAAGGCCTCGCCCCAACCATCGATCCTGGGGATGTCCGTGGCCGCCAGCGCCTCGTTGATCGCGGTGGCATCCACGTTCTCCGCCCCCACAGCCTCGACGGCCCTCGCGATCACATCAGTAAGGATCATGCCTGTAAGCCAGCCCGTGGGCCAACTGGTGCCCTTCTTCATCTCAGCCGCTTCGCCGGGGCGGTACTTCTGCAACGCCGCATTGAGCTCCGCTATGAACGTGCTGTCATCCGTCCACAGCATCTGGTTGTGTATCGCCAGGCAGCCATCGAGTTTGCCGATGTCGCCCACGGCTTCTCTGGCCAGCTCCCAGAACCCCATGAAGGAGAGCGATGAACCCAGGTGACGTCCCTGATAGCCCCTTTCCGCGCACTCCCTCAGCCAGGTCGCCATCGAGGGACCGAGCAGGTTGCAGACAATGATGTCACAGTCCTTAAGCTTGCCGTACTCGGTTGCCCAACTGGTGTTGCCAAGGGGAGCTGACGCCCCTTTGATAACCATCTTGTCGGGATAGTCAGCAGCGTATTCCTCGAAGACCGCCTGCATCTGAACCGACGACTGGTAGCCGGCAATCTGCGCGTGCCCCACCACCACCGGCCACGCCTCTCCCTTGTCCTCCCAGTCCTTCAGTATCCACTCAATGATGGCCTCGCCTTCGGTGGTATAGTCGGCCCCGAAGCTCCACATCCATGGCTGGTCGAGGAAGGCCAAGTCTGACTGGAAGGTATAGGAGGGAAGGTGGTCCTGCTGATGCTTGTCCACCAGCATGGCACAGAAAATCGGACTGAAGTCCCAGATCAGGTCTGACCCCTGCCCCTTCAGCCACAGGTACCCCGGCACCACCCTGGCATAGTCCAGTCTGCTGTCATACGTCGGCAGCTTCACCTTGACGCCCTCGAGCAACCCTTCCTCCTCCGCCATCTTGAGGTAGTCGTTGAAACCCTTGTGCAGCTCGATGGATGTGAGAGCACTGACACCGGTGAAATCGGCCAGGAACCCTATCACGATCTCGTTGGTGGGCTCGCCACCACCATCACCACATCCACTGGCCAGCACCGGGGCCGCCACAATGGCCACCGCCAGCAGTACCAGCACCACACTCCTGCAAAGTCTCCTTTTCATGTCTCCCCCTTTCATTGCAGTAACTGGACGAGCACGTTGTCCTACTGAGACTACGCCTGTCTGTGGCAATGCGACTGCAGGTCGCGCCTAACTTATATGCCTTCGCCGGATGTTTGTCAAGCAGCGGCACGCAGAATCGAACCTCGATCCACCATCTGCCCGGAGGGCGGGGCTGGGATGACCGGGTTAGTAGCACCCTGTAGTCGGGGGCGTCCCTGACCCCGACCCACATCACCCGGCTCACTCGGGGTCATCCCGACGCATCGGGACGACTACGGTTCTATTCGATCGACACGGTGACGGTCCCGTTCAGTCCCACGTCGGCCAGGGTTCCAGCCGTGCCCTGGTGGAAACTGGGAATGAGATCACCACCCCTCCCCGGTTACATCCTGGGCGGGGGAGCCCTGATCCACCATCTATCAACCCTCCTGGAAGGGGCGTTTCACCCAGCGGGTGCTGAAAGAACGCCTTCGGACCAATCTCGTAGATGGTGGATCAGGGCGAAGCGCCCCGCCGTGTCAACTCATTTAAGAATGTTACCGGTACGGGGTCGCTCACTCATTTAAGAATGTTACCGGGGGGCCGTTAGCGCCTCCTTCCTATACGATTGTTTGGTCTCT
>Ga0180432_10002600_pt1 | contig 26942 bp, 25 predicted proteins | sample SS_ome_10_FD_132414 | JGI IMG/M metagenome (GOLD analysis project Ga0180432, IMG submission 132414) | Hypersaline lake sediment archaeal communities from the Salton Sea, California, USA - SS_1_MS_2 metaG | ecosystem: Environmental > Aquatic > Non-marine Saline and Alkaline > Hypersaline >... | reverse complement strand
TGCTCCACGAATGCGAAAAACGTTTGCAGCGCAACGAACTTGCTCGCCTTTACCACTGGAAACAACGTAAACGGTTAGCTCCACTGAACATAAGTAAACGACAAATGTGAGACAGTCGAAGTACTGAGTACTGAGTACTGAGTACTGAGTACTGAGTACTGAGTACTGAGTACTGAGTGCTGAGTGCTGTCCACTACCCACTATCCACTACTCCCTCTTTCCGGTCGCGGATCAGCAATCGCACGACGTCGCGGCGGTGGACCACCCCGAGCAGCCGGAGCGGTTGGCCGGCGTCGATCACCGGTATGCAGTCGTCCTTGCTTGCAGCGAACATGGCGCTCGCCCTGGCAATCGGCTCCTCGGGATAGAGAACGCGGCTGGCGGGCGTGGTCAGGTCCGCTGCCCGGACCAGCGACCCCAGGTCGCGGTCGAACAGCGCGTGGCTCAACTCCCGATACCGGATCACCCCGACCAGCTCCCCGGCTGAATCGACTACCGGAAACGTGTTGTCACGGCTGTGTTCGATACACTCGACGAACTCGTCGAAAGTGGCGGTGTGCGGAACCGTTTGGACATTCATCCGCATGATATCCTTGACGGTCAGGTCCGCCCCGGACCGGTTTCGCCAGGGATTGAACCCGAACGCCATGAGCAGCCTGTTGCACACCGTCCGCGCTTGATCCAGGAGGCTGGCGCCCGGATGGCGGACGGCGTGGGCCAGGGGGACTTCACCCGCTCGAAGCACGGCGTTGCGGATCAACAGCGGTCCGGCAATCTCGAAGACCACCACCGTGCCGAGAATGATCGTCTGCACGTCCGCACAGAGCGCCGGCAGAATCCCCGACATCCCCCTGGTGTTGTCGACGGCGATCCCGGCCAAAGCGATAGCCGCCCCCGCCTGGGCAACCAGCGCGGTTCCGAGCCAGTTCCGCACGGCGGGCTCTTCGTGTTTGCCCCGGCATGCCCAGCGAATACCGAAATACTTGCCGCAAAAGCGGAGCAGCAGATAGCCGATGCCGATCAGGCCGGCTTCCCGCAGTTTACCGAGTTCCAGCTCGGCGCCGTGGGTGACGAAGAACACGACGCAGAGCAAGCCCGTCAAGCGATCCAACTCCGCGAGGACTTGCCGTGTCTGGTAGGAGCTGTTTGCGACGGTCGCGCCCATCGACAGAAAGACGAGCAGATAGGGAACTTCCGTGATTAAGGAGACGCCCAACACCAGCGTAATGACGCCGACCAACAAGGCCAGCCGGCGGCTTTCGGCCACCACGCCGAAGGCGTAGCTGACGGCCAGCCCGGCTGCAATCCCCAACGCCACCGAGCCGGCCAGGTTCTGGCCGAGGCGCCCCAGTTGCGCCAGCGGCGTTTCCAACTGGCCGTGCCGGAAAACGATCGCCAAGAACAGCAACTCGAACAGGACAATCGAAACGAGATTGTTCACGGCCACCAGGGCGTTGGTGTATTCGGTGACCGATCCTTCCGATTCGGTTTCCTTCAGCACTAGGATGGTGGTTGCCGGCGCCGTCGCCAGCGCCAATACGCCCAGCAGCAGGGCAACCTCCCAACTTGCCCCGAGCAACAACATGCCCAAGGCCACCAGCAGGAACGTTGCGCCGAGTTCACCGGCTGACAGCCGGCACACCCGCCGCATGATGCGGCGGACCTGGGCCAAGGGAAAATGGCAGCCGAGATTGAACAACACCAGGGCAATCGCCAGCTTCGTCAGCGGCTTGATCTGCTCGATGTGCTCATGAGAAATCAAAGGTCCCAGCGCCACGCCGATCAAGAGAAACGACGTGACCTTCGGCAGGCGGAAGTACGATCCCGCCAGGCCCGCCAAAAGCGCAGCCAGCATCAGCACACCGAGTGTCAGCATGACGGGCATCAAATCCGCTTTCGTCAGCCAATCTGTCAGCCAATCGGGTGGCGGCATGGACAAGCTCCCTTTTCACAACCTCCCGTTCCGTTTCCGTTGCACCATCCCGGGGACCGTCCCAACGGACGGTAGCGGTTTACATCAACGACCACGTCCCGGTTCTAACGACGTAAATCCCCAGCAGCAGGTTTGTGGTCGCGTGTGCCGTGATGCAGTCCCCGATGCTTCGTGTCTTCACCATCAGCCAGGTGACCATCGAAAACCAGACCGCCGCCGCCAGCAGTTCGCCGGGGTGCATCAGCACGGAAAAGACCGTGCCGATGACGACGGCCGTGGCGTTGACCTTGCCGAAAGGCACCTTCGGCCAATTGCCCGCAACGGCGAAACGCATCAGAAATCCGCGAAGAAACATCTCCTCGATTACGGCTGCTACGACCACCAATCCGAAGAAGCGAACGGCTAGAAACGACCGCGCCATCAGCGGTTGCCCCGCCAGTTGCTCCATCGGATTGTACTCGCTCCGCGCTCCCGAGGTGATGATCCAACCAAGGTCGACTTTTTCCAAAGCCGGTTGGAAACAGGTTTGTTTGATTTTGAGTTCGCAGAGCCCCACCCAAACCGCCGCTCCCACAACACCGACCGCTACGGCCAGCGACCCCACTTTCCATGGCAACGCCGGATAGCCCGGCAGCACAAACCACACCGCCAACAGCGTCAGTGCAATCTTCACCGTGTAGATACACGGGTAAAACCCATACCCGGCATCCGCCGGCTTCGGTTCCAGACCCGTAATCACCATGAAGACGACAAGCGGCAGCAGGAACGTCACCCAAGGATGCTTCGTCAACAGCGCACGACGCCCGTGTAGCGCGGTTCCAGTCTCGTTCGGGGGTTCAGGCATGCTCAACGAAGCTTCCTTATGTCGAGGTCCTCGCGGCTGACTGCCCGGCCGAAATCGACTTCCTCGTGGACGTTTTCCGGCGTAACCTGATCCAGCAGCATGTTGAGATCGTAATCGCTTTTACGGATCGGCACAACAACGATTCGTCCGTTCTCGACCGATACGTCCACTTGCACTCCCTCGGCCAAATGCACATCTTCTGCCAATGCCTTCGGAATCGGCAAGCCAAGGCTGTTGCCCCATTTTTGAATTCTGGTGATCATTGGTTTGGCGTTTGCCATTCACGCCCCATGGACAATACTGTCGTGGTGATGTTCCCAATGAACCCCCGCACGCAGTGCGGGGGCTTTGTGACAGCCAACCGCTCATCTCCCTCTTCCCTCTACTTCTTCATCACTTCAATCATCTTCGGCATAAAGTGCGGCAGATCGGGCCAGCCGCGGGAAGTGACGATGTTGCCGTCGACCACCACCGGGGCGTCGATGAAACGGCCGCCGAGCAGCTCGATGTCCTTCTTGATGCCGTGATAGGCCGTCATCTTCAGGCCCTTGATCGGCCGAGCCGTGTACAATAGCATCACGCCGTGGCACATGGCCCCGACCGGTTTCTTCTTGTCCATCATCGCGCCGATCATTCGCACGAGATCGGCGTTCTGGCGGATTTCCTCGGGTGCCCGGCCGCCGGGCAGCAAAATCGCATCGTAGTCCGCCGGATCGACGTCCTTGTAGGCCACGTCGACGTCGATCTGGTAGCCGAGCTTTTCCGTGTAGCCTTCGTACTTCGGCTCGAAGTCGTGGCAGACCATCTGGAGCCGCTTGGCGGTCGGGGCGGCCACGACCGGTTGGGCCCCCTCTTCCATCAGGCGGTAGACCATGTAATAGACCTCCATGCCCTCGCTGAACTCGCCGATGGCGATGAGCACCTTTTTGCCCTTCAGCGGTGCGCCGGCCGGTGCGGCCATCGCGCCGGTTGCCCCGAGAGCCGCGACGCCCGCCCCCAGCGAGGCGAGTGCCGTGCGTCGTGAGATTTGTGTATTGCGTTCGTCCGGCATGATGTGCTCCTTGTCTGTGATTTCTTGTAGGACAGGTTCGCAACCTGTCCCCGGTGCCAGGACAGGTTACAAACCTGTCCTGCCGCGGACGGCACACGGAGTGTGCCTGCTACGTTTCTTGCTCCTAAGCGTATCGCCTCGGCCCGGCAGGTGCAAGGCTCCCGGCCGGAAATGGACGTCGGCCTTGCAAAATGCGTGGGAATTTGAGACGCTATCACGGTAGGAGAAAACGCATAATGCGGCGATTGTTTTGCGGAATAATATCGACTGCCGCGGCAATGCTTCTCGTCTTTGCCGCGGATTCTGCCCGGGCGGACGGCGCCGAGACCGTCTCCGTTGCCAAGACCTTCAACGACTGCCCGTTCGAGTATCGCATCAAGCCGCTTGGCAAGAAGACCGGCTCGACGGTCTATCGCTTGACCTACCCCTCGCCGGTGAAGACGAAGCTCGAGCGGAACAACACGATCCCGGCCGACTACTACCTGCCCGATGGGATCAAGCCCGGCGGCCCGAAGCGCCCGGCCGTCATCTGCATGCACATCCTCGACGGCGACTTCGAGCTGGTCGAGATCATATGTTCGGTGCTGGCATCGCGGGGCATCCCCGCGATTATGTTCAAGCTGCCGTACTACGGCGAGCGCGGAGAGCCGGAAGGCGCACGGGTCCTGGCCGACGATCCCGAGCTGTTTGCCGAGGCGATGACGCAGGCCACGGGCGACCTGCGCCGGACGATCGACGTCCTGGCCTCGCGGCCGGAGGTCGATCCCAAGCACATCGGCATCACCGGGATCAGTCTGGGGAGTATCGTCGCGGCGACGGCTGCCGCGGGCGATCCGCGCCTGGACCGCGCGTTCCTCATGCTCGCCGGCGGAGACCTGCTGAAGATCATCCACCATGCCGACGAGACCGACCTCCTCAGCCAGATGCTCCGCCGCATGCCCAAAGAGAAGCGGGCCGCAATCGAAGCGAAAATCGGCGCCGTCGATCCCCTCCGGGTCGCCGCGAAGCTCAAGGACCGGGCGCAAGCCGGCCGCGTCGTAATGATCAACGCCGGCGAGGACGAAGTGATCCCGCGCGAGTGTTCCGAAAAGCTCGCCGACGCCTTGGGCATCAAGGATGAAATCGTCTGGCTCGACGGGCTCGGCCACTACACGGCCATGGCCGAGCTGCCACGCGCGATGCGGATGATGACCGACTTCTTCGGCCGGGACCTGCCCGAAAGCGTAAGGCCCCAACCGCAACCGGCAAAACGGAAGACCCCGCTGCAACTGTTCGCCGGGCTCCTCAGCCAACTCGCCGCCCTGGCGACGGACAACCCGCCCAGGGGCCGTTGCCACTTCGCCGATCTCGAAATCTCCGTGACACCCAAGGGACAAGATGCGATCAACGCACGGCTCCGCGTCGTCCGCGGCGCGGGGCACAAGTTCAAGATCGACGCCGACGTGCCGAGTGTCAAAGAGATCGGCCACGTTGCCGTCGGGCAGGGCCGCTACCCGTGGATGGCTTCAAGCCGGAAGGTCGTCTTCAAAGGAACCGAGAACCCCGGCCAAAAGCTCCGCGATCCGCTTGCACTGGCCGATCCCCAGCAGGTAACGAAAATGCGGATGGCCGCCGGCGCCGCCGCCGCAGTCGCCATAGCCCCCGACCTGCTGTTGCGCTGGATCACCGCCGAAGATGCCGATGCCAAGGACGGGTGCCGGGCAATCCGCGTCGCTGCCAAAGACAAGAAATCAAGCAGCGCGACGCTCGTTTTCCAGCCCGACGGCGCCACGCCCGACGTGCTCCGCTTCGAGATCGACGGCGCCAAGGGCATAGTGCGGTTCCACGGCTGGCAGACCGGCACGGTTGCCCATCCCTCGCTGTTCGAGCCGCCGGCCGACCTGCCCCGAAAGACCGTCGATCAGACGGACGTCTACCGCACGATTGCTTCGTTGTTCAACTTTGCCATGGAGTCGATCGAGTGAGAAACATCATAAAGCCGCGACCGAAAGTAGCAGGCACACTCCGTGTGCCGTCCGCGGCGGAGGCAGGCGGCTCACAACCACTCCTCCGAAACAACATAGGAGGGGGCACCCGCCCCCGGACCTTATCCGTGCAGGCGCGACCAACGGTCGCGGCTTTATGTATCCTGCTGTTGGCGACTGCTCTCAGCGCCGGTGTCAGCTTTGGTCAAACGTCGAAAGTCGCGGAACCCGCGGGGTTGAAGATCGTCGCCCGCGACCCGACCGGCTGCGGGATGCTCTGCCGCTCCCAGAACAAGAATGTCCTGCTGGTTGCCGGCACGCCGGCGCAGATGGGCACCGCACACGGAACGCTCTTGCGAGCCGACGCCCGGAAGCTGACCGAACGGGTCCTTTACGTCGTCGGCGGGGCCGACAGCCTTCACTCGGGCGTGTGGTTCTTCGACCGGATGGCCGAAATCCGGCGCCGCACCGAGCCGCACACGCCCGAGCGGTTTCTTGTCGAGTGCGACGCCTTGGCCCGGGCAGCCGGCGTCTCGCGGCGCGACGGCCGTTATGCCAACCTCTTCCCCGAGCGGTTCCACTGTAGCGGCGTTGCCGTCCGCGGCAAGGCAACCAAAGACGGCAACGTGCTGCACGCCCGGGTGCTCGACTACATGCGCAACGTAAGGCTCCAGGACGCCGCCGCCGTGGTCGTCTTCATGCCCGAGGGCCGCAACGCCTGGATCAGTCTCGGCTACGCCGGGTTCGTCGGCACGGTCACCGCGATGAACGAAAAGGGCCTTGCCGTCGGCGAGATGGGCGGGCGCGGCGAGGGCGATTGGGACGGAATGCCCATGAGCTACCTCATCCGCGACGTCATGGAACGGACCTCCACGGCCGAGGAAGCCGTCAAAATGTTCCGCACGACGCCGCGAACCTGCGAGTATTACTACGTCATCAGCGACCGCTCCGGGGATATCAGGGCCTTGCACTGCACGCCGAAGCAAATCGCGGTCCTCGGCCCCGGCCAACAGCATCCCCTGCTGCCGCACGTGCCGGAAGACACCGTGCTGATCTCGGGCGGCGGCCGCGCGAAGCTGCTCAGCAAGCGGATCGAAGACCACTACGGCAAGATCGACGTGCCGGCCATGATCGACATCATCAAGCGACCGGTTGCGATGAACTCGAATCTGCACGACGCGATCTTCGTCCCGAAGGCTCTCGTGATGTGGTGCGCCGACGCCGGCAGGACAACCGCTGCCTGCGACGAGCCGTACGCACGGTTCAAGCTCGACGAGTTGATCGAGTTCTACAAAAAAAACGCGGCGAGTACTGAGGCTGAGTATTGAGCACTGAGCACTGAGTATTGAGTACTGAGTGCTGAGTATTGAGTACTGAGTACTGAGTGCTGAGTGCTGAGTGCTGAGTGCTAAACCAAAGCCCCCGCACTGCGTGCGGGGGTTCTTGTTTGGAGTAGCCACCCTGGTTGCACCCCCCAAAACGGGAGCGTATAATGCCCGTTTCCGGGCCGGAAATTTCCCCTTGGCGAGTGCAGCCATGGCCGCCGCGTTCGATCCTTATTACAAATGGCTGGCGATCCCGCCGGAGGAACAGCCGCCCAATCATTACCGGCTGTTGGCGCTCACCCTGTACGAGAGCGACCCGGATGTGATCGCCAACGCCGCCGACCAGCGGATGGTACACATCAAATCGTTCCAGTCGGGCAAGCACTCTGCCGCGTCCCAAAAGATCCTCAACGAGGTTGCCAAGGCCAAAGTATGCCTACTCGACCCCGAAAAGAGGGCCGAATATGACCAGCAGTTGCGGGCGGAGTTGGCCCCCGTAGTCGATGAACCCGAGCCCGAGCAAGTCGCAGAACGGGTCGAGATCACGCCGGTTCCCCGCGCCGAAACCGTTTCGCTTTCCGGGCGTTTGCATCAGAGCGTGCAACCGTGGCACATCGTTGCAGCCGCCGCAGCGATGGTGCTCCTCCTGGTCGTTGTGATTACGGCCGCCTTCCTCTCGGGCGGCGGTCCCGACGAGGTTGTCCAGACGAAACCCGACAACCCGCAGCCCAAGGATCCTCCTCCGCCGCCACCGGAAGTCGTTGTCCGGCCGCCCGACACCGAGCCGAAGCCACCGCCGGAAGTGGCCGTCAAACCGCCTGACATCAAGCCGAAGCCGCCTACCCCCAAGCCCAAACCGCCGCCCGAAGTCGCCGTTGACCCGCCTGTCCCCGAGCCGGAACCCTTCCTGTCGGGCGAAGCCTTGACGGAAGCCGTCGAGCAGTTCGAAGGATCGCTTTCCCAGGCGAGCTCGCCCGAAGATTTCAAGGCCGTGGCACAACAAGGTCTCACGCTGCTGGACCATGCCATCGTCGACGGCAATCACGAGCTGGCGGAGAAGATTGCCGCCGCGGCCCTTGCCGCCGCCAGAAAGGCCGAAGACGGAGAACTCGCAAGAAAAGCCACGCTGCGGTTCCTCGACGTGCAGAAGCCGCTCACGGAACCGATGAAGGAGGAAGCAAGGAAACGCCTGGACGCTGCCGGGAAAAGATGAGGGATTGCCCGGCGATTCATCGCTGGGTTGCGAAAGGAACCAAAGAACTCCACATGTCCGCAAGCCCGAGGGGTGGCACCCTGGCTGGACAGGGCTTCCGCCCGCTGGTAGAATGATGCTGTAATGGAAGAAAGTGCAAAATGAGAGGAAGGATAATATGGATATAGAAGGTCTTCGCGAAGCGCTTCATCGTCAGCCCTTCGAGCCATTTACGATCTGCCTTGCGGACGGTCGAGACTTTTCCGTACCTCACCCCGATTTTGTTGCGATTGGAAGGCGCCGCATCGTCGTCGTCGGCCCGGATGATTCCTGGCGAGTTGTCGAGCCCTTGTTGGTCGTTTCTTTGGATTACGACGGCAAGAAGCCCCGTGCGACGAAGCCGCGGAAGAAGGACGGGGCGTAGCGAAGATGAATCCGTGGTGAAGTACTCAACCCCACGGATTCAGGCCGACCACGGATGGAAATAAACCGACGGGCCGCACACACCTATTTCGCTACTTCGTTCAACCTGGTTTCTGTCCCGTATGGAAAGGCACGTGTTTTGGAGCGATAAGATGACCATTCACCGGATTCTTTTCACAAGTATCGTCCTGGCGTGTGCAACTCCCGCACAGGCACAAGACACACGAAATCCTGTCCCAAGTGCCGAGGCCCAGCAAAAGGCTTTGGCCCTGGTGCGCGATGTCTACAAGGACGAATACGACAAAGCGAAAACGTCTGCCGAGAAGGAAGAACTCGCCGGGGAACTGCTCGAGAGCGCTGCCGCAACCAAGAAGCCGGCGGATCGCTATGCCCTGCTCCGCGTGGCCAGGGACCTGTCCGTCGAAGCGGTCGGCCCTACGGCGTTTGAAGCGGTTGACGAGATGGGGAAGACCTTCCGGATCGACGCGCTGGAGATGAAAGCCAAGGTGTTGGCACACTGTGCCAGGCTCGCCAAGACTCCCGCACAGAACAAGCTCGTGGCGGAAACGGCCATCGCGCTGATCAAAGAGGCCGTCGGCCGAAGCGAGTTTGCCATGGCAACGCATCTAGGAAAGCTGGGGCTCGCCGCGGCCCGAAAGGCCAGGGACACCTCGTTGCCCAAGCAGATCGCTTCCCTCATCAAAGAGGTTCAAGAGACCGCAGAGGCCCATGCGGAAATGACGGCGGCGATGAAAATCCTCGATGCGAATCCGACCGATCCCGACGCCAACCTCGCGGTGGGCAAGTACCGCTGCTTCACCCAAGGCAACTGGGACAAGGGCGTTCCCATGCTGGCCCTGGGCAGCGACGCGGCGTTGAAGGAAACGGCCGTCAAAGAGCTTCGAGGCGAGACGGCCCCGAAAGACCAGGCCGCGTTGGGCGACGCCTGGTGGGCGCTCGGTGAAAAACAAAAAGGCGAAACAACCAGAGAACGGCTACTCGGCCGCGCCGAATACTGGTACAAGAAAGCCGCCCCGGGCTTGTCCGGCTTCTCGAAGGTCAAGGTGGCAAAACGCCTGGAGAGGAGACAAGCCTCCGCGAAGAAGGAAGTCAAAGGGCACGAGCCTCGCAAACCGCGGCAGGACGTGGTCCGATCGCTGGTGGTCGAGGTGCTCATAGACGGGGACTCGGAGTTTATCGTTACCCCCCAGGGAATCTGCTGGAGAAGCAAGGGGGTTGCAAAACCGGGCCGTCACGGCGGCAAGAACCTACCGACGCTGATCAACGGCAAGCCCTGGATGCCCGTCTGGGGGAAACCCGCCGAAGAAAGAGGGCGCGATATGACGCAGGTGCTGCCGCTGAAAATTGACACAGCGAAGCTGCAACTCCAACTACTGGCCATCGGTCCAAAGCCGGGCGGTAATACGATGGAGAAGCGTGATCCCGTCACGCTTCAACGGGTGGGCAAGAACCTCATCGTGACGATCCCCGATCATCAAGGCGGCTCCCGGTGGTATCGTTTCGCTTTGCGCGAGCCGTAAGGGTCTTCGTTGATGAAAGTCGACATCTCTTCCCGGAGTATTGCCATGCACCGATCATCACGTTTTGCTGCCGTCGTTTGTTTTGGCCTGATTGCCGCGATTGCAGCCGCAAATACATCGCTTGCCGCCGAGAAAAAGACCGGGGAGAAGGCGAAGAAGCGGCCGAACGTCCTTTGGATCATGATGGACGACTGCCGGGCCGATGCGCTCGGTTGCTACGGGCAGCCCTGGGCGAAAACGCCGAACATGGATGCGATCGCCAAGCGCGGCGTGCGGTTCGACGTAGCGATTGTGCAAAACCCCGTCTGCGTACCGTCGCGGTCGTCGATGGACGCTTCGCAATACCCGCACACGCTGGGGATCATGGCGATGGGCCGCCCGGCCGAAGTGCCGCCGCCCTATCTCTCGAAGGAGTGGAAGAAGTACCCGAGCCTGCTTAAGCAGTGGAACACCGTCGGCATCCAGCCGGTCAACGTCGGCAAGATCCACGCCTATCGCCAGGATTGGGCCAGCCGTGGCGACGTGCCGCCGAACATTGCCCACAGCGGCAAAGCCCGCTCGCCGGAGTTGCAAAAGAAGATGGATGCCTTCGCGGCCAAGAATCCCTACCCGGCCGTGATGACCAAGACCCACAACTGGCAGATCGGCGGGGTTATCCCAATCAAGCCGGAAGAGTCGCGGCCGTGGAAGCTCGGCGACAAGGCCGTCGCGGCGCTCGAAGAGTTGGCCGCCGGCGACGAGCCGTTCTTCCTGCGGGTATCGTTTCACGCCCCGCACGTCGCGTGCTCCGTGCCGCCGGAATACATGATCGACCCGGCCACAATCAAGCTGCCGATACCGACGCAGAAGGAACTCGACTCGAAGCCGCCGTTCGAGCGCGACCCCCTTCGGGTCTACGCTGGCGGCCTCGATCTGACCAAAAAACAAATCGGCACCGCCCGCGGTACCTATTACGGCATGGTCTGGCTGGTCGATACCCAAGTCGGGCGACTGTTGGACGTACTCCGCAAATCCGGCAAGCTCGACAACACGATCATCGCCGTCAACTCCGACCAGGGCTTTCAGCTCGGCGAGCACGGGCTCTGGAAGAAACGCGTCCTGTACGAGCAGAACGTCCGCGTGCCGTTGGTGCTGAGTTGCCCGAAGCTCCTGCCGCAGGGTAAGGTGCTCGCCGAGCCGGTCGAGCTGGTCGATTTTCTGCCGACGCTCCTGGAGCTTTCCGCAATCGACGTTCCCGAGGGAATCGCCGGGCGAAGCCTTCTGCCGCTGATCCGCGGCGAGGTAAAGACGTGGCGCGAGGCGTGCTTCTGCGACATCGATCACGCCAAGTCGATGTACAAGGAACTCCGCGGCACGGGCCGCCGCGTGATGGTTCGCACGAAGAAGTGGAAGCTCATCTTCTTCCTGGACCCCCGGGCGAAAGAGAAAGACGGCGCGCTGTACAACCTGGAAACCGACCCCGGCGAAACGGTCAATCTCTACGGCGACCCGAAGCACCGCGACATCGTCAATCGCCTGGAGAAGCGGGCAGGGGATTGGGCCCGGCGCCGTTCCCGGTTTGAATGAAGGTCAGGTTCCGAATTCCGGCCGCCGCTGTTCGAGTTGGCCCTGCAATCGCTGGACGATCGAGCTGTGCATCTGGCTGACGCGGCTTTCCGAGAGATCGAGCGTGGCGCCGATCTCTTTCATCGTGAGTTCCTCGTAGTAGTACAGGATGATGATAAGCCGCTCGTTGCGATTGAGTCCTTTGGTGACCAGCCGCATCAGGTCGTTTTTCTGGACGCGTTTGGTCGGGTCCTCGCCTTTCTTGTCTTCGAGGATGTCGATTTCGCGGACGTCCTTGTAGCTGTCGGTTTCGTACCACTTCTTGTTGAGGCTGATCAGGTTGACGGCGTTGGCGTCGAGCACCATTTTTTCGAGTTCGGCGACGCTGATGTTCAATTGCACGGCGAGTTCGTTTTCGTTGGGTTGTCGGCCGAGTTGGGCCTCGAGGGTCTTGACCGCCTCGTTGAGTTTGCTGGCTTTGGATCGCACCAGGCGGGGAACCCAGTCCATGGTCCGCAATTCGTCGAGCATGGCGCCGCGGATTCGAGGGACGCAGTAGGTCTCGAACTTGACTCCGCGGGAGAGGTCGAAGGCGTCGATCGCGTCCATCAGACCAAAGACGCCGGCGGAGATGAGGTCGTCGAGTTCGACGCCCTCGGGCAGTCGTGCCCAGATCCGCTCGCCGTTGTATTTGACCAGCGGCAGGTAGAGTTCGACCAGCCGGTTCCGCAGTTCCTGGTTGGTTTGGTCCCGTTTGAATTCCACCCAGAGTGCAGCAACGTCATCAGCAGCGACGGTGGTTGCCATGAATTCCTCCATGATGGTGCGTTTTCGCACCGGCTATTTGAGATCCTTCTCGATTTGGCATAGGCGCGGGCCAGAATCAGGCCCTCCGATCGACCATTAAACTCGACGCATTTCATCCAGCTTAACAGCCCTTCGGCTATCGGCACTCTTCCCACCTATATCGGTTGGGGGCCGGCTGGCGGTTGAATCAATTCTCGGTGTTTTGCGGGTTTTGTGGTGGTGTATTGTCTGTGCCTGTAAGGGGTCGCTTGGAAATAAGTTCGGCAATTGGGTCTATAAAGCCGCGACCGTTGCGCCCCGCGTTACCAAGAGCCGTTCCGGGCATCGCTCGGCGCGACCAACGGTCGCGGCTTTATACTGTGCGGCATCTGTACTTGTCGAAGTTTTTTTTGAGCAATTCCTAAGGTAATGCGGTCGGCCATCATCTGTGCCAACCGATCGAACTGTGTGCGGGCGTCATGCTCCGTCGCGGCGGGCATGAGCGGATTCCGGGTGCGGCCGGCGGCGGCGATTTCGGGATCGGCGGCGATATGGCCGGCCGGATGCGGTTCAAATGCGAGGAAACGTTGGCAGGCATGAGCGAGTCGGGCGTGGACGTTCTCGCCCGTCTCACCACAGGGACACAGATTCACCAGCGTGTAGATGGCGCTCGTTGCCCGTGTCCCGGCCATGGCCTTGATTGACGCATAGGTATCCAGGATGGCAGCGGTTTCTGTGGTGGTCACGACGAGTCTGAGATCGGCTGCCTGCCAGAATCGCCGTTTCATCCCGCCAAGACCGTTGCCGGTGTCGAGCACCACGACGTCGGCCCGCTTGCCCAGGGTCTGTAACTGGCCCAACAGTCGTTCGCCGGCAGCGGGCGGATAGTCGCAGCGGCAATCCCATCCCCAGACGCCCGGCAGCACTTCCACGCCGCCGGGGCCCGGTTGCAGCACCTCGGCGACGGTTCGCCGCCCGGCCAGCACATCGGCCAGCGTGTGCTGCTCCTCGATGCCGCAGAGCAGGGCCACGTCGCCGCCGCGGGGATCGGCATCGACCAGCGCAACCCGCCGGCCGCTGCGGGCCATCGCAACCGCGAGCTGAACGGCGATGGTCGTCGTACCGACGCCTCCCTTACCGCTGCTGAGGACGACCGTGCGGGGGCGCCGGCCCGGCGCGGGGACTTCCGTGCCGGCACAGCGGCGAGCGAGGTCTCGCAGATCGTTGGCCTGGTCGTGCATGGAGTCGAGAGTCGAGAGTTGAGGGTTGAGAGGAGAGTTCCAAAGCCCCCGCACTGCGTGCGGGGGTTCTATGTTCATCCAAATATGTCCATCCAATAATCACATCGTGGCCGGCTCCATCCCCAAAATCATCCTTGCCAGGCGATGGGCGTCGGCCGTCTCGATATCGTCGGGCACACTCTGCCCGTTGGTCAGGTAACTCAGCGGTAACTTGCTCGATCGGATGACCGGCAACACGTTACCCAATGCCGTGGCCTCGTCGAGCTTGGTCAAGACCAGGGCGGTGGTGCCGACGGCGGCGAACTGCTCGGCCGTCTGTTCCAAAGTCCGGCCGGCGGCCACGCTGCTGAGCACCAGGTGGACCTCGTCGGCCGCGGCTTCCGCCAGAAACGTCTTCAGTTCCTGGATTTTGACTTCGTCCCTGGGGCTCCGCCCGGCGGTGTCCATCAAGACGAGGTCGAGGCCTCGCATTCGCGCAACCGCTTCGCGCATCTCCCGCGGCGTTGCGACGACGTGCATCGGCAGGTCGATAATGTCGGCATAGGTGCGCAGTTGCTCGACGGCGGCAATGCGGTAGGTATCGACGGTGATCAATCCGACGCGGCGTTTTTCCTTGAGCCGGTAGTTGGCGGCCAGCTTGGCGATGGTCGTCGTTTTCCCCACCCCGGTCGGGCCGACCAGGGCAACCAACCGCTGCTGTCCGGGTGTGACCGCGATCGGGCCCGCTGTCCGGATGTCGGCCTCGATCATTCCCGCCACCCGGGCCCTCAGCAGCAGCGGATCGTCCAGCTCGGCTCCGGGTGTTTCCGTGCGAATCCGTTCGACGAAATCGCGGGCCTGATCCTCGCTCAGCTCGGCGTCGATCAATTCGGTGAACAAGCGGAAGAGTTGTTCGGGCAATTCGTGGTGCGTTCGGCCTTGCGACTGGTGGCAGAGATTTCGAATCATGGATCGCAACTCGGAGATCTGGTCATGGACTTCGACGGGCACGTCCGGCGGCTGCGGTTGCGCCGGCAGGTGGGACGGTTGCGGCTGCCGATGCGACGGCAACCGGCTCGGTACGTTTACGTCCAGCGACGCCGTGACTTCGATCTCCCGGCGCCCGGAAAACCAGCCGAATAGCCGGCGGCCCCGCAATTCCCGCGTGTGAATTACGGCCGCATCCGGACCGAGTTCCCGCCGTATGAGCGATAGGGCCTCGTGCATCGTCGACGCTCGGTAGGTTCGTACTTCCATGGCAGGGGTTGGGGGTTGGGTGCTAGGGATTGGGGATCGGGGATTTATGATTTCAGATTTATGATTTCCAGATTTCTCTATCCGCTGCTCACAACCATTGCGACAGACTCGACCTTGGTGTCGCGGGTGATTTCGTTGTAACTAAGAACGATCAAGTTCGGCAGGTGCGCACTGGTCATCTGTTTCACCGCCGTGCGAATCGGGGGGCTGACCAACAGGACCGGGGGATGGCCGGCGGCGGTCAGAGTCTCTATGTCGTCGGCGATCGTCCGGCACATTTCTTCAGCGACCTGCGGCGGCATTCTGATGAGCAACCCGTCCTCGCCCAGCTCGAAGCCGCCTCGAATCTGCTCTTCGGTGGCAGGATCGAGCATGGCAACGTGCAGGCGGTTTTCGGCGTCCCGGTATCGCGTGCAGATCGCTCTGGCAAGCCGAGTGCGGACGTGCTCGGTCAACAGGATGGGGTCCCTGGTCCGCGGGGCATAATCGCCGAGCGTTTCCAAAATCGCTCCGAGCTGGCGAATCGGGACCGCCTCGCGCAGGAGCATTTGCAGAATTTGCTGCACTTCGGCCAGCTTCATGATGCCCGGAATCAACTCCTCGACGACCGCCGGCGAGGTCTGTCTCAGCTCGTCGATCAGGTGCCTGGCGGCATCGCGGGTGAGAATTTCATCGGCATGTCGGCGGACCGTTTCGGTCAGATGCGAGGCCATCACGCCGCCCGGATCGGCCACCGCACGACCGAGCACTCCTTCGGCAACCGGCATGTCGGCGATCTTGATTTGGTATTGGTTCTTACCGAGCCGCAGGTTGTCTCGGATGCGGATCTTCGGGAGGATGATGCCGATCTCGGCGGCCAGCTCCTGCCGGACGTTCCGGATCCGGTCCAACAGGTCGCCGCCGCGCCGCGAGTCGGCCATCCGGAGCAACCCGATCCCGAGTTCGATTTCCATCGGGTCGATGGCAAGATAGTCTTCAACCCGCGGCTGTTTGGACTTGGCGTCGGTCTGTTTTCTTGCCTCTTCTTCCGCTTTCGCGGTTGCCTGTTCTTTCGCCTTTCGGTTGATCGTAATGGCCAGAGCAACACATCCCCCGCCGATCAGAAGCAGCGGCATCTTCGGCAGGCTGGTGAAGATCAACACTCCCAGAAACCCGCCGGCGACGGCCAAAGCCTCGGGCCGGGAAAAGAGCTGCGAGAGAAACTGTCGCGGGAGGTCGCCGGGGCGGCTGCTCCGCGTGACCAGCAACCCGGCGGCGATGGCGATCAGAAATGCCGGGACCTGGCAGGCCAGCCCGTCGCCGATCGTCAGCTTCGTAAATACCGAAGCGGCCTTCTCCGGAGACCAGCCGTATTGGACGATCCCGATGAACAGCCCGCCGGCGATGTTGATCAGTGTAATGATGATCCCGGCAATCGCATCGCCCCGGACGAATTTGCTCGCTACGTCCATGGCCCCGAAGAAATCGGCACCGGCGGTGATCTCTTCGCGCCGGCGCTTGGCTTCGCGCTGGTCGATTACCCCGGCGCTCAGATCGGCGTCGATGGCCATCTGCCGGCCGGGCATCCCGTCGAGTGTGAATCGGGCGGCCACCTCGCTGATTCGCGTGGCGCCCTTGGTGATCACGACAAATTGGATCAACACGATGATGGCGAAGATGATCAGGCCGACTACCAGGCTGCCGCTGGTGACGGTCTCGCCGAAGGTTCGGACGACCCCGCCGGCGGCGCCCAGGCCGTCTTCCGCCGCCCGCGTGAGAATCAACCGTGTCGTCGCGACGTTCAGCACCAACCGGAACAGGGTCGTCGCCAGCAGAAGCGACGGAAAGATGCTGAACTCCAGAGGCGTGCGCACATAGATCGTCGTCAACAGCATGATCACGGCGATCGTGATATTGGCCGTCAGCAACAGGCTCATCAGATCCGAAGGGAGCGGAACCATGATCACCAGCACGCTGGCGATCACCGCAACCGGCAGGATCAACTCTTGAAATCGGGTCCAGGAACCCGCCGCCGCACCGCGCGGCGCCGTTGCAGAAGCCATACGCTTCTCCGGACGTGTAATAAGCTAAGGAGCTTCGGTGATTAGGGACGAGGGAGGGGGCAGTCTCGATGATAAGCGATAAGGGACGAGGGCAGGGAGAATACTGGAAACAGGAATGAGAGTCCAGGTCTGTTTCGGCACGATCCGGGGTTCCTGTCTCGTCTCGATCTGTTTTGGTAAGATGGGTGCCTCCAAAGATCGGCCAATATAGCGGAAGTTGGCAATCTGCGAGATTTACAGGGATTTTCACCACGTTTTTGCGGCATCCCAAGGAGTTACCATGGCCGACAGCCCTGCGGAAGCGGCTCCGCGGACCACCGGATCGAAGGATCGCCCCTGGTACCCCCGCTTCTGGTGCGGCCTCACCATCCGCGGCTGGTTCTCCTTGCTGGCGCGCAACCGGTTCGCCGTCACGCCGAGGCGCTGGGCAATGGCGGCAATCCTTACCTTCCTGGTGTTCTTCAACTACGTCTGGTGTGTGCTTCAGGCCATCTTCTACGGGCGGCGGATTGCCCGGACCGAGATCAAGGAGGCCCCCATCTTCATTATCGGTCACTGGCGTTCCGGCACGACGATGTTGCACGAGATGATGGTCCTCGACCGCCGGTATACCTATCCCGACACGTACAACTGCTTCGCGCCGAACCACTTTCTCTCGTCGGGGTGGCTGTTGCGGCCGTCGGTGGGATTCTTGCTGCCGGCGCGTCGGCCGATGGACAACATGGCGGCCGGCTGGCGGCGTCCCCAGGAAGACGAATTCGCCATGTGCAACATGGGCATCCGATCGCCCTACCTGACGCTTGCCTTTCCGAATCACCCACCGCAAGACCAGGAGTATTTCGAGTTGGCCGGGATTTCCCGGCAGGAGCTGGCCCGGTGGCGCGGGGCGTTTCTTTGGTTCCTCAAGTGCGTAACCGTCCAGCGGCCTCGGCGGATCGTCCTCAAGTCGCCGTCCCACACGTTTCGGATCAAGGTGCTCTTGGAGATGTTTCCCGACGCCCGATTCATCCACATCGTCCGCGACCCGTACGTGCTCTTGCCCTCGACGGTCAAGACGTGGAAGAGTCTGTATCGCTCCCAGGGGCTTCAAGTGCCCCGGTACGAGGGTCTTCAAGAATACGTGCTCGAGACGGGGCGGCGGATGTACGAGGTCTTCGAGCGCGATCGCGACTTAATCCCCCCCTCGCACATCGCCGAAGTCCGCTACGAAGACCTCGTCCGCGATCCGATCGGCGTGATTCGCAAGGTGTACGAACGGCTTGAACTCGGCGGTTTCGACCAGGCACTGCCTGCCCTGGAACAGTACGTCGACGCCCACAAAGACTACAAGACCAACATCCACGAAATCTCCGAGGAAACCCGAGCGGAAGTCGAGCGGTATTGGGGGGCGTATATCGAGAAGTACGGGTATGGAGTTGCTAACCCACAAAGCCAATGACTGACAACGCCGAATCCGAATTATCCGTGCGGTATTACTTTGTCGACGAAGCAGGGGATGCAACGTTGTTTAACCGACACGGTAAGCTCATTGTGGGCGACGAGGGTTGCTCCAACTACTTCATTTTGGGACTGCTCGACATTCCGGAGCCCAAGTTACTCGAACAGGAGTTGACGGAACTTCGCAAGCATTTGCTGGCCGATCCGTATCTCAAGGGTGTGCCGTCAATGCAGTCGGAAGCGAAGAAAACTGCATTGGCGTTCCATGCCACGGATGATGTACCTGAGGTGCGTCGAGAAGTATACTCTTTGCTAATGCGACACGAGATGAAGTTTTTTGCCTTGGTGAGGGACAAGCGGCGGATTGCTGAACTGGTGTTGAATTCAATAAGGAGAAACGCGGCTATCGGTATCACCCTAATCACCTTTACGACCGTTGTGTGAGTCGGCTTTTCAGGGACCGGCTTCACAAGGACGACGGGTACACAATTCAGTTTGCCAAACGAGGAAACAAGGATCGAACGGTCGCTTTGCAGAGGGCATTGGAGGCCGCCCGGAACAACTTCCGTCGTTCTTGGGGCGTCAGGTCCAATGCTCCAATCGAGATCGTTGCGAGCAGCCCGCCGCAATCCAGCGGCTTGCAGGCGGTGGATTATTTCCTCTGGGCTTTGCAGAGGCTCTATGAGCGGAGGGAAGAGCGGTACTGGCAGTTCGTGTCACCGTCTGCAAGCCTCGTGCATGATGTTGACGATACACGAAACCACGATTACGGCGAATACTATACTAAGAAGAACCCCCTGAGATTGGCAGCGCGAGAAAAGAAATAAGCTGGGAATATAGGACCCTCCCAGAGAAGCCCAGGCGGCCACACGGCATGGAGCCGAATTTCTTTCCCAGCTATTGGAAGTTTATACCACTACCAAAGATCGGTCAATCGACAATGGTTTGGAAAAGGCTTTCGCGAACAGGCGGACCCCACTTATCTGGGGGGCATAGATTGTGCCCGCAAGCCCTGAACGGCTTCTCAACTACCGCTTCCGCATCATCTTCCGCCGGAGTTGCTTTCGCCGGTCGCTGACCTCGCGGCCGGGTTCGAGATTCCTCAGCTCCTCGCGGAGTTCCTGCGGCGTCATGCGCAGGTCGCGCTCGTGCTTCCAGCGCTGGAAGCCGTAGTCGGCGATTCCCAGGATGAACAGCGCGACGGCGATCTTGATCGAAGTCCACACGACGATTTCCAGCAGGCCGGCGGCCATCGTTCGCGCTTCGAGTGTGGAAAGGCCGAGGATCGTCCCGCGCTGCCCGTAGAGACTGACCGCAGCCACGCCCAGGATCACCACGATCTTCAACAGTCCGAAGACGAGCCTGGCGAGGTTGTCGAGCGAGAATATCCGCTCCATACCCCGCATCGGACTCAGCCGGGCGGGGTCGAAGGCGAGCCGTTGTGGCAGAAAGAGAAAGCCGACCTGAACGACGCCGACGGCGATGGCGGTTGCGAGCAGGACACCCAGGATCGGCAGCACCTGGCCGGCCAGGGAATACAGGGTAACGTTCCACTGCGCGGCGGCGTCGCCGGGCCCGAATTGCAGGTCTTCGGCGAGCCACCCGCCGCCGATCTGCTGCTGCGTAAATCGAACGAGGAAAACGAGCAATCCCTTGCCCAACATTAACAAGAAGAGCAGCCCCACCAGAAGAATCAGTGCCGAGCCGAGGTCTTGGCTGCGGGCGACGTGCCCCTGCTCGCGCGCACGCTGCCTGCGGTGCGGCGTGGGATCGAGCGATTTGTCAGCGTCGGCCATGATCGAGGGTTGGGAATTAGGGGATTAGGGGCTGGGGATTAGGGGCCGGGGGTTGGGGATTAAGGGCTGGGGGGTTGGGGATTTATGATTTTGGATTCGCGATTTACTACTCAGTACACAGTACTCAGCACTCAGCTCAGTACTTGTTACCCACTACCCACCACCCACTACCCACTACCCACCACCCACTACCCACTACCCACTACCCACGACTCCCCCTCACGACAACCACGATGTATTCACCGGCGCCCGGAGGGTTTCGATCACCGCTTGCACGGTCGGTTCGATCTGGTCCTGGAACAGCCAGGCAGTGGTGCCGAGCGTGAACGAAACGGCGGCCATCGCGAGCATCGAGTTGAGTCCGAACCCGACCGTCAGGATATTCAGTTGCGGGACGGCCCGGCCGATCAGCCCGAGCACCAGCGTCGAGAGCAACAGCGCGGCAATCACCGGCACGGCCGCCCGGATGCCCAACAGAAAACTCTGCTGGATCAGCGCGACGAAGACCTCGCCGACGCAATGCGGCGATACGCTGCTCCCGACCGGGATGGTTTGAAACGTATCGAGCAACGCCGCCATTACGATCCGGTGTCCTCCGGTGCAGAAGAACACGGCCAACGTTACGAAAAGCAGCAGTTGCGAGAACATGGGGACGTTTTCATTGGAGTTCGGATCGAAGACGTCGGCCAGCACCAGCCCGCCCATCCGCCCGATCAGGCCTCCGGCAACCTGAACGCCGGAGAAGAGGATCACGATTCCCAATCCCAGGCAAAGCCCGATGAAGAGTTCACCGCCGAGCAGCACCGCATAACCGGTCATATTCTGCGGGGGATTGACCGCGGTGCCGCATTGGGTCGGCGCAACTACCATCGCCAGCACCACGGCGAACACCACGCGAACCTGCTTGGGAACGGCCTTGGTGCCGAAGATCGGCGCCGTCATCACAAGTCCGCCCACCCGGGCAAGCACCGTGAGGAAGAGCAGCAGTTGTGCGGTAGTGAGGGGAAGCCAGTCCATGGCAAAATGCCGAAGTTACTTCTGAGCGCTCCTTTAGAACCGGCCCGGAATCCCGCCGATCAAATCGGTCGAGTACTGCAACATCCGGGCGATCAGCCACGGCAGCGCGATGCTCAGTGCGATTATCATGGCCACGATCTTCGGAACGAAAGCCAGGGTTTGCTCCTGGACTTGCGTCAGCGCCTGCAACAACCCGATCAACAGCCCGACGACCAGCCCGGCCGCGAGCACCGGCGAGCTGACGATCAACGCGGTCCAAACGGCTTCGCGGCCGAGGTCGATGGCAGTTTGTGGGTCCATGGCAGTGGATAGGGGCTGGGGGAATAGGGGCTGGGGGAATAGGGGCTGGGGATTTTTGGGGACAAAAGCCCCCCGACTGCGTCGGGGGGTTATGACGTCAAGCAAACACACAGTCAACCACGTCACGTAAACGCAAGGCTTTGCAGCAGCATCCCGACAATGAGATGCCAACCGTCGACGAGCACGAACAACAGGATCTTAAACGGCAGCGAAACCACTACCGGCGGCAGCATCAGCATGCCCATCGAAACCAGCACGGCCGAAATCACCATGTCGAGTATCAAGAACGGCAAATAGATCTGGAAGCCGATCAAGAAGGCCGTTTTCAGCTCGCTGAGCATGAACGCCGGCAGAATCACTTGCAGGGGCACCTCCTCATAGTCGGTCGGCGTCGGACCCTCGGTATAGTCGAGGAAGAGGTAAACATCGTCCGTGTTGCCCGTCCGCTCGATCTGGGCGCTCATGAACCGGTGGATCGGCTTCGTGCCGCGGTCCCAGGCCTCGTCCAGCGATATCTGTTTCGCCGTGTAGGGCACGATTGCGTCGTTGTAAACCTCTTTCCACGTCGGCGTCATCACCAGGAAGGTGATGAAAAGCGAAAGTGTCGTAATCACCTGGGTCGGCGGAAGCTGCTGAGTACCGATCGCCTGACGCAACAGCGACAGCACCACAACCACGCGGACGAAGCAGGTGGTCATCATCAGCACGGCGGGGGCCAGGCTCAGCACCGCCAGGAGCAACATGACCTGGATCGTCGAACTAAGCCCCTCGGGACTGGTCCACTGCCCGGGACCGCCGGCGAACCCTTCCAGCGGCGATGACGCGAGTTTCCCCGGTGTGTTCGGCTCGGAAGGAAGTGCCGCCGGGCCCGCGTTCGGCGTTTCGATCGTCAACGGGCGGTTCGAGGCGTCACCGACGTTCAAGGCACGCGGGCCCCGGGCATCCTGCGCCGTTGCCGGACCGAAGAGGCACAAACACGCCGGCAGGAGCGCGGCCGCGGCCAGTATCTTCCGCGAGCGGCTTCCCCGCCATCGGGCGTGCCGGTTCTTCCCGGCTCTTGCATCAGCCATGTCGTTCCTCCGATTTCTCGGCGGCGCCCGATCGCGTCCATGGTCCGAAGACCTGCCGGAGTGTTTCGGCCGCTTTTGCCGGCGGCCGGCGGCACAGTGCCGTCAACCGCTCGACTTCGTCCGGGTCGGTCACCTCGGCCAGCGTCTCGGCGCCGGTCGGCGTGACCGAGACGAGCAGCAGCTTGTTTCCGCAGCGCAACAGGTGGGCTTGCTGGCGCCCGGCCAGCGGCGCCCGGCCGAGGACCTCGAACGCTTCGCTCGGCAAAACACCCAGCCCTTGCGGAGTGAAGCAGCGCATGATCCACGCCAGCACGAAAAACATACCCAACACGATGCCAAGGCCGCCGGCGACCGTGACCATCGACGGCAGGCCGCGGCCCCGGTTCGCCGGTTTCTCTTGCGTCGTCGGGACCCGAGGCGGCAAGGGCCGTGACGATTCGCCGGCACCCGCGACAACATGAGTTCGGCAAGAATCGTGGCTCGCCGGGACAACAGGATAGCTGCTCTTGCCCGGCGTCTCGTAGTGGACCGGCGCAACAACACCGCCCCCGTACCCCGACTCAACCGGCGCACACCCCGACCGGACAGGCGGATACGTCTGGGCTCTCAACCCGGCAGGGCAGGCAACTGCAATAATCAACACCAGGGTTTTTGCCATCCGTGTCATTCGTGGACTTCCTTACGCGCAGGCTTTCATGCGGTCGATCAATTCCGTAATGCGGACACAGAAGTTGCCGTCCAGCACGAGCACTTCTCCGCGCGCGACGAGCCGGCCGTCGGCATAGACGTCGACCGGATCGCCGGCCGATTGGTCGAGCGGAACGACCGATCCCCCGCACAGTTGCAGCACGTCTGTTCGCGCCATCCGGGTACGGCCGAGTTCGATCGTCAGGTCTACTTCGACGCCGCAAGGCATCGCGATCCCGGCCCACTCGGTCGTGACCTGTCCGCCGGCGAACTCCTCGAACGGGAATTCCGTAATGCCCTCCGGCAACTCGTCGCCTCCGGACGCGTTCGACTGTTCGAGCGATTGGTCCATTTTATTTTCGTTACGGTGTTGCCAGCTAAGCTAAGGAATTGCTCAAAAACAACTTCGACAAGTACGGATGCCACACGGCATAAAGCCGCGACCGTTGGTCGCGCCGAGCGACGCTCGGAACGATTCTTGGTAACGCAGGCCGCGACCAACGGTCGCGGCTTTATGGACCCAATTGCCGAACTTATTTTTGAGCGACCCCTAAGCGTTTGCCTCACTTTGTCTTCGGGTAAAACGTTGCCGGGCAACTTCATCGAGTTGTTTGGTTTCCTGCCGCGTGTCTTCTTGGCGGTGCTGGTCGGCCTGGTGCTCGCGTAGGTTTTCGAGCACGCGGACGTCGCGATGGGCTTCGGCGAATCGCTGTTGCAGACGTTCGATTTCGGCCTTGGCGGTTTCGAGCTGCCGGTGGAGTTCCTCTTGCCGGGTCCGCAAGGCGAATTCCCACCGCCCGGCGTCGGCGAGCCGATCGAGGTCGACCGTTCCCGGCCCGGCGGCGCGACGGTACTCGGCCTGCACGGAGTTCAGTTCGTGGACGACATAGGTCATCTGCTTGGTAATGGCCTCTTCGGCCCGATGTGCCTCGGCGAGTTCCGCCCCGCGCTCGTCGCGAGTCGTCTCGCGGAGCTGAAGCAGAGTCGCCAGTCGGAACTTGAAGTCGGCCACGTCGGTTTCCTATGTCTCGCTTCTTTTTCCTGATTCCAGGGACCGTTTTGCCAGTTGCAGCAGGTCCTCGCGTGTTTCCCGCAGGCCGGACGGCTGTTCGACTGTTTGACGCAGGTAGGCGTTCACCTCGTCGAGCACGTCAATGGCGGCATCCACTTTCTTGTTGCTTCCCGGGCGATACACGCCGACGGAGATCATGTCCCGGTGGTCGCGATAGGCGGCCAATAACTCGCGCACGGCGGCGGCGGCTTCGAGTTGTCCGTTATCGGCCACTTCCGTCATGAGCCGGCTGATGCTCTGGAGCACGTCGACCGCCGGATAGTGGCCCCGCGAGGCCAGATCGCGCGAGAGCCAGGTGTGTCCGTCCAACAGTCCCCGCATTGCGTCGGAGACCGGCTCGGCCGGGTCGTCGTTCTCGACCAGCACGGTATAGAAGGCGGTAATGCTTCCTTCGGGGCTGCGGCCGGCACGTTCGAGGAGTTTTGGCAGAAGCGTGAAGACCGAGGGCGGATAGCCGCGCGAGGTCGGCGGTTCGCCGGCGGCAAGGCCGATCTCCCGCTGGGCCCACGTGTATCGAGTGATCGAATCGATCAGCAGCAACACGTCCTTACCCCGATCGCGGAAGTATTCGGCGACGGCGGTCGCGGTGGCGGCCGCCTGGACGCGGCGGACGGCCGGCTCGTTGCTCGTGGCCACGACGACCACGCTTTTGGCCAGTCCTTCCGGTCCCAGGTCGCGCTGGATGAACTCGTTGACTTCGCGGCCGCGCTCGCCGATCAGGCCGATGACGATTGCATCCGCCTCGGTGTGGCGGGCCATCATACCCAGCAGAACGCTCTTGCCGACGCCGGAGCCGGCGAAGATACCCATCCGCTGGCCCTTGCCGCAGGTCAACAGCCCGTCGATCGCCCGGACGCCCGTCGCCAGCGGCTCGTCGATCCGCGGGCGGTCGCAGGGATGCGGCGGTTGCCGGTGGAACGAAACGCGGTCGCTGGTGGCCGGCTGGGGTCTGCCGTCGACCGCGTTGCCGTCGGCGTCGATCACGCGTCCCAGCAACTCGTCGCCGACCCGCAGCCACCGCGAGGTTCGGGCAAGCCGGACACGGTTGCCGTGGCGGACCCCGATCAGGTCGCTGAAGGGATAAAGGACGGTCCGGTCGCCCCGGAACCCGATCACCTCGGCCAGCAGGGGCGCGGCGGTCTCGCGGTCGATCTCGGCCACCGCCCCGACCGGCGCAGGAAATCCGGCCGCCGAGACGGTCGTCCCCACCGTCTCCGCTACCGAGCCGACCATCGCGGTGGGCATAAGGTTCTCAAGTTGTTCACCGATGTTGAGCATGTGGGGGGCCGGGGGGCCGGAGTCGGAAAGGTCGTCCATGGTTCACCTTCTTCTTCGCACTGTCTTCTGTCCTCTTTTTCCTCACAAAGAATACAAACGCTTGTGGCGAGCGATGCCCGCCTTTTGGGGTTGCTGAGAAATTAGTTCGGCGATTCCGCACTCCCATAAAGCCGCGACCGCTGGTCGCGCCAAGCGCTGCCGGAAACCGCCGCGACTCGTGTTCGGCGCGACCAGCGGTCGCGGCTTTGTGCTTTATGGATCAATGGTGAAGTTATCTCTGAGCGGCTCCTATGTCAGTTCCTCTTCAATCCTCTTCAACTGTGTTTCCAATTGCTGATCGACCGAGCCGAATTGGGTCTCGACGCGGCAACCGCCCGGCGTGATGGTCGGGTCGGAGACCAACTCGGCCGTTGTCAGGGGGGAGAGTTCCTTGGCGAGCAGACCGATCCGGTCGCCGAGGGCCTCGCGGTCGGCCGGGTTCAGGTGGATTCGCAGATGCGAGTTTCCGGCGGCCAACTCCAGGGCCTCGCGGACCAGGCCGACCGTGATCTCGGGCCGCTGGGACAGTTCCCGGCGGATGACGCGCTCGGCGATTGCCGTGGCGACGCGCACTCCACAGGCCTCCCAATGCCGCAGCCAGGCGTGCTTCGCGTGCAGGATGTCTTCGACGGCGTTTCTCAGAGCAGGCAATACCCCGGCCAGCCGGCGTCCGACCATCTGCTCGACCTGCTCCGTCCCGTGCTGAAGCCCCTCTCGGCGTGCCTGTTCACGGACTTCCTCGGCCTCTTGCCGGGCTGCCTCGATGATCAGCTTGGCTTCGGTGCGCCCGCCGTTGCGAGGCGTCTCGGCCTGGACGGTCAGGTCGTCGAGATCGAACGGAACGCTTTGCCCGCTGTGCTCGTGATCGGCAGCTCGGATAATAGTGGCCATGAAACGCGATAAGGGTTGTTCAAGGACAAGTTCGGCAATTACGGACTTGCATAAAGCCGCGACCGTTGGTCGCGCCGAGCGCTACCAGAAACCACCGCGGTCCGTGTTTGGCGCGACCACCGAGGCTGTGACTTTTTGGCGTTTGACACGTTCAGTCTGTAGGGAACGCCCTCTGTGGCGTTCCGGGAAGCAGCAACGAGCGTGTTTTCCGGGTTTCGGAACGCCACAGAGG
>Ga0180432_10002599_pt1 | contig 26944 bp, 16 predicted proteins | sample SS_ome_10_FD_132414 | JGI IMG/M metagenome (GOLD analysis project Ga0180432, IMG submission 132414) | Hypersaline lake sediment archaeal communities from the Salton Sea, California, USA - SS_1_MS_2 metaG | ecosystem: Environmental > Aquatic > Non-marine Saline and Alkaline > Hypersaline >... | reverse complement strand
TTTCAGTATACCACCGGTGGATAAAGCGCACAACTCGGCCGGCCGTTCACTCTTGTTCATACAACACCGTCCCTTCCCGCAGCGCGAGACAAAGCACCGTGCCGGCGAGGTCGCCCCGCCGCGATATCTCGGCCGGGGTGGTGACCACAATGTCTTTGCTCACCGGGAGGTCGGCCAGGGTACGCCTGATCTCGATGGCCGCTTTGCGCTTGTCGGCCACCTCAGAGAAAACAACCAGCAGATCCACATCGCTTTCCGCGCCAGCATCCCCGCGCGCCCGAGAGCCAAACAGGATAATGCGCAAGGGCTCGAATTGGTTGATTATGTTTAACCACCTTGTGAGAAACCGGCTAAAGTGGTATAATGTCTGTGCATGACACAACAAGATAAAACTTGAAGGTTACAAGTCGGAAGCAAACGCCGGGGCGACGCGATACCCAAGGTACTGGTATTCTAAAGGACATAAACATCCACACACCAGCCCGCCCGCAGCAAATCCCGGCGCGGCGGGTTTTCTATGATGATACAAGAACGCATGTTGGAGGCTAGTACATGTTGGGACTGAAACTCCGCGACGAATTCCTTGGCTCTCAGATGAAAGGTACCGCAATTGCGCTGCGCCGCAAGGATAACACGGGAGCGGTGCAGCAAAAGCCGGAGCATATCCTCTCTATCACCTATCCAACAGCAGACGTCCAAACTGCATTGCGAGCATTGAGCGCCGAGCGAGAACAGCGGCCCATCGTGCTGATGGGAGAGCGCGGTCGGGGCAAGTCCCACATTATGGCCGTGATGCACCACGCAATCGAGTCGACAGAGACGGTGCAGACCTGGACCAGGGATTGGGGCAGTCGATTGAGCGCTCAGGCCTTGCAGTCATTGAGTCTGCAAGGCGGATTCGTGCCCATTTCTGAGCCTGTCCACAACCAAGAGTACCCATTTCTGTGGGACCTGATCTTTGATCGCCATCCCAAAGGAGAGTACTATAGAGGGCAATTCGCGGCTGGTGGGCACTATATTCCTTCTCGCTCACTGTTGGAAAGCATGTTCGCCGCCCAACCCACCGCACTCATCCTGGATGAGTTTCAGACCTGGTTTGACGGACTCCCTGAACAAGATGCTCAGGGACGGATGCCCAACCAATGGGCATACAACTTTGTCCAGATCTTGTCCGAACTCTCCGCCGAACGACCAGACATCCTAATCTTGGTGGTGTCTGTCTTGAATAACCAGACCGAAGCGTTCAGGCAAATTCATCGCAACCATCCCATCCTGATTGATTTTCGCGGTCCAACGGCCAAAGAAGATCGCCTGAACCTCGTGCTGCACCGCTTGTTCGCAAACCGCGATCAGATTCCGGTGAACGGCATCCGGCATATGGTTACCACATATGCCGATGAGCGCTTTCGACTGCGATTCACACACTTGACGGATGGTGAGCGGGGGCGCATCGTACAGGAGGTCGTTGGTGGCTGGCCCTTTGCCCCAGAGTTGACCGAGTTGCTCGAAGACCACATCCTGATGGCCGAAGCCGCTCAGGAGACACGTGACTTGATCCGGATCCTCGCCCAGGTGTATCGTGCACGCGGAGATGCGGTGCCATTGATCACGCCAGCAGACTTTTTTGTCGATGATGACTCCTGCGGCGTCCAGTCCTTACTCGACTCGATCGCCACAATTGGCGAGCAGGAGAAACTACGCGAGATCGCGCAACGCAACCTTGAGGAAGTGCTCGATGCACAATTGGAATCGCTTGTCCACACACGCGAACTAGTGAGCGCACTGTGGATGCGCTCTATGTCACCTGGCAAGCAGAAAGGCGCCTTGCGGAACGAGCTGCAACTGGACATCACCCGTGATTCCGCCCTAGACGGTAACGCGTTTCAGGTTGAACTCGACACGCTGATCGAGAACAGCATCAACATCCACGGTGACAGCGAGCAGAATGGTCGCCTGTATTTTGGCTTGGAAGAGAACCCGCGCACCAAAGTGCGTGCCACCGCGCGGAACGACAAACTGTGGACCCATGGCGCGACGGGTCTTGTGGCCGGACAGTCCTACTATCCAGGCGAAGACCTGGCCTATCTCAAGAGCATGCTTCGTTACATCTTGGTGCCAATGGGACGTGAAACACCTTCGGCTGTGGTCGTACTCGGTCCCAACTGGCGCCAAGATCCCTGGTCTGAAGTAGACGAAGCACAACAACCCAAAAACTGGGACCGTCCTGTATTGATCGTCATCCCCACTGCACTTGATGTGACCGAACAGAACCACGTCGTAGGGCTCGGCGAGTGGCTAGCTCAACATGTGCCGTTCAAGCGTAATACAACACGCTTTCTGCTGCCGGCAGCAAGCAGCGTTGATGTATACCAGGACAGCGAGATTCTCTTTTACGCCCGGTGTTCTTTTCTGACCCAAAAAGCCTGGAATGGCGACGCCAAGTACCGCAAACTGCAGGGCGAGTTTATGAAACCGCTCCAAGATAGGTTGCAGGAACGGTACGACCGGTTTGCCATTCTGCGGCGTTGGGACTACCCGCACCCCGATCGCTGCGTGTTTGACGTCGAGTATATCGGCGCGCAGGGCGTCAAAACGACCTTTGAGATCAGAGACAAGATCAAAAAGGATCTGTTCGACCCGGCCGATTTCCAGCGACGAATCATAGAGTATGCCCAAGTGTCCAAGACGTTTGGTGAAGTGTTGGACGAACTATCTGAACCGCCAGCGTCCAGCGATCAAGATGCTATTCCCTTCCTGGGCGAGAACGTTGCTTTTCAAGAGATCCTCAAGATCGTGTCCAAGGGAGACATCGTCTTGAACATAGCTGGCAATTGGGTCGGACGGCCAGATGACGCTGTTGACGACGAAACCGCGCTAAGTCGCGTGCGCAAGTCGGCCTCGCAGTTGGGGTTGAACAAGCGCCAGATCGAGTTAGGTCTGCCCGAGGCTATGGGGGGAGCAACGGTGAAAGGAAGCGAGCCGGAACCCGTGCAGACCACCCCCACGGCTTGGACTCAGGTCCCGACACACACAACTGCCGGTTCACCAGCCAAAGAAACGGCAGGCGATGACGGAACCTATGCCCCCGACCAAGGGAGCACGGCGACCCCTGTTGTGACCCAAGTAACGCCACCTGAGACCGTCCAAACTCAAGGTATAGAGCGCACACAGTCCACCGAGTCACCCAATACTGGCATCAATCTGTCCGGATCGTTCGAAAAATGGGGCATTCCCACCTCAAAGAGGTTGACCCGAGCGCGTCTTGAGTTTACCGACGTGAGCGTACAAGAGATGAAGCAGATCCTGCAGCGCATCCCACCGACGTTCCGCGCTATGTTGGATGTTGCCTATGTAGAGGAGGAGGAACAATGAGCGCCGCAAGCGACTGGCTATCGTGGCTTTTTTCGAGCGCTTCGGCTTCCGAAGCGTGGCAAACCCTTTTCGCACGCTTGGCAGAACTGGCAACTGCCGTACCAACACCGGCAGCCCTGCAAAAGCAAATAGCGCTGGGCGATCGATTGTTGGCCGAGTGCGCGTGGGAATTGTGGTCAGCCTATGCCCACGAGAACGATTTTCCCAGGACATCTCGAGCGCTGCAGGCATGGTGGCATACACCCTCAACCTGGGGAAAAGCAGCGCTGATCCTGGATGCATTTTCCGTTCAAGAGCTACCGGCTCTGTTGGCCGGAGCAAAAGCACGTAGCGTGGAAAACGTGACCGTCCAGGTGACCGGCTCAGAGGTCCCTTCCGAAACCGATCAGTTTGCACAGGCACTGGGGGTACCTTCACGCAGCAGCTTGGCCAACAACCATGCGCCTGGTGGCTTTGTTCTGGATAGAGACCATACGTATACGGATGTGTTCAACCTACCCTTTGAAGACTGTGTGATTTCCATACCAAACGAAAAGCAACTCGTTATCTGGCATTCATGGTTGGATGATCAAATCCATGTCTATCATAAATCTCCTAATCATATTGCCCAGCTTGCCACCAAGACGCTACAAAGGGATGGATTCTGGGCCTTTGTTGACCGGTTGCGCCAGGGACGCGAACTGATTATCACCTCGGATCACGGATACGCAGTAAGCAAGCGATTCACCAACGAACAGGATAGCGCTGCCATTGAGGCGCTGCGCAACGTCTTTGGCGCTTCGCGATGCAAACCAGCCGCAGAATCATGGTCGCATGTGTTCATGCCACCGCTGGTCGTCACAACCAACAAGCACCATGTCGTGATCGGACCGCGCAAGTGGAAGGTGCAGGGGGGATTTCCGCATCTGTGCCATGGTGGCCTGAGCCTATGTGAAGTAGCGGTACCTTATGTGAAATTGCCCGCATTGTAGTTTCACGCATTCCCACCAATTTCCTGCTCGATATTCTGCTGAAAACGACCCCAGGCAACCGACATATGCCCGGATATGATATTTTGGAGTCTTGATGACAGAACAGTCCAAATTGTTTCCTGATATGGAAGCCACTGAATCACAATCAAAGCCCAAGCGCTCGCGCAAGAAAAAACGCGGGTACGAGCCCCCCAACCTGGGCAAAGCCATTCATCTGGACGTGCCCAACTTTGATGACCCCGACCGGCCGCCGGTCTGCCTGGAGGTCGATTTCCCCATTCTGCCCATCAATGAACTATCTTACTTGGAAGGCAATGCCGGTAAACCGATCTACCAGATGTCCAAGTGGTGGGCACGACGACGATCCAGCGTGTTCCGTAGTATGCTGATTGCCGCTGCGCTCAAGGCACCGAAAAAGCCCGAAGAAGCGGCCAAGCTGGTGTGGGAACATTACTATGCTAATCATCAAAAAGCAAAGCACTTTGAGGGACTGCGCGTGCTCGATCCATTTATGGGTGGTGGTACGACGTTGGTCGAGGGGGCGCGGCTGGGCTTTCAAGTGACCGGCGTCGACTTGAATCCCGTGGCGTGGTTTGTGACCAAGAACGAAGTGGCAGGCACCGATCCCGAGCCGGTCAAGGCATTCTTTGACGAAATCGAAACCGAGGTCAAACCATTGGTGCAGCCTTTTTACACCACTACCTGTCCCCGTGGGCACAAGGGGCACTGGATCGATGTGGAAACTGGCCAGGTTGCTGATGTGGAACCATTGGATCTGCCGCCCGAAGAGCGCAAGCGATATCGTTGGGAAGGACCTGAAGTCATCTACACTTTTTGGGTCAAACACGGCCCATGCCAAGCGCCGGGATGTGGGCACCGGACGCCGATCTTTAAAAACCCGGTGATCGCCGAAAAGACGCTGACCACCAACTATATCCCCCTCAAGTGTGCGGAATGTGGTGAGTCCTTCCGCGCCGAGTTGGGTGAGACGCGGATCGCGCCTGGGGCCGAGTACATCGTACTGCCTGACGAACCCCGCTTCACGGTGCTCTCCCAATCCTTCAGCGCACTGCTCAGCGCGTACAACATGGGCCGAGCCGACGACAAGCGTGCGCGCATTGAAGCGTTGTACGAGCAAGTAGAGGACGAGACAGGACTGCGCTGCCCGAGGTGTAGTGCGTTTGCCGGAGACAAAGTCAAAGAGACGCTGGAAAAGCACGCCGAAGCGTCTCGTGTTAGCGACATCAACAAACGTCACTTTGGAATTAAGCGCTACAAAATACACAGTTTGCTTGTTCACCCCGAGTGGATGGAAGGTGACCCTGGTTACGATCAAGATGGGCAGGAGTTAGGAGGATATGCCGGCGCACCGGTGGAAGCCACTGCTGAATGGTACCGACATCGCCTGAAAGGACTACGATTGCTTGAAGTGCGAGGCCGTAAACTACCCAAAGAGATCGTGCTGGAAAACGGTTCGAAAATTCAAACATGCGAAGGCACGATGCCGCGCCAGGCGCATTTCATCTGTCGTTCCTGTGGTCGGCAGCAGAACATCCTCGAATCTGTCAAGGCCACTGGCCATACAGCACCGGTCGCGGTATATGCGCTGCAGTGCTATTGCCCAGACTGCGCATCAGAAGGGTACAACTATAATGGACGTTACTTCAAGCTACCTGACGAGTACGACATCGAACGTTTGATTGGTACCGAACGAGAATGGGCAGATCGAAGCAAAACAGATTTGAGAGCATATTGGCCGCGTGAAGAATTGCTGCCAGCTTACATGACCTATCGCCTCAATGGAGGCATCCCCAATTGGGGGTATACACATTGGTGGAAGATGTTTAATCCGCGCCAACTGTTGGTTCACGCAAATCTGTTGCGTGCTATTTCGGATCTGGGAGCCAAGTACTCCCTCAAGATCCGAGAGCAAGTACTTGGAGCATTTCAGCAATACTTAAGAAACCAAAACATGTTTTGCTTCTGGGATTTTTCCCGCGATTGTCTTGCTCCACATATGTCTAACGCCAACTACCATCCTAAACAGCAGGTAGTAGAGAATAACGTATTTGCTGGCATCGGCAGAGGAAACTGGGAATCCGATGTTTCGGCAGTTTTGGAAGGAGTAGAATGGGCTAGCGATCCCTGGGAAGCCGTGATCAATCCTCACAAAGGTCCGAAGAGCCTTCGTCTCAGCTTGGGAGATCCAGTTAAGCCTGATGTTGTCTCTACGATGAATAGATCGTCTACCGATCTAGCTATCTTGGGAACTGAAAACTCTTTCGATCTCGTAATTACTGATCCACCGTTTGGGGACAACCTGTTCTATGCAGATCTCGCTGATTTTTTCTATGTATGGCTTCGAATACCTCTGCTTAGGTGGTATGAAGGTAAGCCCGAGCAGGCCTACTTCGAGTCACAACAAACCCCGCACGCGCTAGAGGCGATTCGCAATACCCTAGAGCACCCAGACGATCGACAAGATTGGGAAACACACACACGAATTCCTCAGAAGCATCTTAAGGTGATTCGCCACTTGAGCGGAGAGCAAACTCTACAGGCCGATGACCCTAATCCCCTTTACCGCCCTGAACCGGCTTCAGATTTTTACCAACAGACCCTGACCGCATGTTGGGCAGAAGGAGCACGATTACTAAAGCCAGGTGGACTGATGGCCTTCACCTTTCACCATAGCGAAGATACACCTTGGATCGATGTGCTCGAGGCGCTTTTCAATGCTGGATACATCCTGGTGGCAACATACCCTATTAGGAGCGACGAGACCAAAGGCGAGGGCGGGGCATTTGGCTCACGCAAGATCGAGTACGACATCATCCACGTCTGCCGCAAGCGGCTGAAGACACCAGAGCCGGTGAGTTGGGCCAAGATGCGCCGCTGGGTCAAGGACGAGGTCTTGCGTTTGCAGAGTCTGCTGGAACTGTCTCATGGACAGGAACTGCCCGAGTCAGACCTACGTGTGATCTTGAGAGGAAAGGCGCTCGAGTTTTACAGCCGTCATTATAGACAGGTATACACCGGCGACGAGTCTATCTTGAGTGTGCGTGACGCTCTGCTGGGCATCAACCAGATCCTCGATGACCTTCTTCAGGGCGTTGGCGAAGAGATCAAGTTGCGTCCACCCAACGATGCAGAACCTCTCTCCCGGCTTTTCCTGAGCATCGTCCAGGGCAAATCCGAGATGGATCGCGACGAGTTGCACAAAATGCTGCGTGGAACCGGATTCTCGCCAGATGACCTGGAAGCGATGGGATGGATCCAGGCAGTGCGCACCACAGTCTATGTGATACCGGTGGCCAAACGGTTCGAATTCTTTACCGCGCCTGGGCGCACGCGCAAGATCCTCAAAACTGACCTCGATCAAGCTCATTTCCTGGCTGGCGCGGCGATGCCACATAGCGGCGTGGACATTACCCGCGAGCTTGACAACGAGACATTTCAGCCCAAGCACTCGGTTGACGCGATTCTAGAATGGTACACGCAAACAGACATCGATCCTAGTGTCCGCCAGGCAGCGGGAACAGCACACAAGCTGGTTACACACTGGCGATCACGCCCGCACAAGTCGACCAAACCGGTTCAGTTCAGTTTCCTGGAGCGTCTGGACGAGGAAGAATAGCGATGAGACAAATGTCCAGTAGCAGTTGGCAACGTCAGGGATCCAGCATCATCTTTGACAGAGACGTGCTGGCCAATCTGATCCAGACCCAGCCGGTCTCGCTAAGAGAAGCCTTGAGCTGGTCCGCTCACCGGCCGGTCGACCCGCCTTGTGGTAGCCACAGCCGTACGGTGCTCGTAGGCGGTCTGGGCACGTGTCTCGATATGCTGTCGGTGCAAGAAGCTGAGGAATTCCTTCGCCATCGCATCAAGCCGATGGTCCTCGAGTTTCAGGATCAATGGCCTGAGTGCGGATTGGTCTTTGGTATCAGCGCATCCGCTCAAACGTTTGCAGTCTCGTCAGCAAGCGAAGAGCTCACGTTTGTGCGGCGCGACCGGAAACAAGTACGGCTATCATATGCTATGTGGGATGGCAGTGCAACGCTGAACGTGACGCAGTTGCTCCAAGATGACAAGGTCATTGGATATCATGTCAGACGCATCTCTTGAGCTGAACCTCGGTCAAAGGGTCCTCCATCCCGAACTGGGAGAAGGCGTTATCACCGGCATCGAGCCAACCGGCTTTGTGCGCGTCTTTTTCCTCAACGTCGGTGAACGGCAGGTCCCGCCAGACGACTTGGCAGGCGCGCAGAGTTGGACGGATCGGGTCATTACCGGGCTGCAACCAGTCACACCGCAAGCCTTGGAGCGGCTTTGGCTGGCCATCGAAGCCGCCGAACTACCACTGATGGAAAGCGCGGCCACGCTCACTTCAGCCAAAGTGGACCTGCTCCCCCACCAGGTCGTCCTCGTGCACCGCATCGCTCAAGCGCGACCACGCCGTTTCCTCATCGCCGATGAGGTTGGATTAGGCAAGACGATCGAATCCGCACTGGTACTGCGCGAACTAGCCTACCGGGGAGAGCTGGAGCGGGTGCTCATTATCGCCCCGGCAGGATTGGTGGACAACTGGCGGCGTGAGATGAACGAGGTCTTTAACCTGGACTTTGAGGTGTTTGGCTCCGAGGGCGATGTGACCGACCGCCGGTCGAACGCTTTTGTTCGCCACAACCGCTTGATTGCCTCGATCGATACCCTCAAGCGCCGCGCTCGCGTGCGTAGATTGCTCCAAGCTCCGCAGTGGGATCTGGTGGTCTTTGACGAAGCCCATCACCTGAGCGTGTACAAAACTGGAAACAAGTTGCGCAAGACCGAGAATTTCAAACTGGCCGAAGCGCTGCGAGATCACTGCCGTGATATGCTGCTTCTTTCAGCCACACCACATCAAGGTGACCACTTTCGTTTCTGGAGCCTGATCCGGCTTCTCGATCCCGCTTTATTCACCGACGAGTACGATATGATGGAGAATCGCTATCGACTCAATACCGTCGTAGCGCGCCGCACCAAGGCCGATGCCTGTGACGCCAATGGCGATCCTCTCTTTGCCCGCCGCATGGTGCATACTGAAGCTTTTTCACTTTCACCCCAAGAACGTATGTTCTACGACGCACTGCGCGAGTACCTGCAAGAAGGGTACAATTTGGCACGGAAGCAAGGAGGACAAGGTCGTGCACTGGGCTTTGTGATGACCATCTTTCAAAAGATCGCTGCCAGCAGCTTTGCAGCCGTCAAAGCCACACTGCACCGTCGTTTACTCATGCTGACCATCCAAGAGGCCGTCGAATGTGACGAACTCTTGGATGTGGATGGTCGTGAGCGGGCCTTGAAACAAGCGCGCACACTCATTCAAGAGATGCACAACCTAGGCAACGATCCAATTGGTCGAGCGCAGGCCGACCAGATCCTGGCTGACGCACGTGTGCAGATCCTGAAAAAGCGCCAGGAGGCTTCGACCTATGTCCAACGCGCGGAAAGCTATGGCGATAACGAACGCGTGGCAGAAGCCGGTGAAGAATCGGCTATAGCCCTCGTTTCTATCGCTTTGCCCGAAGAAAGACAGCACATTCGCGAACTATTGGTACTCTTTCCTGAAAACATTATCGAGACCAAGACTCGAAAATTGCTCGATGCACTGAGGCAGTTATGGCAAGTCAAACCATACGAAAAGGTGGTTGTCTTTGCCACCTACTTGGGGAGCATTGATGCCATCAAGACAGCAATCGAGACGACATTCCCCGACTGTGGGGTCGAGATACTTAAAGGCGGAGACCATGGTGCCAAGGTTGCCGCTCAACGGCGGTTCAAGCGCGCAAAGGGCCCCCAAGTTTTGCTCTGTACGGCTGCCGGTCGGGAGGGGATCAACCTCCAGTATGCTCATATCCTCTTTAACTACGACCTGCCCTGGAACCCGATGGATCTCGAACAGCGCATCGGACGTATCCATCGCTACGGACAAGAGCAGACAGCTCAAGTCTACAACCTGGTAGCACAGGATACAATCGAAGGCGAGATTTTCTTACTCTTGGAGGAAAAACTCCAAGATATCGCCGAGACGATGGGCAAGGTTGACGATCGTGGCCAAGTCACCGAAGACCTTCGCGGTCAGGTCCTTGGGCAGCTCAGCAGCCGGCTCAACTATGACAAACTGTACCGTGAGGCACTTGCAGATCATTCGCTTAAACGCACCATTCAAGAGATCGAAGTGGCTATGGACAATGCCCGACTGGCTCGGGAAGTGGTATTTGAGTTGTTTCAGGATCTAGACAGGTTCAATCTCAGCGACTATTTCCAGTTTGATGACGGTGGCGCAGGAATGCGACGTCTCGTAGCCTTTGTACAGCGTGCTGCCACGCTGGATGGCGCTCGATTCAGACCCGAAAATGAGACCATCTATGCGCTGTTTCGCCCTGAGCAGCCACTGGTACATTTCTCGATCGATCGAGACGAGGCATTGAAGAATGATCGACTAGAGTTACTGGGATTAGAACACCCTATAGTGAAAACATGGCTTGACCGCTATACGGATCTAGCCCCAGAACATCGTGGAGTTGTAGGACGGTTCGACGGTAATGGTGCAGGCCCAGGCTTAGTTACTATCTGGCGAGTCACGATAGAAGCACCAGGCGGACAAGTGCATCAACAGATTATCCGTCTAGGGATAAATGCCGACGGATATCGGGCACCACATTTAGAGCGATTGGCTAGTTCTCTATTGGATCTCAAGCCAGTGCAACAGGCCGGCTTAGAACAACAGCAGGTGCGCCAGTTAGTAAACGGCAAGACCACCGAAATGCTCCATCGGCAGATCGAATACGCCGGTATGCTTCCGGAAGGAGCGACGTATTCCACCCAGTTGCTGGCATGTCTGGAGGTAAGATAGTGACTGCATATGTGCTCACTGCTGTTGGATGATGCTCCGACGGTTCAGTTAGAAGAAAGCCTGTAAAGATTCCCAGATAACAGAGCGCGACAGTAAGTCGCCGCTACTCACATCATCTTTACACCATAGGAATCTAACGCGGTCAAACTCCTGCTATTCGAGATCATTGAATAGAAAGAATTCGACTATGGAAACTGCTCCAGCAGAACAAAGGACTCAATTGCTGCTTCTATCATTTGGCAATGGGTTTCTCCAAGATCATGCTGGCCTGATCATGACCGACCCAAAAATTGCGATCGTGGAGCTTGTTGCCAACTCTTGGGATGCCGGTGCTGACCGAGTAGATATAACCTGGCCCGAGTGGTCTCATGACGTCAGCTCGGGTTTCATGGCGATCGAGGATGATGGTACCGGTATGACCTACGATGAGTTCACTGAGCGATGGCGCGAACTCAACTACAATCGCGTGGAAGCACAGGGAGATGACGTCGTGTTTCCATCAGGCAATCGCCAGAGCCACAGAAAAGCTTTCGGCAGAAACGGCAAAGGGCGACATAGTATGTTTTGCTTTGCCGATGAATACTCGGTGGAAACGTGGAGGGACGGATATGCTAATCTATTCAAAGTCGCCCGCTCAACCGGCAGAACACCGTTCACAATAACAAAGGTGGATGGCTATGAACGGGAAGGTCACGGGACCAGGATTTCGACTATGCTCGTTTTCAACCCTCTGCCCATTACCGATATCCGCGACTTGATCGGATCCAAGTTTGTGGCAGATCCTGCCTTCCAGATCTATGTGAACGACCAAGTCGTACAGTTAACAGATCTGGAACACTTGTGTGAGAAGGAAGAGATCGACATTGACGGATGGGGTAGTGTGCTCCTACGCCGCTTTGATAGCCAAAAGACAGGAAGGACCAGCAAGCAGCACGGCGTTGCCTGGTGGGTTAACAAACGCCTTGTAGGTGATCCTTCGTGGAGACACCTTGAGGGTGCGTATTTGGATGCCAGAACGTCTGAGGCCAAGCGCTACACATTTGTTGCCGAAGTCGATATCTTGGCTGACCAGGTGAAAGCAGATTGGAGTTGGTTTCACGCTTCGGAGAAAACGAACACGATTGTCTCGACAGTTAAGGGACACATCCTTCGGCGACTCCAAGAACTGATGCAGGATGTGCGCAAGTCACGGAAGCGGGCAGCTCTTGAGGAACATAGGCAACTCTTGGGAGAGCTATCTCCCCTGTCTCAACACCACGTAGGAAGATTTCTAGAGAAAATCCAGATTCGTTGCCCAACAATGGGACAAAAAGAACTCTCGGATACTGTTGAGGTCTTGTCGAATCTGGAGCAAAGCCGTTCCGGCTACACACTTTTGGAACAGCTCGCAAGTCTTGATTCTCAGGATCTTGATGAAATTAGCTTGTTTCTGGACCAGTGGACGGTTCACGATGCTCAGGTTGTGCTCAACGAGTTGGACTGGCGACTGAAACTCATTGAGAGGCTTGAGACACTTCTCGAGAGCAAGTCCAGCGACGAATTGCATGACATCCATCCACTTTTCGATCGCGGTTTATGGATCTTTGGTCCAGAATATGAATCAATAGGATTTATGTCGAACCGTGCCCTCTCTACCATAGTAAAGGAATTCCTCCAAGATCAGGGTACAGTTATCGAAAAGCCTTTGAGAAGACCTGACTTTATCGCACTGCCCAACTCGTCGATCTGCGTCTATTCCAGCGATGCCTACGATGAACGTTCAGAAGTGTGCGGTATCTCCAAAGTTCTCATCGTGGAACTCAAGAGAGGCGGGTTCAAAGTCACCCGCAAAGAGAGACAGCAAGCCCTAGACTATGCAAGCGAGATAAGAAAAAGTGGCAAGATCCAAAAAACGACAGCAATGGTAGGATTCGTGTTGGGTACAACGGTAGCAGAAGAAGCAAAGGACTCGGTCTCTGAAGGACACCATACAGTGGTCTATACAAGGCCCTACAGCACTGTACTGCGTCAAGCGCACGCACGCACATTCGACTTGGTGAGAAAATTAGAGACTGCCAGAGAGAAACGGGTGTTTGATCCAGACGTACGGCAAGTCTTGATGGCACCAGAGCAGCGACCATTGTTTGAGGCAGCTCAGCAAGCTTGATGAGTTTCACAGCAGGAAAGACGCCCTGGCCTATACCCAGACAGAAGCATCAAGAATCTCGGCAGAAAGGTACCTCTGTCCTTCCTGCCAGACAAAACAAGAGCTGGCGCCAGGCTCTGCATAGTCTGTGGAATGGGACCATGATCGCAGGCTAGCGCTACAGCTTGAAGTATGGGAGAACATATGCATCCAGTAGAGATTTTACAAGGCTATCGCCTGGGAGGTCACCGGGCGACAGTGGAGCTGCAGAAAGCAGGTACGCCTGGTATTGACATCGACTTTCGAGTGCTTGACCTAGTCGAAGACATTCGCGCTGGGCAAGTCAAGTCCGTGATCTTGACGGGCACTGCTGGCGATGGCAAGACCTATCTGGCCTACCGCGTCATTGATGCCCTGGAACTGGATCATGCTCAGATACGTGCTGCTCAAAAAGATCTCGGCTACGACCAGGATGGCGTTTACATCGATCTGGATCTTTCAGCAGGCGCTCTCACAGACGGACGCGTTCAGAGACTGCATCAGGTTCTTAGCGCGCCAGACAAGCTCACGCTCACCTGTGCCAACGAGGGCAAACTATCCGAGCTGGAGGAACGGTTCCGTAGCGCGGGACTGAATATCCCCCAGACACCGCTACGCATCAATCTCAGCCAGCGGGCATTGGTCAGCCCGGAGGCGTGGGAACGTGTCTGGCAAGGGGTGCTGGACGCGCCGTTCTGGGACTCGGTGGATCTCGATGAAGCACATGTCCTGGCACGAAACCGTGCTTGGCTGCAAGATCCCATCGTCAAGGAAAACGTACGTCACTATCTGCTACTGTCCTACTTGATGGGGGAGCCTATCACCGTCAGGGAATTACTTTCTTTTCTAGCCTATGTCCTGACTGGGGATCTGGCACTGGAAGAAGCCAAGCAGGTATCGGGCGATGCCCGAGCTGTGTTAGGCTACCTGGTGTTCAACACGCTCTTTAGCGAACCAGATGGCTATATCCATGGAGGCCGTGGCCTGCCAGGGGAAAAGCTACTCATGTGGATGTTTCGCTTCGATCCTGGTGTTGCAGCTAACCCAGAGGCAGATCTTCGACTGCTGACGCAGCTCGATCAGCTCGATCCCCGCCCGCCGGACGAACTCTTGGACTATTGGCATACAGAGCTGGTCATACAGCCAGGCGAAAGGTCAGACACTGGATACCGGCAGCGTACGTCTGTCTTTATGCGCTACGCCCGGCGTTGGTATGCCTTGTTTAGTAAAAAAGGTCACAACGCATATTTCCCATTCCGATACTTTGGTGACTATGTCGAAGCTTTGAGCCTGCCGGCTGAGGATCTGGAAGAGAGGGTGACTGTCTTGGTCAAGGGATTGAATCTTTTGCTATCTGGTGGCCGCGTTGACGACGAGTTCAACCTGAACCTGTATCACACAAGCGATCTGGCCACTTCGGATCAGTCCGTTATCTATAGCAACACACAGGTATCCTATGATGACTTTTCACTGACTAGTGATCTGCCAGAGGATGATGAGACCAATGCCTATCTTGAGCGTCATCCAAGACGGCTTTACCTCGGCTATCCAGCCAATGCCGAACCGGAGGCACAGATTCACCTTCCAGTCTCGCTATTGCTTCATGAGGTGCTGATGGGGGCAGCCAGCCCGGAGAGTGGGTTCCCGGCCACGCTATGGACAAAGGAACGCTATGTCGTGGCGCGGTTTATGGGGGCGCTCAATCGGAAGGTAAAAAAAACCCCAGTAGCCCAGTTTGTCATCTCCATCGATCAAGATAATGAGCTCAAGCTGGCGCACAACGCCAAGAAGCAGAGCGTCAAAGTGACATAGGGAGACTTTGTGATGGCTAGAGTGTCAGAAAAGTTTGCGACCCTGTACCGTGCCCGCCGCGAGATGTCCGAGCCAGCCGATCTTGCTCGGCTGTTTCTGTCGCGGCTCTACTACTCAAGCGAGGAACGACTTCCCGCGACCGTCACTGATTTGGTGCAAGCGCTGAGAAGCGGACGGCTCAAGGGACTTACCGGAGCTAAACGGGGAGCGTTCGCGGCCTGGCTGTGGAGATATGCAGTGCTGGGACAACGCACCCGCGGTGTCTCTTTCTATCCTATCCATCCGGTGCTTTCCCGTCCACTCAACCGAGAGGAACCGCGTGTGGATGGCTTTATGCTGACATTGGTGCGGACCTTTTCCTCCGATGAACGGCAGCTGTTGCATGAGCGGCTATGGGAAAGCCTGCCGCCGTTCGAGCAGGTGGTCTATGACCTGGTAGATTGGCAGACAGAAGACACTGAAACGATGTCTTGGAGGACAGTCGAGCAAGTGGGTCCAGTCGACGATCCAGGTCTCACGCCTGCTTCGGTCAAGGTCCTGAACCAGACGCGCGAGGACCTCCTCGCTTTGGCCGGGGAGGTAAGTGGTATGCAGAGCTTTAGCGACCATGCTGGGCGGTTGTTAGCCTTGGCTTTGGCGCGCTTTTTCCTGACTCAGGGCAAAGTCGAGATGTCGCTGCCGATCTATATCGCGCCAGCGGCAGATACGCACGAAGGCGTAAGGGCTCTAGCTCACGAAGCCATCGAGGTGCACCGAGCGCTGTTCGAGCGAGCACTGCATCGCCAGTTCCAGAAGCTGTACCAGGAAGCCGTTGAGGAAGCAGGAGGCGACGCCGATGTACTGGACGCTGATCAAGCACGCTGCCTGACCAAGAGCATTTTCCATTACAACGCCAATGTCGTGCCTCCCGAACAAGCGTACTATGATGCCCTGCGTAACGAGCACGGGGATCTCTGTGGTGTTTCTTACTACTATTACTGGCGGCGCAGCGGTGCAAGTAGTCGTTTCCTGCGGCAGATACATGCTGCACAGTTAAATTTGTCCAAGAAGGCCGGCATCGCCAACTCACGCAGCCGGTACAGCAGATGGCACTATTACTGGCTAGCGCCATCGTTGGTTGAGACACTGCTGCTGGCAAGTCGCCCTCGCTTGGGTGGTGACCAGATGTTGGTCGTAGATCTGTTACGCGACTGGCGAGATCGCTATGGCCTGGCACTGCTGATCGATGAGTCGTGGGAGGATGCTTACCACGCCAACTTTCGCGGCTTGGGCAATCCAGAGGCCCTCAACGAGGCGAACCAGCGACGTTTCAACGAGATGCTCTCTGTGCGCGGGCGATTGCTCAAGAACTCGGATGACTTTCCGTGGGTCATCCTGCGCGATTAGGCAAGGGGAATAGACAATGAGCACTGCAGACGAGCTATTAGTGACGCTTTTGATCGATCTTGTGAATAAGGTTCCTGACCAGCCGAAGCGGGTGCTGTTCAAGGGGGTATCCAATCTCTATCCAGACTTTGAAGAACGAACTCGACCCGAGTGGGATGTCCGTGTTACACAGGCAGGAGTGGATGTTGTCAGCGCCCGTAACGATCCTAGCATTCCTGTCCTGGTGGTCTTTTACCGGGCTGAAATTCGAGAGCGCGAGTCACTAAATGCGTTCCGGCTCTACACCGAGGACGAAATCGCCAAGAAACTGGTTGAGCGGCTGGCCGTTGATGGATTCCTGCCCGAGTCATACAATCAGGATGAGCGCAGTCGGTTGACATTGCTGCTAGATATAGTTTACCCATCCGTCGAGCAGCTAGCCAAGTTTCTGCTGGCTGGCAAGGACAGTGTAGGTGCTTCCCTCCCCTTGCTGGGGCTCTTTCGCGACCCCAACCTACGTCTGGATATGCCGATACGGCAATGGGATGCTCGGTTGCGCGAGAACCAACAGACTGCTGTGCTCCGCTGGCGGGACTTTCTCGGAAAAGGGATAGGTACCAGAGTGGGCCGACAGACGCTCGGGGATGAACGTGTGGGCCTGTTGCGGGAGGCTGAGGTCGATCCGGCAAAACGGGAAAGCGTCCTGATGCAGGTCACACTGAACGATGCACTCAGTATACTTAATCCCCCTACGCGTTTGGTGGAGTCAATAATGTCTGCTCGGTTTACCCGTGGTCAGGCGGAGCAACTGGTGTCGGATCTCAAGTCCACCCAGGTCGAGCACAGGGAGGAACTGACACGCTTGCTTGAGGAAAAGCTGAAAGGTTTGCCCGCGCTATCAGACACAGTGCGACAGCGGCTGCAGGCCTTGGTGCGTGTGACGATCGATGACGACGACGATTCAGGAAGCGAGCGAGAACTCGATCTGCGGCGAGTAGGGTTCTGTCTGGAGGGGCTACTGCGCCTGGCTCGCGAGCCAGATGTCGCATTCCCAAATCGATTAACCATCAAGCGCACAGGTCGAAACGGCGAATACTGTGCCAAAGTGGAGATCCAGGACGGTCGTCTGAATGTCACGATGGACGACGATGCGTCGCGCTTCCTCAGCGTGCCAGGGGTATCTGGACTCAGCGAGCTAGAGTATGAGGTATGCTTGCCCAACAACAAGCGGTATCGCTTCACGTTGGGGGTACTCCCACACTGGCTGGAGCAGTATGCTGAGGATTGGCTCGATGACGCATACTGGGAGGCAGTCAAGGCGCTTAACCCGGAGCACGCGAATCGCTGGCACACGCTCCACAGACGAGTGCAGGAATTGCGCGATATCGTGGATCCTGACTGGAAACGCGAGCAGACTGAGGACGAAGAACGGGATTCCGAGGATCGAGAACCTAACAATCCCATCTATGCCATCTTTGACCTGCTCTACTTGGCCAATCGGGAGCTGTTCGATGCCTTCCTTGACGACTGGCTGTCAGTCGCTACCCTGCCCTGGCGCGAGACCAAGCTGCACGAAAAACCACAGGAGTGGCGAAAGGCGGTGAGTGGGTTGCTACAGTTGGGCACCGCCCACCCATCGAATGGCAAGACCGTGCTCTTTCCGTTTTATCCACTCCGTTTGGCCTGGTACCGCGAGGTTTTTCGCAAAATCGAAAGCTGGTTGGCACAAGCGGTTGAGAATGCACGCCCTCTGGTATTCGAGCCAGGGGTACTAGCGGAGCAGCTAAAGCCGTTTGATCGACCGCGCGCTCTGTTCAACGGAAAGCGTAGACTGGTCGAAGCAACCACCAATAGTTTTTTCATCGTCCAGTTTGTCTCCGAGCTGCAGCATCAACACGCTCGTCCTCCTCTCTATCGTGCTCGGCAAAAGCTTGGGCAATTCGGCCGGATGTGGCCATTTAGCCTGGATCGGCTTCACCTTGCCTTCCAGCCCAGCGATGCCAGCGAGGACATCTATCAACTGCTGGTGCGCGATGCCGATGACCAGCCCAACGCCGCCTATCGTGTGCGAGCACTGGTCGAATCTACCGGGTCTATGACCGTCTTTGACCATCAGTTGCTGAGCACCAGCGAGGAAACCGTCGATCTGCTCACTCAAGAGCACTATGAAAGTATTCTGCCGCGAGTGGACTATGCCAAGGGACAGCTTGTGCACGAGGGAGGCGAGGAAGGCTCAGAACCGCAAGCCGTCTCTGCACACGTCACACTGCTGGTCGATGCCTTTGACGAGGATCGATATGACTTTGGCGAAGTCGTTGGCCGACTTAGCAAGAATCCCAACTGGGTGGCCTTTGGAGATCTGGTGCAAGAAGACAGTGCCTCTTCCCGCGAGAAACTAGTCCGCGTCGACCTCTCTGCTCCACCGTATCACACTGGTCCTATGGAAGATAACAGTCGGAAACTGGTGTTCGTCCCGCTCAGTGGCGGAGAGCCCGAATATCTGCGTATGCTCTACGATTCGCTGATGGCCTGGCAATACCACGACGCATTCAATGAAGGTGTCTATTATGAGCAGGTACGCTGGGATGTCGAGCATCTGGACCGTATGCACGATCAGGCGGACTGGGTGTTACTCTTTGACCGAACGCTTGACAGGTCTCTCTTTGAGACATTGACGCCGGCTGGCGTCAAGCTCATAGATTATTATCCTGACCTACCCGGCGGGTACAAGATGTCCGTCTCTTCGCGGCGTATTGATGCAGTCCAATGGCAGTTGGCCCAGGTATTGCGGCAGTTCTTCCCCGGAGAAGAACTTGATGTGCTTGGAGTAGCAGAGAGAATGCTCGATACACTGAGCGAGTTCGCCAGTGGTCTGCTACTCAAGACACTAGGGGGCGGCAGCCTGGCGCAGGAGCTCCTTGGCCTATATGCCACGTATCTGTCTCTGATCGCGGAGGGTGAGTTTGTGCCAAGGCGAGACTGGCTCATCCCCCTTGATGACTACCAAAGCTGGTTTGGTCGACGGACACAGCGGGGTCGCCGCGCAGACCTGATGGTGCTCAGCAATCCCGTCCCCGATGCCCTGAGACTGACCGCCGTGGAAAGTAAGTGGTATGCAAATCCAGTCAGGCGATCATTCGTCCGAGACGAGTTCGACAAAGATGGGCAGATGAGAACCACCGTGACCAGCCTGCGAAGTCTCTTTGATCCAACACAGGAACGCCTGGACAGCCACTACTGGCAGAAAATGCTGTCTTCACTACTCGACGCTGCACCAAGTTCCTGGGAGAGTCTTCGTCAGCAACTTGGGACGAACCGATGGCACCTGGAAGTGGATGGCGTTGTCTATGTCCATCAGTATCGGGAGGAGGATATCGACGGACTGCGTGCACACAACGAGGACCTTCTCGCCGAGGTCGCAGCGTGTATAGTCTACCCTGATGACGGGCCCCTCTTCTACTTGGGCCCGGGTTTCAAGCGACTGCGACTCAAGCCTCGTGACGAGATCGTTCGCTTGTTTGCTCAAGAGGCCGAAGGATAGGCAGAACGAGAGGAACGCCTCAGCGGAGGACATTGGGGCATCTATTGGAAGACAAAGAATCTCTGTGCGCAAACTATCAAACTGTAGATATTCAGACAATGATTCTGACGCTACGCGGCCAAGAAAGTGGCCGCCAGAGAATGAACGTAGCATCCCATCAGGTTCTCGATCGACTCGGGCGGCCCGGCAAAGTAAGCCAGCCCCTGTTGCCCGAGTCCACAAGAGACCAGAATTCGGCCAGGTATTGGTTACGCGTGCTCCACTGCTTGACATTCTTGCACAAGAATTTAAAGCGCGGCCCAGGGAGCCCCAAAGAGCAAAGCTGACTTTCAGGCGTACACCGTTTGTCGCGAAATCGCCAAGATCTGTGCCGTCGCCGTGACCCCTCGTCCCACAGCCGGACTCTACAAGGCCGAGATTCGTCTCACCAAACGCAAACTCCCTGCTCCGTATACTTGCCGCAAGTGTTGTTGCAGCAATGTGACAGTGGGCTTGCTAAAGCGTATAATGAATCTCATGGGGAAATGCCTCCTATAGGTCAACTAAGGGGTTAGTAGACCTATAGGATACTGCATTTCCCCTTTTTTGTGCAAATTGTCAAGATCATTTTCTCAAGATCTATAGCTTCCATCTATCTATTCATCTGTCCACGACTTGAGAGTATCCACAAGTGAGAGGAGATGTTCCTCAATTTCCTCAACGGCCAGATGCTTCAGGAGAACCTCGTCAGGAAGCTGAACGCCGAACTGGGCAAAGTAGGAACGCGCCTTTCCCAATGCTGCCCTGCCGTCCATCAATTCCCATGGGATATCGCCTGCTTTTAGCTTCTCATTCCATTCTTGCCGCAGAAAGGCTTTCAGCCTCACTCTTGCTTCCCGCTGTGCATCATTATCCTCAAAGTGCCGTCGCAGCCAGGAAAAATGATACTCCTCGCATCGTACTGGAATGATGTCTAGTTCATCTTGACAGAGGTCTCGATAGAGTGCTGAAACTAGTTCTGCAATCTGGCCATTGTTGCCAAGATGCCCTGGCAATTCCCCTCCACTGGCTCGAACAGCTCGCTCGATAACCATAGGGTCACACAGATAGGACTCACGATTTCGCCGAGAAGTGATAAAGAGATCCAAATTGGTCTCACCAGCTCGTCCTAGCTCCGATGCTACCCATTCATCGGACATCAGGTCTCTATCGCGCAGATAAGCAATCCTAATGTTGCCATTAAGCATCTCGTCAAGTATCTTACTTGTAGCCTGCATTCTCGCGACAATGCTATCACTCGCCCCCTCAGTCTTGATTACTTGGATGAGTTTCTGCCGAAGATTCCAGTCTGGATAACGCTTCTCTGCGATTGCGAAAATGAACTCGGCATCTCGCTGACCTTCACAAAGTAAAATACGCTTTGTGCGCAAAGCCTCAGCAAGTTCTGGATGTTCGGGCCATACTCCCTGCTCGTTGAGTGCGTGTTCAAGTTCCACTGGCGACTTGAACGTGTCTGCCCGATTCTTGCTCGTGTCAATCAAACGCACCTCTGAAAGAGAAACACCTCGAAGAAAGGATTCGGAATGCGAAGCCATGATTACTTGCACCTTTCGCTCAACGCAAAAGCGACGAAGCACTGCTAGAAATGATTTCTGAAGATCGCAATGCATATGGGCGTCAGGCTCGTCTAAGAGAATTACAGGTGAGGGCGTCTGCAAGACGTGGGTTAGAATCTGTAAGACCTGGAGAAACCCTGCTCCAGCGCTAACAAGGTCAAGAGGAGATCGATTCCTCTTTTCGATGTAGTCTCCACGCAGGTACACGTCCTTCTCTTCATCGGTCGTCACCTTCTCAAGGCGTACTCCAAACTCAGAGGCTATTAAATCCACAAGAGTGTTGAATTCATTTTCGTCTACCCCGAGACGCAAGAGGAGATTGCGCAAGACTTCGTTATGATGTCCGCTGGTTAGGAGTTGTTCAATTCTAGAGTTAGTTGCCAAGAGTTCCTCTGTCACAACCCCAAAGAAGCCTGGAACGTACAAGGCTGGCCGTGCGATCAGGTTGAACTCTTTATCACTCAAATCATCTGGACATTCGGTGTCGGGCTTAATCACCATGAGGGTAGAGTAGGCAGCATAGATGGTAAAACCAAAAACACGCCCTGACCGAAGAATCCCCTTGAGCCTGATTCCTCTCTTCCTGCTGTTGGGAGTGGTTACACGATAGGTGAGCTCGCGTAGTCCGTGAGCTGGAATTAACTTGAAATCGGAAAACGGTCCAACGTCCTTCTTGAATGACCAAGTACCACTTTCATTACGATAACCACAACGTCCAATACAATAGTATAGAAGCCTTATCGCCTGGAGAACGCTCGACTTCCCTGAGTTATTGGCACCAACCAACAAGGTAATCGGCTCGAAGCTGATTTCCATATGCTCAATTCCCTTGAAACGGGCCAGTTCCAGGGATGCCAAACCCGATACGTCGAGTGTTGCTGAAGGCAAGTTCTTCCCGCGCGGGTTGATTTCGAATAGGGAAAGTTGTTGATCTTGTAACATGTTACTCCTCCTTGCGTCGTTCAGACCGATGCTTCCAGGCTAATTAGGGTGCTCAATGACAACAGGGCACGCATGGAGGCCGCCCTAATTATACCCAACTGCCGCACTCACACAAACGAACACCCCTTCGGCAGGCTCAGGGCAGGCAGAGCTCAGGAAAGGCCCTTCGACCCTGCGCCCCTCGGCTCTGCTCGGGACAGGCAGGGCTGGCTTCCCCGCGAGCAGGAGGGAAGTGAAGGGATCTTTGGTAAGGCTCGGGGCAAGGTTCAATTGGTCAAGCTTACATTTTGGCCCACCAGCCAGCAGGAAATGAGGCCCCGCACTTTTTGCGGCAAGGACCAGATGCAAGCTTGTGTCCTACGTTACTGATTCTTCATAATCACCGGCAAATAGATGGTGGGCCATCCAACCTCACCTTGGAACTGGAGTTCGATGCCACCCACCAGTTCGCCGTCAATATAGCCTTCCACATCGACGGTGCTCACGCCACCGGCCTGTTCTTGCAGGGCATACATTGCCTGCACAGCGTACATAGCCTCCGCCGTGAGCGGGCACGGAATTTTGACCGTGACGGTGATCACTCCTTCGCTGTGCGGCGAAAGCTCCAGGGTATCGCTGAGCACGCCGGTCACTTTCCAACTGACCGGCACATCGAAGGTGATGAGTCCGATGTCCACCGTGGCGGGAGAGTTCGAGTCGTTATACACGGTAAAGGTGTAAACATGCCCACCGCAGATCAGGTCCTCTACCACGTCCACGTTGCGCTGGCTTTCCCGAACCTCGTACCGATCATCAGGATCGCTCAGTTTGATGAGGAGGGCGTCATCACCGTCCCTGACATCGCCTCGGGCTCGGTCAAGCCGCGAGGCTTCTTTATGCAAAAACGCGCCAGAGACGGGGACCAAGCCCCGCCTGGCGCGTTAATCTCCAGGTGTATGCAACAAGCTCTCTTGATGTCGACCTGTCATCAGCTACCCTCAATAATGAAATCGAAACAGGACGAAACAACGCAATTCGGCATGAAACAGTGTATCACAAAAGCACAAGGTTCGCAAGTTCTGACTTTATGTCTGTCATTCCGTAAACGTTCAGGGGGGTATCACAGTTTGTAGCACACAGCCTCTACGCACCTACTACATATTGTGGAACAATCAATAGCCTTCCAACAAGGGTGTTTCGAGTACTACAACATACAGCGGTTAGGCGCTTTTCCAAACACTACCTCTCGTACCTGAACGATTACTGTCATCCTACTGTCTCCGCATTACGTTTTATGTCGGCCTTTATCTAATTGGACTTTGAACAAATGACTCCAGTGTCGAGTCACCCAGATATTGTGTTCGATCACGTAAAAATCACTACATATAGTAGTATCCATTCCGTGTTGATCGGTCAAGCTGAGAGCATTATATCGCAAACTATGTTTATGTGTCTAAGATATGCGATGAACATCCACGCCGACTTGACGGGTCAGTTATTTGTTCAAAGTCCAATCAAGACCACAAAGTGACCAAAATAAGTAAAACTCTTATGGCAAGTTTGAGCAATCCGTACCTCCACAGTGAACAGCAGCAGTCACCCGATAGAACAGGCTTTGATGCGGGCGCTCATAGTTGTAGAAGGTGAAGTACTGCTCCAGGCCCTTTTCTAACTCAGTCACCGTGTCGTACTCGTACAGGTAGACGTGTTAGTACTTGAGCGAACGCCAGAGCCGTTCGATGAAGATGTTGTCCAGCGCACGTCCTCGTCCGTCCATGCTGATGCGGATACGGGCTGCTTCCAGGCGTGAGGTAAACGCTTGCGCGGTGAACTGCACGCCCTGATCTGTATTGAAGATCTCTGGTCGGCCCAGGCTCAACGCTCGCTCCAGCACGTCCAGGCAGAACTGCCCATTCAAGGTGTTGGAGAGTTGCCAGTCGACAACGTAGCGACTGTACCAATCTATAATAGCGACTATATACATGAATCCATGTAGCATAGGAATGTAGGTGATGTCTGCACTCCACACCTGCTCCGGCCGCGTGACTGCCAGGTTGCGGAGCAGGTAGGGATAGACCTTGTGCCTTTTCGCCATCACCGTCGTCCGTCGCTTGGGATAGATGGCCTGCAAGCCCATCTTCTGCATCAACCGCTGCACCCGCTTGTGGTTGATGGGGTAGCCTTGGTAGCGCAAGAAGGCCGTCATTCTTGGCCAGCCGTAAAACGGTGTTTGGGTATATTGCTCGTCAATCAAACGCATCAGACGCAAGTTAAGTTCGCTTTCTGAAGCAGGGGTGTAGTAGAGCGTCGCCCGGTTCAGGCCGATCAACTCACACTGGCGGCGAATACTCAGTTCAGGATGCTGGGTGTCAATCATCGCCCGTTTCGCTTGGATATCATTCGGCAGCTTTTTTTTCAACCACTCCAGTTCCATCTGGAGTCGACCGATCTGCTCGTAGAGTTCGGACTGGAGGGCTTCTTGCTCTCGCCGCTGCCGGGCCGTAGTCGAACTGAAAATACTGGCCCCTTCGCCAAGCAGCTGATGCTTCCATTCGCTGATTTGACTCGCGTGCAACTTGTACTCGCTGGCCAACTGGCTTAGTGTTTTGGTGCCCTTGGCTGCTTCGAGAGCAACCTTGAACTTGAACTGAGCGCTATGTCTTCTTCGTTTAGGCATGATATTGACCTCCACATGCTGCAGATTATACACGATTTTTTCACTTGGCATGTGATCCAGTTTTTGGGGTCAATTATACCCACCGCGTTCAGCGCCAGCGGGTTCGTTTGACCGGTGATGTCGTCAATCCTCTCTACGATAGTCCCGATGCCATCTCAATTCCTAATTTTTGTCGAATAGTTACAATATTACAGATTAAATCGTCTTTTTACACTAAAAAATAGCGTATCATTGACAAAATTCTACATTTGTAGTATAATGAATGTACTTCAATTACGTATCTGTCATTCCTACTTTGCGACTAAATCGATCCTTCATTCCGGTACTCCCTCAGGCAGCTGATAGAAAATTAGTGCCGAAAGAGTAGTCGCTCTTGCCCAGAGGAGTAACTACAGATGAATCCAGTTAAGCTCGATGCCATTGATGTGGCTATCATAGACCTACTCCAACAAGATGGTCGCGTGCCCGCAAGTGAAATCGCCTGTCAGGTGGAGGGAGCGACTGAACGAATGGTACGCTACCGTATTGAACGGTTGCGTCAGAAAGGTGTCATTAATATCACTGCTGTCGTTGATCCCAGATCCATTGGTTATTCAGTAGTGGCCGACGTGATGGTAGAGGTAGAAGCAGGCGCTATTCCGAACGTTGTGCGTCGCATAGCAGAGCTAGATCGCGTGACTTACGCCAGCGCCGCGACGGGAGAGCGCGATGTGAGCCTTCAATGTGTAGCTAGGTCTTTGGATGAACTCCACACATTCCTGCTCAATGTGCTACAGCAGATCCCTGGTGTTCGCCGGACACATACTTTCACGGTTCCCCATCCTGCCAAGTACATTTTCAACTGGAAGGTGCCACGGGAAGTCTGTTGCCCAGAAGAGCAGGAGGAAGGTGGAGAGGACAAATAGTGTGTTTGGCAAGTGCTCGATGCTTCTGGCGAAACTGTCAGTAGCATCAGCTTGAACAAAGGAGGGTGAGATGTGAAATCAGATCAAGATCGCTGGCGAGTCGGTGCTTTTCCCGCGGAGGACAATTCCCCGGGTACATCTTCGTTGACCTCGTGCTAGGAAGGGTAACCTAGCCTAACGATTGTGCAACCAGACGGAATATGTTTGCTGAATCTTCAAAATTGAAATGATAAACCAGCTCCACCCGTCGGCGATTAAAATCGTGTTAGTCCCAACTTGCCAGAGTCAGGAACTTGTTGAGTGCGCTCTGATCGTTGCTGTTAAGGAACAAGGCGTTGATCGCCGCAACAGTTTTCTTGTCGCCCGCGATCAAGCCGGTCACATATTCACGAAAGTGCTTTAACTGCTCCTCGGTCTGGAAGACCAGGGCAAAATATGATAGATTCTCGTCAAGAATGCTTGGAAACTGGACGATGGGCAACTGCATCTTGCACATCCTAGTACACTGATACATTTGTTTGGCCCCAAATCGTCCCAAAAGTCAAGTTATCGCAAAACTCGAGTTTGAGAACGGAGAGTGCAAAGATGATCAACTTGAAAGAGACTAAGAATCTATCCTAAAATTCGGCTGACTTGAACAAAAAGGCGTATCCCGCTATAAATGTGGTGACCAAACCCATTGAAAGCGAGGACACGCCTTGAAAAAAAATCGTATCACAAAACCCA
>Ga0180432_10002598_pt1 | contig 26947 bp, 23 predicted proteins | sample SS_ome_10_FD_132414 | JGI IMG/M metagenome (GOLD analysis project Ga0180432, IMG submission 132414) | Hypersaline lake sediment archaeal communities from the Salton Sea, California, USA - SS_1_MS_2 metaG | ecosystem: Environmental > Aquatic > Non-marine Saline and Alkaline > Hypersaline >... | reverse complement strand
GACAGAAAGGGACGGTGACATACCGGTCAGCGTTAGCGGCGGTCTCCTATCCAAGGGCGAGCCTACCGGCGCCTCAGCTCTGGGACAGATAGTCGAGGTTACCTGGCAGCTCCGAGGAGAGGCAGGTTCCCGCCAGATTCCCGGTGCCAAGATTGGTCTGTGCCACGTTACCGGTGCCGGTGGTAACGCTGCCATTACCATCTTAAAGAAATAGACACAAATTATTGCCAAGCCAGGCTTGATACCTTGATACATTGGAGGCGGAATGGATTTTGATTTTATCCCTGAAGAAGAGGCATTTCAGAAGGAGATTCATGAGTTCCTGGCCAGGGAAATGAATGAGGGGATTATTGCCGAGACTGAGTCACTTAAGGGTTTGGGTCCTCATGGCAAGGAGTTGCTGCGCAAAATGGGGCAGCAGAGGCTGCTGGCTCCGTCATGGCCAGAGAAATATGGCGGCCGCGGGTTAAGCGCAGTTACCCAGGGCATAGTATACATGGAAATGGGTTACTTCCAGGCTCCCTGGCCGATAGATGGCCTGGTAATAGGGCCTACCCTTCTCCGTTTTGGCACCGAGGCACAGAAGGAAAAATACCTGCCCGGAATCGCCGGAGGGGAGATTGAGTTCGCCCTGGGCTATACCGAGCCTGAGGCAGGTTCTGACCTGGCCTCGGTGCAACTTCGCGCCGTGGAGACTGATGACGGCTTCATTTTAAACGGGCAGAAGACCTTTAATACCGAAACACACTATTCCGACTATCACTGGCTCCTGGTAAGGACTGACACTGATGTTCCCAAACACAAGGGTATATCCATGTTCATTGTCGATTTGAAGACCCCGGGGATTACCATCCGCCCGCTGTATACCTCGGCCGGACTGAGAACCAATGAGGTCTTTTATGAAGACGTGCGTGTTCCTAAAGAAAGCCTGGTTGGTGAGAAAAATCGCGGCTGGGAATATGCCGGCAGTGCCCTCGGCACCGAGAGGATTCTGTGGAGCGGAGACATGAAACTGCGTTTTGAGCAGTTCATCAAATACCTCGCTGAGGATACGCGCTACCCGGATATCGAGGTAGAAAGCCCGTGCACCCTGGAGGAACTGGCCGAGCTAAAGACAAAGCTGCATATCTCCGCCCTGCTTAGCTACCGGGCGGCCGCCATGCACGATAAAGGGTTGCCAATCACCTATGAGTCTTCACTATCCAAACTATACGGAAGTGAAACCCGTCAGCAATTGTTCCGAACTGCCGTGCGAGCACTGGGACACTACGGCGAACTTACCGGGGGTTCCAAATGGGCGCCCCTGAGAGGTATGATGGAACAAGAGTATATAGACAGTTGCCGCTGGACTATTATTGCCGGTGCCTCAGAGATCCAGCGAATTATCATCGCCAGGAGCATAGGATTACCCAGAAAGTAACTGGCCAATAACGAGTATGGCAGAGGAGTCTTAGCGTGGATTTGAGTCTTTCCGAAGAACAGGAAATGTTAAAGAATGCGGCTCGTGACTTTCTAACCGACAAATGCCCCAAAAAACTGGTCAGGGACATGGAGGAGGATGAGAAAGGCTACCCGCCGGAGTTATGGCGGGGAATGGCCGGACTGGGCTGGATGGGCCTAATCTTCCCGGAAAATTACAACGGCAGCGATATGAGCTTCCTTGATTTGACGGTGCTCCTGGAGGAAATGGGAAGAGCCTGCCTGCCCGGACCCTTCTTCTCTACCGTGATTCTCGGCGGGCTGCCCATTCTTGATGCCGGCAGCGAAGGAAACAAAGAGAAATACCTGCCCGGCATTGCCAGCGGGGAGTCAATCTTCACCCTCGCTTTAACCGAGCCCAGCGCCAGATACGATGCCGGCGCAATCGAGGTCGAGGCTACTTCAGATAACAATGAATACGTCATCAACGGCACCAAGCTCTTCGTACCCGATGCCAACGTCGCCGACTACATGCTGTGTGTTGCCAGAACCGGCAGCGGCGCCAGGGATGAAGACGGGATAACCATCTTCATCGTTGACGCCAGGAACCCGGGAATCAGCTGCAGCCTGCTCAAGACCACCGCCAGCAACAAGTCATGTGAGGTTATTTTTGACCGGGTGAGAGTGCCCGGGGAAAACATCCTCGGCAAGCTTGATAAAGGCTGGAGTGTCGTGCAGCGAATCATGGAACGGGCGGCGGTTGCCAAATGCTGTGAGATGGTGGGCGGCATGCAGGCGGTACTGGAGATGACCGTGGAATATGCCAAGCAAAGAGTGCAGTTCGGTGCCCCCATCGGCAGCTTTCAGGCGGTACAGCACCACTGTGCTAACATGCTGGCTGACCTTGATAGCTCCAGAATAATCACTTATGAAGCTGCCTGGAGATTGAGCAACGGACTACCCGGAGCCGAGGAAGCCGCCATGGCCAAAGCCTGGACAAGCGCTGCCTACCAGCGTGTCGTTTCCCTGGCCACACAGATACACGGCGGCGCCGGGATTATGGTTGACCATGACCTGCCTCTGTACTTCCGGCGTGCTAAAGCTGCTGAACTCGCCTTTGGTGACTCCAGGTTCCACTACCGGACAGTAGCTCAGGGACTGGGTTTAGGGGCAAAGTGAAGACCCGAGGAGTAATACGCCTGATTTGCCCATGAAAGCATTGAAAGGAGCAGAACAATGACAAAATATGCGGCCAGATTGGGGTGGGGAGAAGGGGGAGTTGATTGGGATGAGCGGATTAACTTCGCCCGCATGAGAGAGGAAAGGCTGGCCAAAGCCAAGGCCGCCATGAAGAAAAACGGCGTGGCGGCTTGTGTGCTCGCACGGACCGAGAACATCCGCTACGTGACCAGTACCATCGCTGTGGACTTCATTGACCAGCTCAGATACACTGTCGCCTTTGCTGAACATGACCCCGTTGTTTACCAGATGCCGCCGGGGCAACTCTTCGGGGCATGCCCCTGGATTAAGCCGGAGAACGTCCGTTGCGCCGCCCAGTGGGGAAATGAAGCCTGCGGACGGGATGCCACCTGGGAGATGGCTAAGAAATTCGCCGCGGGGATAAAACAGGATATGAAAGAACGGGGACTGGAGGGCGAGAAGCTGGGGGTGGACAAGCTCGATGAACCAGCTCACCAGGCATTAAAGGAAGCCGGGATAGAAACCGTGGACATCATGCCGGTAATGCTGGAAGCACGAGCCATAAAAACAGCCGACGAAATTAATTGCCTGAAAATGGTAGTATCCATAGTCGAGGCAGGCTGGAGTGCGCTCTACCAGGCCCTCAAGCCGGGATTGCGGTGCCGGGACATGGTGGCCGTGGCCAATGAAGCCCTGTTCCGTGCCGGAGCGGAAAGCGTCTGGGGACTGACCGTGCAGGCCGGCGGCTCGCCGCCCAACACGGACAAAATAATACAGGTGGGCGACGTGCTAACTACCGACTTCGTACGTGTCACTTACCTGGGCTATTGTAGCTGCTACTACCGCAATATCATTGTCGGCAGAAAACCTACCGAAAAAGAAAAAGACCAGCACAAGAGAAGCTATGAGCGCACCTACAAAGTCCTCGATGCCATCAAACCCGGGGCAACCACCGCTGACGCCGCCAAACACTGGATAACCGCCAGTGAGCGGGGCTTCCCTTCTGAAGAACACGTCTGGTGCGAAGACCTGGGACACGGCATCGGCCTATGGCTTTACGAATACCCCATAATCAACAGACTATGGTCACTGGATCACCCGATGACTTTTGAAAAAGGCATGACTCTGGCTGTCGAGGCTATGGAGTATAGCCCGGAAATTGGCAGAACCAAAATTGAAGAGATGGTAGTGGTGACCGACGATGGTGTCGAGGTTATGACCAAGATGCCGGTGGAGGATTTAATGATAGCCAGCCCGATAACAGTCGCGGACTAAAAGTTAATGATGCGTACAGCGAAGAATGATAAGAACTGAGAGATGATAATTGTGGTCAGTTGCTTGTCAGGGGGTGAAAAGTGGAAATAAAAACTCACCAGCTCTATTACGGCGGAACACTGATGCCCTGGGGTAAGGGATGCGTGGTGAAAAACCCCAATGGCTGGATTTTCTTGGGCGGTGTTGAGGGGATTGACCCTGATACCGAAGTCAGAGCCTATTCTGGTGAAACCTGCCCGGTCGGTGTACTGCCGGGAGTAGAGGCACAAGCCAGGCTTTGCTTTGAGAAAATCAAGGCTGCACTGGAAGAAATGGGGTCATCAATAGACAATATTGTTAAAATGTGGTATTACGTCGTGGGAGACTTCCCCGACGGACTAGCCTATTCTGACACATGGCAGACCATTGCCAAAGTGCGCGAAGAATTCTTTCGGGAACACGCTCCTCAATTATGTATTGACAGTAACCCGCCTACATTTGACTTGCTTGGCGTCAAGCATCTGGCTCTACCTGAGATGCTAATCGAAATAGCCGTTACGGCAGCCTTTTAAGAATAAGATTGGAGATGGTTAAATTTAGATTAAGGAGGTACTAGCTATGTCACTATCACAAATTCCAGAAAAGTGGGACGGGGAAGCAGATGTAATTGTTGTTGGCGCCGGTACGGCAGGTCTGCCGGCAGCCATTGCTGCCCAAGATGAAGGAGCCAAAGTACTGGTGCTGGAGGTCTGGAGCGGCCCGGCCAGCAGCCTGGCCTATATCGCCGGCGGCACACCCTTCATGGGTACTGACGTTCAAAAAGCGGCCGGAGTAGATGACTCCGCCGAGAAGTGTTTCGCTGAAGCCATGAAAGTAAGCGGCGGAGACCCTAAGCTATATGAAGTACTGGCAAAAAGACAGATGGACACCTACGAATGGCTAAAAGCTCAGGGGGCTAAGGTAATCGGTGTATTTGAGGCTCCCGGTCACAGCCTGCCGCGGATTCACCGCTGGGAAGGCCATGGCGCCGGACTCCTCAAGGTCTTGCGCAACAAGGTAGAGGAAAAAGGTATCGAAATACGCTTTAAGCATCGTGCTGACAGGCTAGTCCAGGACCCCGCTACCGGCAGAATAATCGGCGTGAGAGCCAGGCATGAGGACAAAGATTTATACTTCAGGGCGAGAAAAGGGGTTATTCTGGCTAACGGCGGCTTTATCCGAAACAAAGAGATGATCGCAGAATATGGCCCCTACTATATCGAATGTGTCCCGGTAACGCCACCAACCCACATGGGAGACGGATTGAGAATGGTGCTGGATGTAGGCGGGGCAACCTATGGCATAGGAATTGCCGTCTGCCCCTCAATATCAGCCTGCACCGAAACCGGACATACCACTATAATACCAAACCACGGCGCAATCTCGGTGAATGTACATGGAGAACGATGGTGCGATGAGATGTGCACCGACTGGGGAACTTACAGCCCCATGTTCCGTGACATTGTCCGCCAGGACCCGCACGGTGGACTTCACTTTAATATTTATGATAGCCTTATCAGAGAGGAGACTTCGCCTGAAGCTTACCGCCAGATCAAGGAATATCAGGCTGATACCCTTGAGGAGCTGGCTAAGACTGTGGGCGTTAATGCGGAAGGCCTGGCCAAGACCATTGAAGAGTATAACAATGACATTGAGAAATATGGTTATGACCGGAAGTATAACCGAAGGGCATGGGGAGGGCTTCACGGTAATGAGCCACCACCGAAAATTGAAAAACCCCCCTTCTATGCCATGAAGTGTAAGGTTTCCTTAAGTTCGCTTAAGGGCGGCGTGAAAATCAATACCAGAGCGCAGGTGGTTGATAACTTTGATGCACCTATCCCCGGGCTTTATGCCGCGGGCGAGGTGGCTGGAGGTTTCTGCAATAAACCTGATGCCTACTACGCAGGAATTATGACACTTCAATCGTTCGTATTGGGGAGAGTAGCTGCCGAGAATGCCGCCGCTGAAACCGCCGCTTAACAAATCATCTTAAACGCAGACTAGCAAATAACCATTGACCGGCAGAGGGAGATTACAGGGGTAAATTGATAACATCAAGGTAATCAGGCGAAAAGGGTATCTTACCTATAATTAATTATGAATTATAGACGAAGGTTTGGGGAAATTGCGGTTTGAAGATTAACGGATGCTGTCAGGTAATCGACCAGTTTGGCGATGTCATCCCTGGATTACATGCCGCCGGCGAGGTCACCGGCGGACTCCATACCAAGAACTACCTGCCGGGTGTAATGTCCTCTTCGGGAATGACCCAGGGCATTACCGCCGGTAGAAGCGCAGTCAAAGAACCTGCCTCGGTATAGAGGCCACAAGTCTAACGCTGAAAAAAAAGAGGTGTTGCACGGAGTGAAACCAAACAGAGGCAGTTATTTACCCATATAAATATAATAAATTATATCAGGAGGTTCAAACGGAAAGTGGCTTACAAAATTAGTGACGATTGTATCAGTTGTGGTTCATGCGAATCGGAATGCCCCAATCAGGCAATAAGTGAGGGCGAGACAACTTACGTCATTGACCCCGAGAAGTGCACTGAATGTGTGGGGGCCCATGATTCTCCCCAGTGCGCCGGAATATGTCCGGTAGATGCCCCGGTACCCGACCCCGACCATCAGGAGAGCCGCGAGCAGCTGCTGGAAAAGTGGCAGAGGCTTCACCCTGGTGAGACACCCGCAGCCTGATCAGCCAGAGACACTGTACTCGCCGAAAAACGATTTGCGCTTTAAAAAGATAATTTAAAAAAGATGGAGGAATCAGATGACACCAGCAGCAGTACCGAAAAACTGGGACCATGAGGCAGACATTATCGTGGTTGGAGGAGGAACCGCCGGATTACCAGCATCGGTTATTGCCGCCGAAGCAGGGCTGAAAACAACGCTTCTTGAGTCAAGGCCAGCCGTTGGCGGTAGTTTCAACATGGTTGTGGGAGGTTTCGTTGTCCCTGGGAGTGACGAGCAGAAGGCACAGGGTATAGTAGATGACGGCCCCGACCTTTTCTATAATGATTTGACAACCATTTGTGGCGCCCAGCCTGACATAGCCCGATCCTACGCAGATAACGTGCTAGATTCCTATAAAATGCTGAAGGAAGAGGGGATAATCTTCCCCGGTATGATTGACCTTCCCCGCCACAGCCGCCGCCGCACCATGGGCTGGCTCCTCGGCTACGGCCCCAAGATGGTCAAAGCCACGGAAGGTAGAGCTAAGAGAGTTGGCGTGGAGATTCTCTTAAAGCACCGCGCCAACAGGCTGATTACCGACCCTCAAACCGGCCGTGTCATCGGTCTTACCGTTGAAGTCGGCGGGGAGATGAAGAACTTCAAGGCTAATAGGGCAGTGATTATTACCTCCGGTGGATTTGGACGGAACAAGGACATTATTGCCGATTATTCTCCCGAAATGGTTAATTGCGTCCCGAAGATGCCGGTGGGACACATGGGAGACGGATTCAAGATGGGACTTGACGTAGGTGCCGCCACCAAGGATATGGGGATCGCTGTGGCTGGCTCCTGGCCCATCTGCATTGAGACCCACTCTGAGTGCATCTGGGCACTGGACTGGGGCGGCATCATGGTGAACGTTAACGGCAAGCGCTTCCACGACGAGTCATCCTCAGAAGGCTTCTACGGGCGCATGACCGAAGCCGCCATGAGACAGCCAGGTAACGTGTACTGGGTTCTCTTCGATGAAGATATCATGAACAATATCGGCACCTGTGCCGTCGAGGGTGAAATATCCAGAAACATGGAGCACGTCAAGGACGTTGAGAAATGCAAGAGGACATTTGCCGATAACCTTGATGACCTGGCAGAAAAAATCGGTGTCGATGCCGCCGGACTCAAGGAATCCGTTGAAAAATACAATAGCGATGTTGATAAATTCGGCTATGATACGGTATGCGGCCGAAAACACCAGATGGGAGAAGCACGCCCGCTGGTAAAGATAAAACCGCCGTACATCGCTATCAAATGCGTCACCTGTACCACCTCGATGAAGGGTGGGCTGAAGATGAACGGCAAAGGCCAGGTTCTCAATAACTATGGTGATGTCATACCCGGTCTGTATGCCGGCGGTGAAGTAGCCGGAGGTCTCCATACCAAGACATATTTGCTCGGCATAATGAGTTCCGCAGCCTATACCCAGGGCATTATCGCCGCCAGAAACGCCATCAAAGAGCCCTCATCATAAATATTGAGTGACAAATCGCTTGATTTCACCAGGAGGGAGTAGCGGGAGGTTTATCCGGTATCTTGAAGCCTACCATGCTAGGGGCGTAGGGCTTGCGGCGCTTGTACGCAAGAAATATCCGGCGTCACTGCCGAAGGCAAAAAACAATTAAGAATCTATCTGGAAAGTGAGCGTGATGAAAGCTGTCACTGCCGAGGTATATTGAACAGCTACGGCACTTTGAGCTACCTGATAGATTATCCGGGAAATGGACTGGCAACTTGTATAGAATCCACCCGCAAAGTAACAAGGGTAGAGTTAAAAGGTAGATTCTGAGTCATGGATAGAAAAGGCGACAAGATAATCAAGTCGGCATGCCGGATGTGCCATGGTATATGCGGAGTCCTGGTGCACATACGGGATGGTAGAGTAGTTAAAGTAACCGGCGACCCGGACTGCCCAACTTCAAACGGATACATTTGCGCCAAGGGTCGGGCGTCAGTAGAACTACTTTACCACCCCGACCGCCTCAAGTTTCCCCTGAAGAGAACCGGGGCGAGGGGAGAGAACAAATGGCAGCGAATCAGCTGGGACGAAGCGCTGGATACCGTTGCCGGGAAGCTGCTCGCCGCCAAACGTGACCATGGAGCGGAATCAATAGTCGGGACGATAGGCACAGGCAGGCCCTGCCTGATCTTCTTGATGAGATTCCTCAACGCTCTGGGCACCCCCAACAACTTCAGTATTATACACAATTGCTACGTGCCCAGAACCATCGCCTCGGCAATGACCTGCGGTCAGTTCCCGGTTTGTGATTACTACGGTTTCGGCGGCGTCTATCCCCGGTGCGTAGTCGTCTGGGGATGCAATATCAGCGAAATCGGCGCTGCTGACGGTATGTGCGGATATCAGCTTAACCAGGCTGTGAAACGGGGAGCCAGAGTAATCGTTATCGACCCCAGGCGAACCGGCCTCGCCGCCAAAGCTGACCACTGGCTACAAATCCGTCCGGGCACCGATGACGCCCTGGCGTTGGGCATGCTGAACGTAATTATTAAGGAAAAGCTTTACGATAAAGATTTCGTGGACAACTGGACCATCGGCTTTGATGAACTCGCTGAAAGAATAGAAAACTACCCGCCGGAAAGAGTCGAGGAGATTACATGGATCCCGGCCGAGACCATCAGAGCCGCTGCCCGAATGTATGCCACCACCAAACCGGCCTGCATCCAGTGGGGCGTGGCCGTAGACCAGAATATTAACAGCCTCCAGACTATCCGCTCTCTTTTGCTGCTGCGGGCCATTACCGGTAATTTGGACGTACCCGGCGGCGATGTCTTCTGGGTGCCACCGGACAATATAGTCGTCCAGACCCTCTATATGAATCCCGGTATCACCTTACCGGAAAAGGTTACCCCCGAAATGATGTCAAGAAAGCTTGGAGCCGGCAAATACGGAGCGCTTTTTCAGGCTCACCCTCACCAGTTCAGTGAGGCTGTTCTTTCCGGTAAACCCTATACGCCCAGAGCACTCATCATTATGGCGGGTAATACCCTGATTAATGAGGCTGACTCACTGAGGATGGCGGAAGCACTAAAGAAGATTGACTTTACCGTCGCGGTTGATTTATTTATGACACCAACCGCTCAGCTGGCAGACATAGTCCTGCCCGCAGCCAGCTGGTTGGAAACAGATGAAGTTGCTGATATGCACTTCGGCTGGTGTGTTCTGGCGCGGCAAAAGGCAGCCAGCATCGGTGAGTGCCGGGATGATAAGCAAGTTATTATTGATCTGGCCCACCGGATGGGCATGAAGGAAAGCTTCCCCTGGAAGAACGTCCGGGAGTATTGTGACTGGGTTCTGAAAGATTCCGGTATTACCTTTGAAGAATTCAGGGAACTGGGGATACTTAAGGGTAAGATGCGCTACCGCAAGTATGAGGAAGAAGGGTTCGCCACGCCTTCCGGAAAGGTCGAGCTACGCAGCTCCATCCTGGAAGCAATGGACTATGACCCGCTGCCCTATTTTGTTGAGCCGCCGGAAAGCCCTTACTCAACACCGGAGCTATACAAAGAGTACCCGCTGATTATTACCAGCGGCGCCCGAAGCCAGCCCTATTTCCACTCTGAGGGCAGGCAGATAAAATCACTCCGCAGGTTAATGCCTGACCCCCTGGTGGAAATTCACCCCGACACCGCCCGTAATCTGGGGGTAAAGGATGGCGATTGGGTTTGGATTGAAAGCCCACGGGGGAGGATCAAACAGAAGGCACGCCTGACCGATGGCATTAACCCCGGTGTAGTTAACGCACAACACGGCTGGTGGTTCCCGGAAAAAGAGCCGCCGGAATATGGCTTTAAGGAATCCAATATCAATCTGCTAACCGGTGACATGCCATATGACCCGCACACCGGCTCAGAATCCCTGAGGTCATTCTTATGTAAAGTATATAAAGTATAGTGGTAACTATCAATGAAAAGAGGTGAGATTCAATGGCAATCAAAGAAGAACTAATCGGGATTGTGGGCACGGAGAGCTTTTTTGATGACGCTGCAGCACTCCGGCCATACTCGCAGGATTACAGCTTGAGCGCACCGTGTCTGCCCGCCTGCGCAGTTCAACCCAAAGACGCAGAAGAGGTGCAGAAGGTAATCCAGTTGGCTAATAAAAATAAATTGCCCGTGGTTCCGGTCAGCTCCGGTATCCATTTTTATGGGAACTCCATTCCCGTTAAAGACGGACTGGTAATGGACTTGAGCCGGATGAACCGTATTCTGGGCATTGACGAACGCAACCGCATGGTCAGGGTAGAGCCCGGGGTCACCTGGGCGCAGCTGCAACCAGAACTGGAAAAGCGTGACCTTATGGCCATATGCCCGCTCCTGCCCCACCCCCTGAAGTCGGTGCTGACCAGCCACCTGGAAAGAGAGCCGGCGCTCATTCCCAAGTTTGAGTATACTGATAACCTGGTCACCATGGAGGTAGTGCTGCCCGACGGTGAACTGTACCGAACCGGCTCGGCATGTGTTAGCGGGTTCCCTGATAAAAGCATGGCTGACGGAGTCAATCCCTCGGGACCGGACAGTATCATGTGGTCCCGGCTGTTACAGGGCGCCCAGGGAACGATGGCAGTTTTAACCTGGGCGCAGGTGAAGATTGAGTACCGCCCCCGGGTAAACAAGACCTTTTTCATCCCGTTCCAAAGCGCCAGGGAAGCCGCCGATTTTATTTATAAGGTTCAGCGCCGCCTGATTGGTGAGGAGTGCCTGCTGTTAAATAACTGCAATTTGGCTGCCATCCTCGCCAGGCAGTGGCCTGAAGATTTCAATACCCTGCGGGAATCTCTCTCTCCCTGGACGGTAGTCCTGGTGCTTGATGGAGGTAAACGGTTCCCCGAGGAAAAGATAGCCTATCAGGAAGAGGCTTTAAGAGAGGTAGCCGCTGAATTATCAATACCGGAACTGCCCGGCCTAATACCCGGTCAGCCCGGAGTGGAGGAGGAAATACCAAATATGCTCCGCAACGCCTGGCCCAAGGAAAGGGCGTACTGGAAGTTCGCCAGCAAGAGTTCCTGCCAGGACCTTTTCTTCCACACGGTACTAAGTAAAGCGCCGGCATTCGCTGAGGCTATCGGCGAAGTAGCGACCAGGCACGGTTATCCCGTAAACGAAATCGGTTTCTACATTCAACCAATAGCCTATGGCGGTGCCTGCCACTTTGAAGCCAGCTTCTACTATAATCCGGATAGCGCTGAAGAAGTGACCAGGATTAAAAGCCTGTTTACCGAGGCTGCCGAAGTGGTGCTGGACAGAGGCGGCTTCTTTACCAGGCCTTACGGATTTATCGCCGATTTGGTCTACAGCCGGTCTGCCGACTATACAGCGACCTTGCGTAAGTTCAAGGAGATGCTTGACCCCAATAACGTGCTGTCTCCAGGCAGATTATGCTTCTAAAATCAGTAATTTAAGGGGGGAGAAATGCTAAACGTTGAAGAGTACAGACGCCAGGCAAATCAGTGCGTCAGGTGTTCATTTTGCAAGTTTATTGACCTTAACTGGGTACAAAGCCTCAGATTTTCCCGGCAATGTCCCATAGAAACAAGATATGCGTTTAATCTTTATTCGCCTCACGGCCTGCTCCACGGTGCCCTGGCCGAGCTGGATGGTACACTGGAATTTACCCCGAAGCTCGTTGACGCCTTGTTCCGCTGCACCATGTGCGGCGGCTGCGACATCAGGTGCAAACGCAACCTTGACGTAGAGGTCCTCCAGGTAATCGAGGCGATGAAGATAAGGTGCGTTGAGCAGGGGAAGGGGCCCATGCCCGGGCACAAAACGATGGCAGACAATATCCGCAAGACCAGGAACGAATACGGGAAGCCACATGAGGACCGCTTCAAGTGGGTGATTGAAGAAGCCAAGCCAGCCGGGAAAGCGGACATCGTCTATTTCGTCGGCTGTAACGCAGCTTATCAACAGCCGAAGCTGGCCCAGGCTACGGCGAAGCTGCTAAAGCAGACCGATACAGAATTTATGCTACTGGAAGATGAGTGGTGCTGCGGCAACTATCTCCTGGCCACGGGACAGGTAGATCTGGCACGGGAGATGGCGGAACACAATGTTAAAGCCATCCAGGACTCCGGAGCCAGGGTGGTGCTCACCAGCAGCGCCGAATGCTATAAAAGCCTGAAGGTAGATTTCCCCAAGCTTCTCGGCAGGTCAACGGAAGACATGCCCTACACTCCCCTGCATATAACGGAGTATATTGACCAGTTAAGGCAAGACGGCAAGCTGGAACTCAAGAAGAACGTCCCGATGAAGGTAACTTACCATGACCCGTGCAACCTGGGCAGGCTAAGTGAACCCTGGCAGGAATGGGAACCCAAATACGAGCCGCCCGTCATTCCGGTCGGCAAGGTATGGAGGCGCGGTGACCGCGGCATTTATGACCCACCCCGAAATATCCTGAAAGGTATCCCGGGGATGGAGTTAGTGGAAATGGAGAGAAACAGGACTAACGCATGGTGCGCCGGCAGTTGCGGCGGGACAGCCGTAGCGTTCCCGGACTTTGCCCTGTGGATAGCCGGGGAAAGAATCGAGGAGGCAAAGGCCAGCGGTGCCGAAGCGCTGGTTACCTGCAGCCCTGACGCCAGGGAAATACTGTCCCGGGCAGCTGAAGCCAAGCAAATAAAAATGCCAATCTACGACATTACGGAAATAATACTACAGGCAATGTAGTTTAAGAGGAGATGGCGATGAGCATACCTAAAGAGGCATACCAAGAACTACAGGCGATTGTTGGGCCGGAGTGGGTCAGCGATGACCCGGCGATTTGTGAAGCCGACCGCCGGGGTGGCGGCCAGGCGGCATCCACCTCCAAACGAATCAGACCGGCCTGCAGCATCCAGCCGGAAACCGCCGATGAGGTCCTGGCAATCGTAGGGCTGTGCAATCAATATAAGCTGCCCTTTGCCGCTACCAGCAGCTATAACTCACCCGAACCCGGCTCCGGTAGAGAGAACGTGGTCTTCATTGACCTGAAGAGAATGAGGAAAATGGAAATAGACGAGGAAAACCTGTACGCCGTCGTTGAGCCCGGCGTGAGTTTTGCCGCCCTGCAAGCTGAGGTATTTAAGAAGGGGCTCCTTGCCTTTGTCCCGATGAGCGGCGGTAACTGTTCGGTGATTGCCAATACCATCAACATCGGTGAGGGTGCCCTGTCCTGGAAGCTCGGTGACCGGGGTTACCGGCGGTTACTAGCCGCGGAGTGGGTAACTGCCGAAGGTAAATTATTGAAAATCGGGTCAAGGTCTATTTTTGAGGACTTCTTCTGGGGAGAGGGGCCGGGGCCCGACCTGCGCGGTTTAATGTCACCTTCAGACATGACAAGCCCGGCCGCCAAGGGGGTGGTTACCAAGATAGGGGTCAGGTTGTTCCCCTTCGTCAGCGAAAAGCTGGTACCTTCCGGAGACGCCCCGACGACCACAATCCTGCTGCCCGAAAACAGGTTCAAGTGGTACAACCTCGTCTTCCCCACCAGAAAGGCAGCAGTTGACGCCATGTACGAAATGGGCAAATGTGAGATAGGACTACTGGTAATGACGGTGCCACCCTGGTTCTTCTCTATGGCCAGAGTCAGAGCGCCGGCTCCCGCGCCAACCGGGGCCGCCGGCTTCTGGGCAAACTGGAATGAAAAAGGCGCTCCGCGTGCAGCCGAGAGGCCGGAGCAGACCCTGGTGCGGCTGCTACTCTACGGCATCGGCTCCGATAAGCGCCTCGATTATGAAGAGAAGGTGGTGCTGGATATTGCCGGTGAGTTCGGCGCCGAAGCGCGGACAAGCCGAACGCAGGATGAGACTCACTTTATGTCATCGGATGCCATCGTTTCCAATATTGCCGGTGGCAGGTTCCGCTCTATCCTCAATTTTGAATCCATGGAACACGGTCTAAAGGTGGCAGACATCATCAACAAGAATACCAGCAAGCGCACGCCACCCGTACTGAATGATTATGGAACCACCAACTGGCTGCTGCCCTATGATATGGGTCACACCGGCAAGGAAGAAAGCCTTCGTTTTAGCGATGCTGACCACGAGGAAGACCTCTTTCTTTTAATGCTGGACTGCCAGAAGGATTTCCTGGAGACAGGAGCCTTCCCGGCAACACCTGACCCCGGGCTTTACGGGCCTAAATGGGGGAATTACCCGGAAAAGAACAAAAAGATAAAGCAGATCATGGACCCTAATAACCTCGCCTTTCCTCTGGACTGAACTAGCCTTGAAAGTGGAAATAGTGAAATAAGAATGACCAGGGTGTTAAAACCTGGTAATTAAGGAGGATAGAGATGAGATACTTCCTTGGTCTTAAGGTGCTTTTCGGAAGCGGCGCGCTACGCCGCCTGGGCAGTGAAATCGAGGGTAAGGGCAACAGAGCCGCGATTATCACAGATAAGGTTATGGCCAAGTCAAGTGATAAAGTGGCCGATGTGGTTAAGGAAGCGGGCTATGAAGTAATGATCTGGGATGGGGCGGAACCGGAACCGGCCGTCGAGGTAGCCCGCCAGGGCAGCCAGTTTCTTAATGAGTGCCAGCCACAGCTGGTGATAGGCTTCGGGGGGGGCTCCGCCCTAGATACCGCCAAGGCAGCCTGGCTATTATACGAGAGACCGGATCTGGCCGATACCGAACTGGATAAAACTGCCGGCGTAAAGGCCAAACTAAATTTGCGCCAGAAGGCAAGGTTTATCACCGTCCCCACTACCAGCGGTACCGGCTCTGACGTGAGCTGGGCGATAATACTCACTGACACAGCCAGGCACAGGAAGATGCCGTTCGCCAATAACGAAATTGTCCCGGATATCGCGGTGCTCGAACCAGAACTCACCGCAGGTATGCCCAAAGCTCTGACGGCAAGCACCGGAATGGATGTTCTGGGACATGCTTTTGAAGGATATACCTCACGAGCACAGACTGATTTTAGCGATGGCCTCTGCCTCCAAGCGATGAAATTAACTTTTGACTGGCTGCCCAAAGCGTGTCAGGATGGCAGTGACCTCACCGCCAGGGAGAAAATGCAGAACGCCGCCACTATCGCCGGCCTGGGGTTCGGCAACAGTAATACCTCACTTGGCCATGCCCTAGCCCACGCAATTGGAGCAACATTGCACATACCCCACGGACGGGCGGTTGGTCTTGCCCTGCCCTATTCACTGGAGTATATCGCCGCCAACCCACCCGTCCCCAATGCACCTGACCCTATTGAGCGGCTGAGCACCGCCGCCAGGTTCCTGGGGATTGCGCCCAGACCAGACCGGGAGAGCATAACCGCACTTATCCAGAAGATAAAGGAACTAGCCAGAGAGATCGGAGAGCCGTCAAGTCTAAAGGAAGCCGGCGTAACCGAGGAACAATTCAGTCAGGAGATAGATAACCTGGTTAGCCTGGCTGGTTCGGATGTCAACATATTCTCCTCGCCTTGCGAATGCAAGGAGGAAAATCTCAGACAGCTTTTTCAGGATATGTGGGACGGAAGTTGACCCCCGGAGAGGTTGGGTACTTGCTTCCTTTGCGAATGTATTATATGATAGCGTATCCGGTAATTAGCGGATAGCCTAATTCAGGAGAAGATAGCAACCAAGGCACTTTAATAATTTAGCAATTTAGCCTCTAGAAAAACACCAGGGCAAGGGGGTGATAGATTGTAGAGCAAACCTGGCGCAGAAACGCACCCAACCTTTTACCTCTAAAAAAGGAGGCAAAAAGATGAGAAAGGTATTAACTGCATCATTGCTCATCGTGGTGATGGCAGGTTTATTCCTGAGTGGATGTGCCCAGCCTGCCCCCGCCCCAACTCCAACTCCAACACCAACGCCAACTCCAACCCCCGCACCGGAACCCGAGGAAACCATAAAAATTGGCCACATACGCCCTCTGACCGGTCATATGGCTATCACCGGCCAGAGAATGATAAGAGCTGGCGACTTCGGGTTTGAGGAAGCCGGCTACCAGGTTGCCGGTAAAAAGATAGAAGTCATTGTTGCCGACTCAGGAGCTGACCCTGCCATGGCTATGGACGCGGTCAGAAAACTGGTGGAGCACGACAAGGTATCCATGGTAATCGGCCCCACCGTTGGCGGCACGCAGATGGCGGTATCCGGCTATATGAACGAGGTAGGGATACCCCTGTTTTTCACGAACCCCGCTCCACCCGGAGTAATCTTCGAGGGACACCAGTGGACCTTCATGTGCGGTGGAACAGAATTCCAGAACAGTTCCCCGATAGGCCGCTACGCAGCCGAGGAACTGGGTTACCAGACGGCTACCGTGATAACCGGGGACTGGGCTCCGGGACATGGCTTCATGTCCGGCTTTGTCAATGGCTTCACGTCAGGTGGGGGAGAGATAATCCAGGAGCAATATACACCATTTGATTGTGCGGACTTTGGTCCTTACCTGACCGCCCTCAAGGACGCCGATACCGTGGTCGCCTGGTTTGACGGGACAACCTCAATACGGTTCCTCAGCCAGTTCCACGAGTTCGGCATCCGGGAAAGGATGCCCCTGATGGCTGACTTCCACGGCTCCTTCTTTGCTCCATTCATACTTTATCAACTCCCGCCCGAGGCAGCCGAGGCTATAATCGGCGAACTCTGCCCAACGTCTTACACCCCCCTCCTGGAACACGAGTTCAACAAGAATTTTACGGCGGCCTGGGAAGCCAAGATTGGTGAAACCCCGGAGGATACCGACACGGGTCCCTACCAGGGTGTCCAGGTAGCTCTGGCGGCACTGGAGGCAACGGGAGGTGACACCAGTCCCGAGAAGCTGCGCGACGCCATCCTTGGAGTCGACATCACCGGACCTGAAGGACGCATACACTTTGATGCGGGTACTCATTGCGCTCTCAAACCCATCTATATCGGCAAGGTCACCAAAATGGGAGAACTGTTCGTATGGGAGCCGGTTTTCACTTACTCCGATGTTCCCCCGCTCGGCTTCGGTGCGCCAGCAGGCCCCCCACCCGGTGGAGCACCTTAGCATTAAACAGCTATCTTGTGTACGGGAAATGATAGGGTGGCATTAGCTTAAAGGGAAGAAACCAGGACAGAAGTGACTGCCACCCTATCAACTAACTGACCGATAATAAAATGTAAAAGGCGGCAGCCTTCAAGCTGATAATACTAGTACGGATTCAGTTACTGACAGACTGGGTATTGTACCTGAAAAAAATCAAGCAGTAGCATTATTAGTCTGTGCCGGTAAAAAGGTACTTACAGCTCAAACGAGAGTCGTTCAAGATTATACGGAGCTAATTACAGCCTATGGATGTCTTGCTGGCCAATTTCTTAATCGGGATTTCATTCGGCTTCATACTGTTCCTTCTCGGGACTGGCTTATCGCTTACCATGGGGCTGATGAGAATTGTAAACCTGGCCCATGGCGCATTGTACATGATTGGCGGCTATGTTGGTGTGGCGGTAGCCCGGTATTGCGAGGGGCTGGTAGGACGGGATTTGTCCTTCGTGGTTGGCATTCTGGCCGGGGGAACCTGCACCGGACTGCTCGGCTTGCTCATGGAGACAGGATTTCTGCGCCGCCTGTATAAACGCGAGCTTGACCAGGTGCTGCTGACCATTGGTTTCGTTTACATCCTGACCAATCTGGCGCAATGGATATGGGGTCCAATACCCCAGAGTGGTATCACTCCTTCCTTTCTCTCCGGCTCCATCCGTATAGCAGGGATAACCCTGCCCATGTTTCGGATTGCGATTATCATTTTCGGGCTGGTTGCCGCCGCTGGTCTGTGGTTTTTCCAGGAGAGGACTAAAGTTGGCGCTATCATTCGAGCCGGTATGGACAATAAAGAAATGACGATGGGTCTTGGTATAAATCTCGGTATAGTTTTCACCGGCGTCTTTGCCCTGGGCGCCTTTATCGCCGGTTTCTGCGGCCTCATTGGAGCGCCGTTACTCGGAATTAACCTCGGTGTTGGCTGGGATGCCCTGCTTTTAGCCATGATTGTCGTCATTGTTGGCGGTACCGGCTCCATCCAGGGAGCCCTGGTGGGAGGGCTGGTGATAGGCCTTGTCGATGCCTATGGTAAAACCTTCTTCCCTGAATTCGCTTACTTTACCATGTACCTGGTGCTAATCATCATCCTGCTGTTCCGCCCTTCCGGTCTGCTGGGGAGGAGAATCCAGTGAAGAAAGCGATATTGCCCGGAAGCAACCTGCAACCACGGCGGGACTGGCTGTTTTCCTTAGGCCCATACGTTATTATCGCCATAATTCTACTGGCCCTGCCTCCCTTCCTGTCCAACTATCATCTGAGCATATTGACCAAAGTGCTCATTTTCGCCATCTTTGCCATCAGCCTGGACCTTATCCTGGGGTATACGGGGCTTCTCTCACTGGGGCACGCCGCCTACCTGGGAATAGCCGGATACACCGCCGGTATATTAATGGTACGCTACGGCCTTGACAGCTTCTGGGTGGTAATGCCGCTGGGTATCCTGGCGGCAGGGATTGCCGCTGCCATCATCGGCTATATCGCCCTCCGCGTTTCCGGTGTATATTTTTTGCTGGTTACTCTCGCTTTTGGCCAGCTGCTTTCCGTAGTTGCGATAAAGTGGCGTGGCATGACCGGAGGCACCGATGGACTGTTTGGCATCAGCGTGCCAGACCTTGGCCTTCCCGGCTTCGCATGGACGCCTTCCAGCTTCTATTATCTGGTGTTCATAGCCTTCGCGGTCTGTTTCTTCCTGTTATCCCGAATCACGAATTCCCCCTTCGGGCGCGCACTGGTAGGCATCCGCGAAAATGAAGCGAGGATGCAATGCCTGGGTTACAATACCTGGGCACATAAATATATCGCCTTTATTATTGCCGGTCTTTTTGCCGGCGTGGCCGGCGTGCTATTTGCCCCGCTTTACAAGATTATGGTACCGGCGCACCTGGGGCTGACCACCTCGGCGGCGGTAATGCTGATGGTAATAATCGGCAGCGCGGGAACGCTCTTCGGGCCGGTTATCGGAGCGGCACTGGTAGTACTCCTGGAGCGCATTGTCAGCACCTATACCCCCGAGCGCTGGCCGCTGATTCTGGGCGGGATCTTTGTGATAAGCGTCCTGTTTATGCGCGGAGGCCTGGGCATCTATCTATCCAGATTCTGGAGAAAAGTGAGACCGCAATATGGAAATGTTGAGAGTTGAGGACTTATTCAGATACTTTGGCGGGCTTCAGGTCTTACAAGGTCTTTCCTTCAACGTAGCATCCGGAGAGCGGCTTGCCATTATCGTGCCTAACGGGGCGGGGAAGACTACGCTGTTCAACGTCCTCGGCGGCCAGCTATCAGCTACAACCGGCCGTGTTTATCTTATGGGACAGGATATCACCGCTCTGGCGCCACAGCGCCGCCTTCATCTCGGTCTTGCTCGCTCCTTTCAATTAAACAACCTCTTTTTTAACCTGACGCTAATCGATAATATCCTGCTGGCTCTAAAGGGGGCTGATCTCCCTCATTTTCAGATGTTTCGCCCGCTCAGCAAGCGGACTGACCTTTTTGCTACAGCTGAGAATCTACTGAGGTCAATGGGTTTGTGGGAAATGCGTTCGGTTCCTCTCACCAACCTTTCCTACGGTGACCAGCGACTGGTAGAGGTTGCTTTTGCTCTGGCATCCAGACCAAAGCTACTGATGCTGGACGAACCCAGTGCCGGCCTGTCCACGGCTGAGGCTGCGGCTTTCGCGGATACCATTCGCAATTTACTGGGAGATACTACGCTCATATTCTGCGCCCATGACATGGACCTGGTCTTCACCCTGGCTGACCGGATTGCGGTGCTCTACTTCGGGCAAATCATCGCCCAGGGAACACCTCAGGAAATCCAGGCTAACCCCAGAGTCAAGGAAATTTATCTGGGGAGTGAGGAGACTACCGAAAATGCTGGAAGTAAGTGACATTCATACATATTACGGGGAGAGCCATGTGCTCTATGGCGTTTCACTTGAGGTTAAAGAAGGCCAGATAGTAGCCCTTCTCGGCCGAAACGGCATGGGGAAAACAACAGTGGCACGTTCAATCATGGGCCTTACCCCGCCACGCAGCGGTACCATCCGCTTCAAAGGAAAGGACATCAGCAAGCTTGAGCCTTACCGGATTGCCCGCCTGGGCTTGTCTCTAGTACCACAGGGACGGGGTATCTTCCCCTCACTGAGTGTTAAAGAAAACCTTACTATAGCCGCTCGTAACGGTAATAAAAGCCAGGCCTGGAACCTTGAGCGGGTCTATTCCCTCTTCCCCATCTTGAAGGAGCGCTCCAGGTTCTACGCCAATCTCCTCAGTGGCGGTGAACAGCAGATGCTGAGCATCGGCCGGGCGCTGATGACCAATCCTGACTTCCTTTTAATGGATGAGCCCTCGGAGGGCCTGGCCCCGCTGATTGTCCAGGAAATCAGCCGCATCATCGACCAGCTTAGAGGCAGTCACTCCGTGCTGCTGGCGGAACAGAACCTGCAAATGGCTCTGGGGCTGGCTGATTACGTCTACGTCATCAGTAAAGGCACGGTGGTCTATGAGTCCACGCCTGAGGCACTGCGTAATAATGAGGAGGTCAAGAGCAAGCACCTAGGTGTTTGATTAAACTCCTTATTAATATGCGTAGAACCCCTTCCCTGTTTTACGGCCGTACCACCCGGCGGTAACCATCTTTTTCATCAGGACAGGGGGAGCATATTGAGGGTCTTTGGTTTCCTCATACATAGCACAAGCTACGTAGTAAATGACATCAATGCCAACGAGGTCCAGTAATCTCATTGGTCCCATCGGGTGATTTAAACCAAGAGTCACGCTGTTATCAATATCCTCTTTACTGGCCAGACCGCTTTCCAGCATGCGAACAGCATTGAGCAAGAAGGGCACCATGAGGCGATTGACAATAAAACCGGGGGCATCCCGGGCGATAACCACCGTCTTACCCACCGCCTGACCAAACTCCTTACCGGCGGCAATGGCTTCGTCACTGGTCGCGATAGTACGGACAATTTCCAGCAGTTGCATCACCGGTACCGGGTTAAAAAAATGAAGCCCCAGCACCTTATCCGGCCGGGTAGTAGCCATAGCCATATCCAGGATTGAAAGCGAAGAAGTATTACTTGCCAGCAGGGCATGTGGCGGACATATCTTATCCAGCTCGGCAAATAGCTTCTTTTTTAAATCCATATTCTCAACAGCAGCTTCGACGACCAGATCACAATCGTTGAAATCTTTCATGTGAGTGGTACCCTTGATGCGGGAAAGGGTAGCCTCTTTGTCCGGTTCACCAATCTTCCCTCTCTCCACGCTTTTAGCCAGGGCAGAGTTAATAGCTGCCAGACCTTTGTTGAGCAGTTCCTCGTTCATTTCAGAGGCTACCACCTGATAGCCAGCCTGAGCGCATACTTGAGCTATGCCACTCCCCATTTGCCCGCAACCAATTACACCAATCTTCTTAATTTCCATAGTCCTACCCCTTCTTTTACTTGTGGCTATTTTGCCTTGTAGTCCGGCTTTCTCCTTTCGGCAAAAGCCCTGCTCCCTTCGGTAAAGTCCTCGGTATGCAAGCAATAGCCCTCCAGGGCATTCTCCAGGTTCAAACCATCTTCCAGAGTAAGGCTACTGCCCCGGACCATCGCCTCTTTAGCCGCCCTCACCGCCAGCGGAGCTGCCTGGCAGACAAGCTCAGCCCATTCCCTGGCGGCAGGCATGACCTGCTCCGGAGGTACCACCGCGTTTACCAGGCCAACGCGATAAGCTTCCTGGGCATCAATACGCTTTCCAGTCAATAGCATTTCCGCCGCCTTACCGGAGGGTATCAACCTCGGCAATCGCTGAGTGCCCCCCCAGCCAGGTATTACGCCCAGAGTTACCTCCGGCAAACCGAAGATAGCCGTCTCCGAGGCTATTCTGATGTCACAGGCGAGAGCAACCTCCAGACCGCCACCCAGAGCCACACCGTTGATAGCAGCAATCAACGGCTTCCATATGTCCAGCCCGCGCATATGTAAAGGCGGCATTTTCTCCGCTTCCCCGGGGAGGATATCCCGCATAAAGGGCAACATCTCCTCAATATCAGCGCCACTGCAGAAAGCCCTGGTACCGGCGCCGGTAATAATACCAACCCATAAGTCATCATCATCCCGAAAGTCTGCCAGTGCCTCACTTAACTCCCGGGCCACCTGCAGCGTGACCGAATTAACCTTCGGGTTATTAATAGTGAAGATGGCAATTTTACCCGCCTTCTCATAGTCGATAACCACAGCAAAACCCCCTTGTTCTTGATTCGTTACTGATAAGAATGCCACCTCCCAGCCTGTTCCACTCAACAAATCTAGCTAATATATAGTATAATATGTACTAGTGAAAAACGCCACAGAGAAAGGGATAATAAAAGCGGTATTCGGGATCTATCAGCATCCACAATAACTCACATTAAGGGGGAAACGAGTGAACACAACAGATTTTTTGAGTATAGCCACGGCTATCTGTCCCGAACGGGACGCCATTGTTTTCGAAGGAGAAAGGCACTCGTACGCACAGACCAGCGAACGGGTTAACCAATTAAGTAACGCTTTAGTCAAGCTTGGAGTGAAACCGGGTGACCGTATTGCCATGCTACAGGTGAACTGCCCTCAAATCATTGAGCTGTACTTCGCTGTCGCCCAGATTGGAGGCATTTTCGTACCCCTCAATTTCAGAGCCAAAAGCGATGAGCTAAGCTACATGCTCGGTAATGCTGAGGCTAAGTTCATCTTTGCCGGCCGGAGGTATCTGGCAATGATACGCGAGCTGTTACCTGATTTGCCTACCATTGAACAGTGTATTACTATCGATAGCAAAGAGCCAGATTTGCTGTTTTACGATGACTTACTCGCCTCAGCAGACAATGACGAAGTTTTCACTGATATTGGCGATGAGGATATCACTATTCTGCTCTATACCGCCGGCACCACCGGGCGCCCCAAGGGCGTGCCAGTGAGACATGATGGCTTCGTCGGTTATGTCCTGGAAAACGTAGAACCGCCCAATCCTGATATGGCGGAAAGCAACCTGATTACCGTACCGTTTTACCACATCGCCGGCATTCAGGCATTGATGGCTTCAATATACGGCGGCAGGACACTGGTGCTGATGCGCCAGTTTGAGATTAAGGAATGGATGGAAACCGTACAGCAGGAGCGCACCAACCGCGCCATGCTGGTTCCTACCATGCTCAAAACCATCATCGATTATCCGGACTTCGGCAAGTATGACCTGAGCAGCCTGAAGGTAATCACTTACGGTGCGGCTTCAATGCCACTTGAGGTTATCAGCAAAGCCATCAAGATGATGCCCTGGGTGCAATTCATCAACGCCTTCGGTCAGACCGAGACCACTGCCACCGTAGCTGCCTTGGGCCCCGAGGATCACGTTATCGAAGGGACCGAAGAGGAAAAGGAGAGAAAGCTCAAGAGACTGGCTTCATCAATCGGCAAGCCGCTACCTGATGTCCAGGTAAAAATCATCGATGATGATGGTAACGAATTACCTCAGGGTGAAGTAGGGGTGATTACCGCCAAATCCCCCCGGATCATGAAAGGATACTGGGGTGATGATACCAAGACGGCACAGGCGTTTACCCCCGATGGCTGGCTCATCACCAACGATAAAGGCTGGGTGGATGAGGATGGCTATATCTTCCTCGCCGGGCGCGCCGATGATATGATTATACGAGGCGGCGAAAACATCTCACCGGAAGAAGTGGAGGACGTGCTGTATTCACATGCCAAAGTAGAAGAGGCAGCGGTCATCGGTGTGCCTGATGTAGAATGGGGCCAGCAGCCCCGGGCTATCGTGACCCTGAAGCAAGGGGAGACGGCTACTGAAGAAGAGATTATTGAGTACTGCGCTCCCAGGCTGGCGGGGTTCAAACGCCCCAGAACGGTTGTCTTCGTTGATAGCCTGCCCCGCAATCAATTGGGAAAAGTGCTGAGAAATAAACTCCGCGAGCAATACGGACAGCCCTGATTCTTATTATTGCCGGGGAATCAGACTCGCTTCCGCTTCCACCGCCCCAACCGGAAGTAGATTACAAAAGCAGCCGCGGAGACAAGCATGCCGGCGGCTATTCCCCACAACACCCCATGCACACCCAAATTGCTGAACCGGGGCAGCAGATACGCCATGGGTATTGTCACCAGCCACATTCGCAGTATGGTAATAATCATCGATGGCATAGTATCGCCAGCGCCAGCCAGAGATTGCGTAACTATTACCTCAAAGCCGATTGAAAAGAACCCAACTACCACTATTCTGAGAAAGACACTGGCTGTTTCCACCAGTTCCGGGTCAGGACTGAAGATACGAATTACACTCGCCGGCCAGAGCAGCATCGCCAGCGAAAAGGCGACTACAATGCTTTGAACGAAACCTGTCGCCAGCCAGGCACTCTTCTCCGCCCGTTCAGGTTGATGTGCCCCCAGGTTCTGCCCCACCAAAACCGCAGAACCCCTGCCAAATCCCAATCCCGGTATTCTTATAAACATCTCTATCCTCTCCATTAAGGAAAAACCCGCCACGGCAAGGGTACCAAAGGGCGTTATAAACCATAGCAATAGAATGCGGGCAAACCTTTGCTGCGCCATCATCACCGCGGCGGGTATGCCAATCCTGACTATGCGCCATATCAGACCGAAATCAGGACGAAAGCCGCTCAGGGTAATCCGCAGCCGTGACCGCCCGGTAAAGACAACCCAAAGTGCAAACATTAATCCTAAAACCGCAGAAATTACATCGGCTATAGCCGCCCCGCTGACACCCCAACGGGGGAATATCCACCAGCCGAAGATCAGCAAGGGGCCAAGAAGCACATGGATAACCCGCATAAAGATACTGATCTTCATGGGGGTCAACGTATCCCCGGAGGCTTGCATAACGCCCTCAGGCACAATATATAATGATATAGTCAATATATTGAGAAACGCTATGCGCATATAGGCTGCACCTTCGGCGACAACAGCAGCCTTCACACCCAGCAGCCTCAATATTGGCCCGGCAAAGATGATACCTGCTGCCATCACAACTACGGCATAAGCACCACTGATAATGAAGGCTTGCCTTGCCACTTGATTAGCCCCTTCATTGTCACCTGCCCCCACAAAACGCGCGACCATTGCCCTCAGTCCAGTGTTAATACCTATAACCCCTAACCTGGCAAGCATAATAACCATACCGACAACGCCCACTGCGGCAACAGACACTGCACCCAGCCTGCCCACCCATATCATATCAATGGTAGGACCTATTAAATTGAGACTATCACCTATCAGGATAGGCCAGGATAGAACCCACAGGTTGCGAATGATGCTACCCTGCGTCAAGTCCCTATTAAACGTCGTCCTTCTCATACCTCCCCTCGATTCCAACCCGGGTACAATTTTTTGACAACATACAGTAACGCGCAGTATATCCAGGTGTTTAACTTCTCAGTCAAGCTAATAAGTAACGGGGCAGGCACAAACACCAGAACGGTGAACACAACCCGCCAGTGTCAAACCAAACAGCGATATCACTGTTGCGTAATGGAGAATGACGGTGTAATTACCTGCCAGCATTCTGTCGGTATAGTTCGGGCAGGAAGTTGGGCAGGTTGCCCATTTCTAATTGATTATGTTTGCGCAGGGCATTAATCAACCACTGAGGTGTTTTCGCTGGTAATCGGAACGTGGAACGCATCTTCGTTCCATAAGGTGTTGCTTCATATTTATGGGTTGAGCAGAGGACGGGTTGATCGTCAGGGCCGAGGGTACTGGCCCACCCGGCACCAGCATGTGCTTCACCAAAGGGTGACTTGCCTGGATCCTCCTGCCGCATACGTATCTTGTAAACTGGTGAGTCACCAAGCCGCTCCTCAATAACACGAATGGAACCAATCCGGCTCTCCTTAGTCGGCGGAACCTCATAGGTATTTGAAACATGGTCATCAGGACACCACATCTTATAATATTCCGCACAATGTGGAAAGAACCACTCCAGCATTTCCACTGTTACGCCGCGTAATTCATGGTCAACAACAAGGTCCCATGTCTCGCCATTTGACTCATCACATGCCCTGACCAGTGCTTCCGTGTAATCTGCATTTTTATCTTCCATTCAACACTCCCTTATTAAGATAAACCTCTTATACAATCCACTTACTACCAATAACACGGTTATTTTCAGTATTAAGGTGCATACTGAAGATAACCGGATTAGAAACCAATATAATCACCAACCTGGGTCTTCCAAAGAGCCGATATGATTTACATTATAAACTAATATCAGTTGTATTAATAT
>Ga0180432_10002597_pt1 | contig 26948 bp, 35 predicted proteins | sample SS_ome_10_FD_132414 | JGI IMG/M metagenome (GOLD analysis project Ga0180432, IMG submission 132414) | Hypersaline lake sediment archaeal communities from the Salton Sea, California, USA - SS_1_MS_2 metaG | ecosystem: Environmental > Aquatic > Non-marine Saline and Alkaline > Hypersaline >... | reverse complement strand
TGTAGTACGGTGTGAGGTTTTCGCACTTTTGGTGCGAGGTTTTAACACCGGGGCGGCGGGTGCGGAGGTGAATCAAAGCTCCTGCAGGTGATCGGCAGGAGCCATGCAGCTACCCTTCATCGAGGACCGTGAGGCCCTTAGCGGCCAACGTGGCGGCCAGGAGGGCGTTTGTCTGGTATGCCCCCAGGGCGGCCCGCAGGGCGGCCAGGTCGCGGGAGGAAATGCGCCGTCGGCCTCCCTTCTGGGCCAGCCCGTAGAGGCGTTTGGATGTGCTCTCGTCAGCGGGCCTGAAGCCATGGTTCCAGGACCTCATGATGATGTCTGCCAGGGTCAGCGCTGGTCCCTTTGGAGCAGCAGTGATGTGCTTGCCGTCAATACCCCGAAATCTCCTATCGAAGTCTACCTTCATACGGAGATCCTTTCTGCTGCCCGCAGGGCTTTCTTTGCGGCTTTCACTGCGGCATGAGCCTTAGCTCGTGGGCGCTTTAATCCTCGGAGTCGAGATGCTGCACGCTTCATGACGGCCGCAGCTGATTGCTCCTGTTTTTTCCATCCTCTGATCTGGCCGTCGATATCGGCCAGCGTCCGCTCTTCAGCCTGCAGCTTCGCCTCTGCAGCTTTCTTCCTGCGCCGCATGCGTAACCGCCGCTGCGTTGATGCTCCAGGTTTCTTTGCTACCATGACCGTCCTCCTCTTATGAACTCGCCCCTAGGCCGTGCGTCGTGACTACGCTGGCCAGGGCTGTAATTAGATCGTCTGTGTCTGTGTCGCCAGTGTTGGGGCTGTTCGCCAGGTCAGCATCGATTACCCGCGCGCCGACGACCTGCGTCCCGTTAACCTTGAATCCCCCGCTCGATTCGATGCTGCCACCTGTGACGGCGACGCCGAGAGCGCTATTGCATATCGTAGTCGTACATGTGCCATTGGTGGACGTTATCCCAACGCCACTATTGACATCGCCTATAGTCGTCTGATAGGTGCCGCCGTTGTCAGCAACAATCTCATCGGCAGTCTTGAAAGATCCGGTGCCCGTCCAGTCGGTGAGAACCTGCTTTGCGCTCCAGTCCAGCGTGGCTGCCGCTGACTTAAGGAGCTGGCAGGAGGCTACATCGATGCGTTTCTCCGTTGCGGATTCGTCATAGATATCGTCCACATAGAGATTCGTTTGAATGAAGAGGCTGCGGCCGCAGTAGTTATCCTCAGAGCCCTTGGTGTTTCGAGTGTACCAGTCGGCCTTTGTTACCCCCTCGTCGGTGGCTTCCCCAAGAAGGAAATAGGGATAGGTGGGGCCGTTGTGATCGTCGGAGTCCAAGTCCGTTAGATCATTGTGGCTGTGGTTGTGGTCGTGATCAATATCGTTATAGTGATCGGTCCATAGGGCGTCCTGTAGATCGACATTAGTGAAGTCGATATTCCCATCAGCCAAGGCGTCATTAATCAGGACGTTTGTGGAGATGTATTCGAGCAGGCCGGAGGTAACGTCTTTGAACGGGATTAGGTCGCTGCCTGTGTCTATCTGTGTTGCCCCCACATCGGCCGCGTCTTCGAAGTTGCGGAGCTGCATCTGGCCCTTGTCGCCGTCATCATTGTTCGGGACATAATTGAGAGACACCATGTCGAGCTCGGCAAAGTAGTCCTCCCAGTCCCCGGACTCGTATTCCTCGATTGTATCGATCACGCCTCCGTCAGTCGTGATCTTGGCCAGGACTCGGATCTTGTTCCCTGTGTCGCCTGTGGGATAGTTGGCGGAGCCGGTGCTGGACGCGGTGAGCGTGTCGGGAAAAAGATAGTCGTTAATTGATGCGGAGTCTGTGAGGGTCGTGATGATGTGGGTGTCAGCCGTGATGCCGGTGATCGTAACGGTGTCCTCTGAACTGCTGATCGTACCGCCCAGGCCGTCATCGAGGGCGATAATGTTTTCTGCGCCGACGGCGATCCGCTTATAGATTCCGCCTCGGACAGTAATGGAGGTCGGAGAGGCCTTTTCGACCTGGAAGTGCTTCCTTGTGCTGGCGCCAGGATTGAAGCGGATCCGGATCCCTTTTGCACCTGGCGACACGAAGATGTACTTGCCGTCGCCGGTGATACCGAGCAAGGGGGCTAGCGCCCGCTGCAGCCGAACAGCCCATGCTTTGACGGGTTGTCCTTTTACAGGCAATGGAAAATTCGGAAGACTCATTATGCGGGCCAGGCGGGGCCGTACACGTTCGTGTTCCAGCCATCGGGCTTATATTTGAACCGGGCCGTGCGCAGGACCAGGTCGTTATCCTTCTCGGTCGTAACGGACACGCACATAAATTTGTTATTGGCACCGGCCAGAAGCGACATGAGAAGCGGCGGGTCGTTCTCATACTTCTTGTCCGCAGCGGCCGCATTGGGGAGATAGCTTTTGACCATCTCCAGGGCTTTCGTGCGTGTCTGTGGAAGGGTTGTGATGTTTTCGCCAGGGACAGCGGCGTTCTTGTCTAGCCACTTGCGCTGCACGAGGAAACAGACAGGCTGATCGACGGGTTTGTCTGCATCTATTCCCCATGTCCCGGACCATTCGCTGCCGTCGTAAGCAATGGCGTCCTCGGCGCGGACCTCTTCCAACTCCAGCTCCATGTGCCATTCTTCGTCGTTCTCGTTGCGGACGACGCCGTCCTGGTAGCGTTCGGAGGGGTTGCGGATCCAGCCTTCGGGCGTGGTGTAAGTGATGGTGACTACATCGTAGCCTTCGTTTTCTGCAACGTCGATGGTCTCAAGGGTGAGGACGAAATCGAGGACCTCTATTTCGTCGCCCTTTTCGTATTCGTTTTCCGTCGCCTTATCACGGCCCTGGCCCGCGTCCGCCCAGAAGACCCGCGTCCAGAGCGCGGCGCCGTTCCTGCCTTCACTCCACCTGCCGCCGGCGACTTCTGTCCACATGGTTTCAATCCTTTCTCAATCTCTGCATACGTGAGCAGATACTTCTTTCGCGCCAGGTCAAGTTCCTTGGTGGCCTTGAGCCGCCCACCGCTCTGGGCCATGACCTCGGCCACAATCTGACGCTCCACCTCCCAGAGCGCCCCGTTCAGGATGTCCTCGGGCATGACCTGGTATTCTTCCCAGGTCACACCCAAGGCGCGCCTGGCATTTACGAACTGGGTGAAGATACCTGTGTCGACGGCTCGGAGCACTTCATCAGGATGCTCTGGCGCGTCAGGAGATACTTCGTCCTCGCCCCGTTTTTTTTTGAGTATCCCATGACCAGGTAATAGTCCTCGGCGAGATCGTCGAGGTTGCAGTCCTTGGAGTTCTCCTCAAGCTGCGGAACCAGTTCTGCGAGACGGCCCGGCGCCGTGATGATCTGCATGACCTGGTCGCGCTTGCCGTCCCCCCAGGCTTTGAGCGCCCAGAGCGCAGCGAGGATGGAATAGAACAGCCCGAGATTATCGTCGGGCGTCTCGCCGCCAGTGACTTTGAGCATCGCATTGCAGGCCCAGCGCCTGGCGAGCTTCGATGGCGGCTGAATAGTCCACCCATTCACGCAGATGTAGGGCGCGGCGAGATCTGTGAGCGTCTTATTGTGAAGAGCGGGATTCTTCCCTTTCTTCTTCGCGTCAACGCTCTCCTCTTTATCCACCGCTTCCGCAGCCTTCTTGAGTGGAGCGAGATCCTTCTCTTTCGCGCCGATCGCCTTCAACTCAGCGACGTGACGCTCGAAGTTATCCCAGATGGTGTACCGCTCGACTTTCGTCGGGTGGCGTTTGATGACCTTACGTACCGGCATGGTGTTTTCCTCCCTTACTATGCCAGATTCATGCCGCCTACGGTGCAGCGTAGTCGCCTTCGCCAGCTTCGTAGAAATGATCCTCTACGGAGAACTCTGCGACCCCCTCCGATTTCTCCGTCTCTTCCACGCGATCGATGTGCGGACTAGCCGATGTTCCTGCGCCAGTGCCATGCGTAGGCAGCGACAATGTACTCAGCCCTTCACCCGAGGTCTGGTGAGTGGTCTTCTTGCGGATGCTTTTCCCGTCCTCGAACTCGCCTGCATTATCCATCGCCTCGATAGCAACGTCTTCCTGAGTGGTTCGTTTCTCGTGGATGAGCGATCCAGTGATTGTAACGCCGGTGGGTGCAGATACTGCGCCATGCTTCAAAGCCATGATCGGCCTCCTTTTCTACTAGGCCGCCGCCGGTGCTACAACCGGGGCGGAAATATGCCCATATCCATTCTTGATTTCAAGCCATCTTCGCCAGGCCGAAACGGGGTTCACCATGTCGTGCCGTGAGCGCCGGGAATCGCGGAGATCGATCTCCGGGTAGAGTATCCGGGAAACGGCCTCGCTGCAGACGACTCGGTTCTTACTGCGCGGGACCGGGATGTGATATCTCTCGCTCATAGCCATGAATAAGAGCTGCAGCTCGGCATAGCCGGCTGTACCCTTCATCTCCTCGCATCGGTTGAGTTTCTCCTGGGATTGGCTTTCATTAAGGTCAGTATATTCCAGGGCGTATTTTCTTTTGGGATTTTCCTTCACAAAATTCTGAAGCCTGATCAGCGGCTTTGCGCCGATGAACCCCTTGCCGAACAGGGCCTCGTAATAGATCTGCTCGCCTGTAAGGAGCTTGAAGCCGATCCCCATGTGCCCCCAAGGGCCATCCTCGATCCGTACAGCCCGCCGCGCAATGAACGAATCAGAATACTCCCAGAAGATGAACGTGCAGACAGGGCGGACATACCCATGCTGCAAGCCGTAAACGACCCGCCCATCCGCCTCGTGATCATATGCGCTCATCCTGCAGCCTTTCGCATAGAGAAGATTTCGCGGGTGATCCGGACGATCTCTTTGCGGTTATCCGTGATCGCGCGATGGTGCTCGCGGTTGGCGGCACGGAGCGACTGGCGTTGGGATTGGAGTTGTTTAATAGTCATTATTTACCCGCTGCACCGCCTCGATGTCGTTTCCAACCACAGCCCCAAGATTATTCGACTGTGCAAAGCTGTCTGCAAATACCGGAACGTAAGTAACCTGTTTCTGGTCATTTGTTGACGCATTTATGTTCTGCACGTACATCCAGCAAGTCCAGAATTTCGATGAATTGTATAGTGCCAGCTTGATGTCATTACTCGATTCGGCATCTGCCACGTAAGCCTGGAGTTTTGAATCAATCTGTGCAGGCGTATCAGTTATCGTTATTCCAACAACATCGGCAATTCGCTTCAGTTCTTTTCTCGCGATCAGGGCAACAGGATCAAGAGGAACGTCATTTGTAACTGCGTCAATTCGCACCAAGCGATTGTTGATGCGTCGCTGAAGAATCGTTGTGTCTCCGGTCTTCTGCGCTTTGATCCACGCCTTGACCGCCGCCACCTGTTCAGGGGTCCAGTCTTTCCATCCGGCAAATGCCGCCGTACCAACCGCCACAATAACCACACTCACAACAACAGACGCCTTCATGTCAGTAACCTTTCGCTCTTTGCATTTCGCAATAGTGTCTCGCATCGTACAGAGTCCAAACGCTTTTATGAAACAGGATTGGGCCAAGTTTATGCCCATAAGCCCCATACGAAGAGTAGTACCGAGACCACCCAATGTAAGCCGCTGAATTTCCAACTGTATTGATATTTCCCAATCCAGCAGTAGACTTTGAAGACTCAATATTGCCGTCAATAAAAAGCCACGAGTTTATGCCAGACCTCGTTAGGATTAAGGTGTGCCACTGATTATTGCTCCAGTCGGCTCCATCGCTAGTTCGTGCGGAGGTGCCGTCACTGTCTATAAGGTAACATTCTAGCCCGTCTGAAGTCGTGAACCTTATACTCACAATACCCGCACCGGACTCATGGTTTTCGTACATAGGTGTAAGCTTGCTATAGTTCACGTTTGCGAGAAACGTAATGGCAAACGTCATAGGGCCTGTCCCTGGAGACAAAAACGCATCGTCGCTATCAATTTCCCACCCGCACGACCACGTGGTGGGGTCTTGCATAGACCAGCGGTTGTACTGTGCCTGATATTGAGTCCGCCGTGTTCCGGACGCAGATACATAGCTGACTGAATGCGGATTATATGTCCAGTCAATCGGGTCAGCCTGATCCCTGTCAGCCTGTACGGTATAATTCAGAGTTGTAGCACTTGGAGCATTTCGTTCAAACCGCTCTTTGTGGCGACCGCCCGCAAACAAAGCGTTCGCCAACATGAGCCATGCAACAAATATTCTCAGTGTCGTTTTCATCCTCAATCCCAATCAAAAAGAACCTTACATTGGATCGTTTGAGAATAACTGAGAAACGCATCACACCTAACATTCAGACCACGGACAGATACTCCATCCAAGACGTTTGTCGGTACAGCGTTTGTCCATGCTGAATTGATTTCTGCAGCCGTAAACGTGTACGCCCTCCACGCATCTGGCGTACTGGAACACAGGTTATTGGTAGTGAACACATTTGACGTATCATCAAAGAGTAAATTTACATAATTTGTCGTGACTCCATCTCCAGATGACCGAACCAACACCGTGATCCCTGATAGCTTTGTCGCGGTCGCCGGAGCCGGAGCAAAAGCGTAGTAGTATTTATCATTTAGGAACGTCTGAGACGAAAACCACGCATCGCCAGACAGGCTATTATTCGTTGCGTTGGCCGTTGAATAACCAGTCCACACAACCGCATTAGACCCCGATCCTAACGATCCAACTCCGACTTGATCGCCACACCAGTCGGCGGTGTCAATGACAAGCGTATAGCCAGTCAGCGTGACAGACCCTCCGCCCGACGGGGCGTCGCCATAGTGTCCCGTACCATCCCCATCGGCGTACCATACCTGACCCGTGGTTCCTCCGTGACCAGTGAATTGAGAAAGGCCACCCGCCTTAGCCGCGTACTTGCCCTCCAGCGCGGTCCCTGCCTCGGAAATCGATCCAGGGAAGTCTACGACCCTTCCGCCGTCCGCAACGCTCATGACCGCCCCGTCAGTCCCGCCGCCGTCGATGTCCGTTGACCAGAGCTGCCAGGCATTGCTCCCGACCGGTACCCACGGCCAGAAGCCGACGCTTACACCGTCCGTGTAATAGATGTAGTCGCCGGCGGGGACGTACATATACTCAACGTCGTACCAGGTCAGCACCTTGCCGTTTAGTGCGAATTGGCCGCCGGTCCCGGTCTCCAGGACAATCTGATTGTCGGGCGAGGCGAAGATCCGCGTGTCGTCATCCGCATCGAGATAGATGCTGTATCCGTTCATGCGGACGTTCGCGGTAGCGTCCCCGGCAATGCTTGTGAGGTAGCCCGCCAGGGAGTGATCGCCCCAGCCATAGGCGGTGTCCCAAAGGTTCGACCGAGCGGCGAGATAGAGCAGCGCGGCGTAATTGGTGGAGACAAGCCCGTTCGTCGTGTGCGTGGTGTAGCCGAGGCTCGTCACCCAGTTCGTGGTTGCCAGGCCGTTGGTTGTGTGAGTTGTGTACCCGAGAGCGATCACCCAGTTCGTGGTTGCCAGGCCGTTGGTGGTCACGGTGCTGTACGGCGCCTGGTCAGTGTTGCTCTCCTGGACGGCCGCCCAGTCGATCGACGTGATGGCTGTCGGGGCCGTGGGCGTGGCGCTCGATGTCACGCCCGGCAACAGCCGCAGCTTGCCGCCGGCTTCGACCATGGTGTTTGATCCGTTCTTCACGACAAACTCGTAGTCGTAATAATCCTGCGTGCTCTCACTGGCGGTTGTCCATGTCGCCCGGACGATCCCGGAGGCCGCGCTATAGACCGACCCGGTGATGGTGTAGTAGGTCGTATTCGTTGCGGGGTTGATCGGCGTGTAATTGAAGAGCACCTGCGTCGCGTTCGAGAGGTTCATGGCGGTGTCGTTATAGTCCAGGAACGTACACTGGAAGATGCGGGACCCGCCGCGTCGAACATCCCAGTCCTTGGGTTTGGGCTTCTTCGTTTTGCAGGTCCAGGCTTTGATCGGGAGGATAGGATCAGCCGCCCGCATATGGCCTGCAGCCAGGATGCAGAGCAGAAGCGCCAGCACTGAAAACAGCTTTTTCATGATCTCTCTACCGCCTCCCTGGTCGTGATGGATATCTCCGCGACAAACAATGAATCGTTACCGGCATCAGCCAGGCCCACCTTGCATGAGGCGTGGATGGTCAGCTCGTCATCAAGGATCTGCTGGTCGAGCACGTCGTCGCGGAGCATGTCTATGAGATCGGTGCCCGTTTCCCAGGCGTCGCCGCGTACGTCCTTGGCAACCACCATGAGCGACCAGGTGTCTATCCTGTCAAGATGGGCGCCGCGCGCGGTATCATCCGCCCCGAGCCAGACAACCAGGCAGGCGGGCAGCTTCAGGGCTGGGAGCGATTTCAGAAACTTCGCGCTCTGCGTGCGCTTGAACGGGACAGGTTCAACCTGCTTGAACTCGTCGGTTTCATCGACCGTTTCGACAAGGGCTTCCCATTTTTCCTTGATCGTCGCCATGGGCTAGAAGCCCTCCATATCGTCGCGGGTGAACTCTGGGTCGTTACCGTCCACAATGATCGCGTCAGCGCCGCCAGAAGGCCGCTCAGTAAGCGATGTGGCACCGGCCAGGGTAATAGCGCCAGTGGAGATCTCTTTAAGCTGTTTACGGGCAATGTCGGCCGCGTCCTTCACCTTCTTGGGCAGCTCGTCGCCGGGGGTGCGCATGTATGCGGTCTCGGCGAAGAGATCCAGGCAGAGCTTCTTTAGAATTGAGATGGCGGTAGAATCAGTGACGGGCGTCTCGTAGCGCTTGCCGACGTAGGAATTGACAAGCGCCTCGATGTCGGCGATGTCGGAGGCGAGGTCGTCATCTTCCTCGGGGAGATTATAGAGGCCGGTCAGATCGTCGCGCAGCCTGTTGGCTGCATCGTCGGAATCAAAGTAGTTGGACATCGCGCCCTCCTACTTTGTATTGTTGGTGGCCCACGCGAACTTGCAGCCAGGGTATGATTTCTCAAGCGCGGCAATGGCCTTTTCGGGATCGCCCCGGAACTGCATGCCCGGCTTCATCTCGATGACGTGCGCGCCTTCTTTCGGCTCGGCAACCTTCTTGCCCGCCTTGGTGATCACCAGCACGCGAGCCAGTTCCTTGCCTCGATCTGTCTTTGCCATGATGTTCTTTTCCTCCCCGCAGCAATTCTTCAACTACGAAATACGCGAAACGCGCGAAATCAACCATTTCTTATCGCCCTTTGCCGGAGCCTTCGGAGGCTTGGTGACAACTGTGAATACGCACATAGGGAGACGCTCTTTCAGCGCGGCCATGAGTTTTTCTCTTTCCGCCTGCGACATCTTCCCCTTGGCCAGCACGTAGACATTGCCGCCCTTGGGATCCTTAACGACCTCTCCGCCCTGGATCAACGCGACTCCCGCCAGCTTGTCTTTCTCCGCTGGCCCATCGGGGGGAGGCTGCTGCCCATCGCTATCCTGATCATCGGAGGGCTTGTTGCCGAGTAGCCGCCCGAGAAGCCCAGGCTTTTTCTCCCCTTCAGAACCCTCGCCATCTTGTGAATCTGAGGCTGGAACAAAAAGCGTACGCTCCGGACAGGGCTTCTTATTGTGCAGGCACTTGGTCTTGCACTTGCCGGCGTCATAGGCTTTGCAGCCGCTTGTGCCACAGGAATCGTCCTGGGGGATAACCGTGCCTTCCGGAAGCTCGCCGTCAGCAATCCATTGTTTTGCCTTCTCGTCGAACATCAGCTTTGTTCCATCAACCACAGATGTTGCTGTCATGATTCAATCTCCTCTTCGCTCGGCAGTGGCGCGGGCCTTATCAGGGAGTTTTCAGGTTTCCCGAAGCGGCCCGCGCCCCACCATCAGCACGGATGTATTAAAAGAACTAGAGGCGCCCGCCGTACATCAGGTGCGGGAACGTTCCGCATGCGGCCACGCGGCCATCGGCCATGTAGTCGATTCGGCCGGTCCGCATCACGGTCGCCGGGTCCGTATCCATCAGCGGCTTGGCTTCCTGGCGAAGCTGGCGCGCGAAAGGTTTGATCGGCTTGCGGCAGTCAACCAGCAGCCAGTAGTCGTCATAGTCGCCGACAAAGTCAGGGATCTCGACCCGCTCAACGCGCTTGTAGTTCGGGTTGTCCTTTGTGCCGCCGGCTGTGCCATCGGCGACAACATACTTGTTGTCGACCAGGTCAAACGCCGTCGAGCGCAGTTTCGGCCCATGCAGCAGGTGCGTGAACTGCGTGCGGCAGTATTCGCCGTTGGCGAACTTCCACCCTGCGGCTGCCAGGAACGCTGCATTGAAAGTGGTCTCGCTCAGTGCTGTCGTTACCAGGTTGTCGATCGTGTTGTCGCCATAGGCGTGGTCATCGGCAAGGAGCGCGGAGCCGGTGAAAACGGCGTCGTTACCGGTGATCACGTCGATCACGATCTGGTAGTCCTTAAGCAGTTTCCACGCGGCAGCCATCTGTGTGACCAGGCTGGCATAGAGCCCGAACTGGTCGTCCAGGATCTCATTCCGGCCCATAGCAACGGAGTCTTCGAAGTCACGGTTCGTCAGTTCGAACTTGTTGCCGCGAACGTTCTTGAATACGCGGTCGCCGACCCACTCACGGAAGCCCGGAATGTTTTCCAGCCACGCATAGAAATTGCTCGTGGTCGTGGAGTTGAAGTGCGTGAACATAAAGCTGATGTCCACAGGCATGTCCCAGCCGATGCCATCCTTCCAGGCAGTGTTGAACATTTTGAACATCGACTCGAGATTGGCTCTATTGATATCCATGGTGCTATTCCTCCATTGCGTCCGCGCTTCCTACGCGGACTGTGAATTCGTGAGACTTCAATTCATACTTCTTCAAAACATTTTCAATCCGTACGTTCGGATCCGATGCCCGGACCTCGCTGATGAGCGTTCGAATCTGCGCCTTCTGCTTGACCAGCTCAAAGAAGACTTTCCTGAACCTCGCGTCCGAGATCCGCAGCGCTGCCTCCGCAGCGGTCACCCTTTGACCAGCGCCCATCGTGACTGCCTCAGCCACAGGTGCCGCCGGTGCCGGCTTCCTGCAGGCGCCAACACCAAAAAAGGCAACCGCGCCGAGCACTGCACTTAGCAGCGCGACACTGACCAAACCTCGGCGCATTTCTTCAGGACTGAACATCAGGTTCCTCTAGTTGCTTTCGCAGGCGTAAAAAGCGTTGCTCACCGGCGCAACGATCACAGCCATCGCGTACTCTTCGAGATAGAGCGCGGGGCTTTTGAAGGTCCCGCTCTGCGCGATTGCCAGGTTGTTACTCGATCCGGTGTTGATCACATAGAACACACCATTCTCGCCCGCAGAAAGATTCGAAAGAGTGATGGTATTGGTCGCGTTGTTCGCGCCGCCGGAACTGTTCAGGCGCACGATCAACCCGGAAAGGCTCACAGCCTGGCCGTTGGTGACGGCTGCAGCGGACGCAACGGAGCTGTCCCCAAGATCCCCCACCTCAGTGCTACCGGTAATATCTGCCGTTGAAGAAAGAGTCGCCGCGCCGGTCACAGCCAGCGTGCTGGAAAGCGTCGTCGCCCCCGTCACGCCAAGCGTCCCGCCGACTGTCGTGTTGCCGGTGACGGCAAGAGTGCTGCCCATCGTCACGGCGCCCGATGCCGAAAGAGTCGTGAAGGTGCCCGCTGTCCTGGGCAGGTAGGACGTGTCTACGTAGGCATAGGTGCTGTCCTGGTCAACCACAACGCCAGCGATGCAGCCATTACCAGGATCGGAAGTGGACACAGTCTGGTCATCAACCACATAGACGATGTCCCCGATGTTCGCGTCATTGATTGTGCCGCTCTTGGCCCATCCGAAAATGCCGACATCCACCTTGATGGTTTCGCCATCGTCGGTGTTGTCCACATATTCAGCAGCCCGCCCGACAACCTGGTCGGTTGCGCTGTCGGTGGCAGACACCGCCTCGCCATTGGAATCTACAGCAACTATGGAGCCCGCATAGATGATTTCTGCATCTTTGACCGTCAGCGACACCTGCGTGTGCTGTACGATCTGCGGCGTGTCGCGGTTAGCGGAAAGCGCGGTTGCGAATACGGGATCTACCCAGATAAAGAGAGCTATCAGGGCCAGCAGTACAGCGGTGATTCTACCAAACTTCATTCTTCCATCCTCCGGTTAACGTTTCGATTTCAGATTCAATCAACAAAAATGATTCTGGGCTTTAGACCTTCAGGCCGTTCGCCTCGGCAATCTGTTCCGGGGTGAAGCCACCCATCGCGCCGACCTTCTTGTCCATATCCGTCAGGGCCATGGTGTCGCCGGCGTCCTTTTCGTCGCCGGGCTTCACGATCCGATCTTTCGGGACCACGACCGGCGCGGTCTCGGCCCAATCGCGGAGGGCAGCGGTGTCCTGTTTCTTCGCCCAGGGCAGCATCGCTTCGGTGAGCTTGCCTTCGCCCTGCAGGTCGGCAACAAGCCGATCCTTCTCTTTACCTTCCAGAACATCCAGGCGAGCCTGAACATCGGTGAGGCTGGCGCTATCGCCTTTGCCCTTCTCAATCGCCGAAAGGATTTTGCCGGTGATCGTCTCGAGCGTGTCGTCATCCGTCAGCGCAAGCGCGTCCTGGAGTGACCCGCGAAATGTGTCAATCGCCTGGTTATGGTCGTCGATAACAACAACCACCTTCTCAAAGAGAGAGCTGAGGTCCGCGCCTTCAGCGGTGAGAGCGGCAACGTCAAGGCCAAGCATTTCGGCAAGCTTCTTCAGATGGTCCATGGGGAGTGTCCTCCGTGTTTGTGTTGCAATAGGAATGTTGTTGTCATCGCGAGAAAGGTCAGACGCGGCAAGCAGGTCCTGGCCGTTAATGGCCGGCACGTTTGTGAGCGCGATCGAGGTTACGCGAAGCGGCCCGTTCTTGAGGCCGCGCAGGACCGGTGAGAAATAGCCATACATCTTGTCGCCGGCGGACGTGAGCAGTTCTTTCGCGCGGTCCGTCCACTTCGAGACATCCGCCCAGAGCGAACCATCGCTCTCTTCCTTGAGCGCGACGAATCCCGCAGCGGCCTTCTCGCCGAGCAGCGGTTCAGTTTTGATCAGCTCTGCCTCATCCACGCCCTTCTTATCGGCAAGCATCTGCAGCAGGTGCTCACAGTCGACAGGGATCAGCTCGCCCTTCATCGCGTGGTAGTCGAGGATCGACTTGATGTGCGCCGCCGTTACCTCGCCCTCGATAGCAGAGCCATCGATCGTGAGCGCGAGTTCACCTGGAGCCAGCACGCGAATCGAAGTGGGGATGCCGTCGGCGTCTCTTCGAACGGACTCGCCGGATAGTGCGAGGGTGAGTGCCAACGTGTTGATGTTGTCTCTGCCTTTCAGCTTCATGCTGAGATAATGGCACGTCGAGGATTTTCTTTTGGAAAAAACTTCAACTTTTTTTGGGGGCTGATTTTGAAGATGGATTGCCGCAAAAAGGCACAAGAAGACACGAAGATAAGAATAGGCTATAGCCCGCGAGCTTCCAGGGCGGCGGTGACCAGGGCGCGGAGCTGCTCATCCTCAATGATGGATGGGTCCAGGTCTTTGAAGGCATCCTCGGGCGAGCTCTCAAACTCAAAGCCGCTCTTGGGATCGTCCACATTCACGGCGCGGCTCTTAAACTGCAGGCGCTGCGCGGATCCGCGTGCGTTGGGCTCGCCTTCCTCGTCAGTCACCATGCAGTTGCAGCCGAAGTCCCAGGGCGGATAGTGCTTCTTCCAGAATGGGTGTTTCTTGGGGAGGACAAGCCCGTCGAACTTTGCATGTCGGGCGGTGTTTGCGTGATACTTGTAGTTCGGGTATCGCTCTTCCACATACGGATGCTCGCTCACCTGGCGCTGCCCGACGGCCTGGCTCATGCGTACGTTCTGGCGGAGGATGAGCTGCAGGCGTGAATCGCCGGCGATGTTCGCCAGGTCCTTGTCTTCCCTGGTGCCGGGCTTCGGGATGCCGTAACCTTCCCGCGCGAGGAATTCCTTAAGCCGGGTCCTCGCTTCCTGGTAGCTCGTCTTGCCCGCGAGGATGGCCCGGCATTCGTCCTGCAGGTTCTCAAGAATCCGCGCGCTCGAGACTTGCGAGGAGAAGAACGCCTGGCCCCGGATATCCACCGGGACCCGGTTCGAGATCTCGCGCGAGTTGAGCCCCGTCGGCATCACCGCCTTCTGCTCGAAGTGTCGGCTCGCCGCATCAAACGTCTTCGGGTCTATGAGATAATCAGGCACAGCTCATCCCATCCTGTTGATCCTGTTAATCCTGTCAGAAAACATGCTCACCTCTTCACCATCTCCTCGGCTTCTTCTTGCCCGATAGAAAGAGTCTCGTCTTCGTCGGGCATGAACGGGTCGGGCTTCTGGTCTTCTGTGTAAGGCACCAGTGCGAACAATGGGACGAACTCTTTCGAGTCAACTTCCGTGTAGCCGAGAACTCCTCGGCCGGTGCTGCCGAATAGCGCAAAAAGCCTCTCTGTTGAAGAGTGAGAGAAGTCTTTTGCGCTGTGGCCTTCAGCCTCGGACCCTTCAATGGGGATCGTCAGATAGTCTGCACCGCCAGATGCTTTCCCTTTCGCGATTATCGGGCCGCCGTATTGCTTCTGCGCGGCCGCAACGTGCGTGGCTTCAACAGAGGCGCTTCTCCCCTGGTCGACCAGGTTGATGCTCCGCGCCACGTCGCGCCAGAACTTCTTGCCGCCCTTGGCGATGGCTCGCTCCTGGCCGGTCTTGCGGATCCGCGCGCCCCAACGCATAACGAAGCGGGCCTGCCCGCCGCGCGCCTGGATGCGCCCGGCAAGTTTGCGGAAGCGCGGCGTGGCGGTGTCTAGTGCTACGGCAAATCTACTCACAGATACCTTTCTCCTATCCCGGAAATCCTGTTGATCCTGCCGTGCCAGGCCGTAGCCTTAGCGAAGGCTGGTCAGATAACATTTCCCCCCTCACAGCTTTTTACTGCCCGGCCGGATCACATTGTTGGTTCGCTCCTCAACCGTTCGGCGATGGTCTCGAGACAAGCCGGCTTCCCAGTGGAGCGTCGGCTTCGATCGGTCGAACGTTTCCCAGTCCGGCGCCGAGTCGTAGAGACTCTCCCATGCAATTCCGCGTTTATCGTTCCCCGGCTTCTTATACTCATGCGGATAGCAATGCCAGAAACCATCCGGCTGGAGCTGTCCCGCCCAACACGTGGCTGACACTTCTTCCTTCACTGGCCACTCTTCGTTAGCGGTTGAGTCGTAGACGACATACTTGCCCGCGTCGTAGACCTTCTTGAGGAGCTTCGTCACCTTCCAGGCGGCAGTGTTCACGCCATGGCATTTGATCTTTTCCGGGGGCACGGCGTCCGGCGGGATCCCGGCGGGCCGGTCCTTCGGCGTTTCGTCATCCATACGGATGCGAAAGACCTTCTTGATCCATTCTTCAAACCATTTCTTCAGGCGTTTCCACATGGCTGTTTCTCCTCCTGCAGATACCTTGCAGCCGGGCAGAACTTGGGCGGCACGTTCAGCACAGTGATGAGCGTCACCCCGGCGAAGAGATAAATGAACTGCCCGTGCACTCTCATGTTGCTGGCCTTCTTGTGTTCCAGATAGACGCAGTCCAGGTACCTCCGCAGCCCGCCGGTGAACTCCTCATGCTTACGCCCCAGGAGAAGCGCCTTGTCAGCCGTGCGCTGCATGGCTTTCTTCCCAAGGCCGAGCCGCTGTTTCCCGCGCGTCATCGCATGCCTGGTAACAAGACTTGCCACTACTTCAGCACCTCCAATCGTTCGAGCCTTCCGTTCACGTCCCCCGCATACATCGCCTGGGCAAGGAACTCCTCGAGGCGAGCGGGCTCCATATCTTCGAACAGGCCGGGCACGGCCTTGAGCAGAGCTTCCACGCGCTCGTTGAGCGCAGCCTTGTCGCCCTCAGTCGGCTCATCAGGAAGATCCGCGAGCGCCTTGTCGATGGCGTCCTGCACAGGCCGGAGCCATTCCTCATAGAGCGGCTCGTCGGAAAGGATTGTCTTCGCGGAATTCTGGACCAGCTGCTCGGTCGCCTTCTCCGCTTCGGTCAGAGGCTTTTTTTTTTCGCCCGCGAGGGCGAGGGCCTTTTCACTGGTCGGCGCGGCGTCTTCGAGCGGGATATCAAACACTTGCGAGACCCAGTCACGCTTGGCCTTAAAGCCTGCGTCGTTCAGCGTTTTGACAAGCTCCGCTTTGTCCTTGAGATCCTCGGGCGGTTCGCACTTGAGATGAAACACCGGGACCGGCGCATCAGGCCCATGCTTAAACATCACCCAGGGCCGCAGGATGTCATCGCGCACGCTCCGCTGGATGGCTTCGCAGTCGCTCTCGAGGATATCCTGGCGGACATTCTCCTGGGCCTGGCCTTTTGAGAAGCCGCCGGCGTCGCCGCTCGTGGCGGTCTGCCCCTGGATAACCTTCGTCTTGGCCGTGCCCATGTATTCAATGAGCTTGAAGTAGATGTCGCCGCCGCGCTGAACGGCATCAATGAATTCAAGCTCGACAGACTTAGAGAACACGGCGCCGCCGTCGGACCCGAAGTTCTTGATGAGATATGCGATCTGGCTGCGGTCTTTTTCCCAGGCGTTCTCGTCGAGCCTGGCGGAGACAAACGGCATGCCGAATTTCTCAATGAAGCGAACCAGGTCCTTGACCCCCAGATTCGTAAAGAGATACATCCACCCGAGCGGCCGGATCAGCCCGCCGCGCGTGGCGTCGCCGCTGCGCGCACGGTGCCGATGGAACACAAACTTGTTGGGCGCAAGCGGCAGGCCGTCAGTGTGGTCACTTGTTCGGATGAGCGGCGACTTGCTCTGGTGAAAAGTAATCGCGTTCGTGAGTGTGGGGCTGAACGCATGGATGTTGCTGCCGCCGGGCGCCCAGATAACCTCCTGGCAGGAGTATCCCGGCAGGATCGCCGAGAGCATGTGTTCGAGCGCGCCTTCGAAATCGACATCTTCTGCCTCGCCGTTCGGTGCGGTCCTCGGGTTGATGTTCCGAAGCATCGCCTCGGCTTCTTCAGCGATCGCTTTAGCCTGGTCGTTGTCCTCTATCGACGCCTGGCATTCCCAACCCAGACCTTTCACGGCTGCCCGCCTGGTCTGAAGCGACTGCGCAACGTCCCAGTCCTTCTCCTCGATCTCCATGGCGAGCCGCGCCTGGCGCTCCGGGTCGCCGCCGTTAGCCTCGGTGAACATGAGGTCCAGCTTGGAGGGAGAGAGGGCGCGGGATTCGTCTGCCGACTCGCGGTCGGTCACTTCCCAGGAGGTCAGTCGTTCGCCCAGGACTCGAGATTGCCCTGTTGGGGTCTTGATCTCACGCCCCGCGTAATCGTAAAGCATCGGTGCTCCTCCCGCTAATTCTCGACCACCCACGCGCGGACATTCACGGCGTTGGTGAGGGCCTTCATCGAGATATTCGTGACCGTGGTGTCCACCCGGAAGAACCCGATTTCACCCGGCTTGATTTTTCCGAAGGGGTTGTCGGCGTCTTCTCCATACACAACAGAGTTCGTGGGGTCGTAGTTCTGCACAAACACAACCCCGAGCGTGACATGGTCGGGGTGAAGAGAGAGGTCCTCTTTGTTCGTGCCGATATTCTGAACGATGTCTGTCAGAACCGCGCCGGCCACATCGATCTCGAGCGAACTCACCTTCACGCTTGGTTTGTGCTCGCTGGAAAACATGTCGGCCTTCATCGAGAAGCCGATCGTCAGGTCCGCAGCAAGCGCGATCGTGAGCGCGCCGGCAATGGCGTAACCCAGGAAGCGGGCTGATTCTTTCAGGAAAGATTTGATGCTATTCACTGCGTGTTCTCCTCCGCGTAGATCCGTTGCATAACCGCCTTCACTTCGCAGTCGTCTTCATGTTCAGGCTTTCGTTTGCGGCACACCCGACAGCGCAATCCGCGCAGTGATCGTTCCCACATGAGCTTGTCGAGAAGAATGCAGAGCTGCTGCGTGGCCCCGGCAACAACCGTGCCGTGCCGCAGGTACCGGATGGATTGTTCGAGGGCTTTAACATCAGCTTCCGTTCTCTCTATATCGCGCTCATGACAGCCTCCGTGATTCCTGCGCTCTTCGATCTGCACACGCTTGAGACCCACGCCGCAGATACCGCTGGACAGGATCTCTATGGCCTGTTCGTGCATCGCAGGGCCTATGATGGCACACCCCTGATTTTCTTTTGGAAATTTCCAAAAGAAAATTTGACTGGTGCTATTGTGTGGGTTAGCTGGCGGCGCGAAGCGGCACCGCAAGAGGAGAACATTCAATGGCATCAGTCTGGATTAACGCCCTTGTTGCGGGCGCAGTAACCATCTGTTTCAACACGCTCTACTACTACATCATTCTCCGTCCGCAAAGTCGGCGTGACCGCCAGTCCCTCGAAGCGCAGCGCGGCCAGGACACCAAGCTCCGCAACCTCGAGTCGGAAATTAAGGACCTCCGCGACGACAAGCTCTCCGCCCTGGAGACGAAGATCGACACCAACCACAAGGAATTCATCGCCAAGATCTCCCGCGCCGCTGAACGCCGCGAGAAGATCTACAAGCGCATGGAGAACGAACTCATGAATAGACGCGATTGCCTCGCCACCCAGGAGAACATCAACAAGCGGTTTGACGGGATGACCCAGGATATACGCGGCCTCCGCGCCGAGGTTTCCGAGAACAATCAAACCACGAGCAAGATGCTCGGCATTGTCGAGCTCATGGCCAGTCACATGAACATCAGCATTGGAGAAAGGAAGCCCAAATCATGAGCCGCACGGAACTTATCAGGAACGAAATTCTCGATCAGTGTTATGCCTACCGGCCCGGCTCTCGCGACGCCCAGCGTATGGCACGCCTGGCGAACAAAGAAGGCGAGATTGTCGGCGCCACTGCCGCCGAGTTCGAGATCGAATGCGCCTACCTCGTTGGCAAGGGATTGATTGCCGAGGACCGCGACGCGATCGCCCAGGCGCACAAGCGATACAAGGTCACCTCCGACGGCATCGACCACATGGAAAGGCAGGGCTTCAGCGCATGAGTACTTCCCGAGGAAAGATCGGCCGCTGCCCCGTCGAAGTTCGCACGGAAGTCAACCGCATGATCCGTGACAACAAGCAGGCCGCGACCATCATAAAGTACTTGAGCGCCCAGGGCATCAAAGGCGTGACCCCGCAGAACGTATCGAGCTGGAAAGCCAACGGCTACCAGGACTGGGAGCGCCGCCAGCACAAGCTCGAAGCCATGGCCAGCCGCCGCGAATTTGCCCGCGATGTTGCCGAGCGTGCAACCGCTGACGGCGACGAAGATCTGACCCTCGTGAGCAACACGGCCGCCGCCCTTGCCGTCGACGCCATCCAGGACGTGCTTGAGGATTTCGAGCCCGACCAGCTCAAGGAAATGCTGGCCGAGAAGCCGGCGAAGTTCATGGATTTGATCGACGCCCTGGCCAGCCTCCGCAAAGGCGACCATGCATTCGTGAAACTGAAGATGGAATTTGAGGAATACAAGTCCCGCATCCGCGCCATTGCCGCCGACGCCAAGAAGCGAGCCGCCGAAAGCGGCAGTGCTGATCTCAAGGCTCTGGCCGACGCAATGGACCGCGCCCTCGGTGGCTGATACGCAGGAGCTTCAACTCGATGGCAAAAGATCTCTCAGCCATATCGCGCGAGTATTTCACCGACTATCAATGGCGGTGGATCCGCGACGAGTCCCCCATGAAGCTTGCCGAGAAATCACGTCGTATCGGGTGGACATACGCAACCAGCTATCGCCGAGTGACAAAAGCATTACGGCAGCCCGGTTTAGATTGCTGGGTGTCCACCCGCGACCTTTCCACGGCCAAGGAATTTGTTCGCGACTGTGCCCGCTGGTGCCGGCTCGCCAACGTTGTCGCAACCGGGCTCGAGGGGGACCAGGTGGAAGTCGTCGGCCCCGGCGACATCACCGCACAGCTCATCGGCTTTCCAAATGGGTCTCGGATCTATGTGCTCACCAGCAACCCGGACGCCCTGGCAGGGAAAGGCGGCGATGTTGTTCTCGATGAATTTGCCCTGCATAAAGACGCCACTCTCCTCTGGCAGGTTGCCCAGCCAACGGCATCCGTGTGGGGCTACCAGCTCGAAGTCATCTCCACTCATCGCGGCAAGAACACCCAGTTCAATAAGTTCTGTATCGACGCCAAAGCCCGCAACAAGATGGGCTGGAGTTTCTACTCCGTGAACATTGTCCAGGCATGCGAGCAGGGGCTGATCGATCGCATCAACAAAGCCACCGCCAAGCGCGGGATCAAGCCCATCTCTCAGGCTGATTTTATCCAGACCCAGCGCGACCGATGCGCCACAGAAGAACAGTGGCTGCAGGAGTTCATGTGCACCCCGCAAGACGACATGGGCAGCCTCCTCACCTACGAGCTGATCACCGCATGTGAAGCGCCATGGGAAGAGCTCAGGCAGGAAAAGCGCGGCAAGAGCGCGCTCCCTCGTTACATGGGCATGGATATCGGCCGGCGGCACGACCTCTCCGTGATCGTTGTGCTCGAAGACGCAGGCCCCATTGCTCTCACCCGAGAAGTCAAGATCATGGAAAAGACCCCATATCACGTCCAGCAAGACATCCTCTACGCCATGATCAAAGCGCACGAGCCGCGCCGCGTATGTATCGACTCAAACGGCATTGGTGACATGCTCGCCGAAGAAGCCCAGCGCAAGTTCGGCACATACATGGTTGAGCCCGTCAAGTTCACAGCCCCCTCAAAAGAATCCATGGCCATGGTCATGCTCCGAACCTTCCAGGATAAAGCCATCCGCGTCCCGGACGACTACGACATCCGCGAGGATCTCCACAAGGTAGAAAAGCAAGTCACCGCTGCCGGAAACATCCGCTTTGTTGCCCCGAGCGACGACGACGGCCACGCCGACCGGTTCTGGGCGTTTGCCCTCGCGCTCGAAGCCAAAGGCACAAGTGAAGGCCCACCTCGCGGCATGCGGATCGGCGGCGACGAATCCCCGGCCCAGGCAGCACGCCGCAACCTTCGCCCCGACCATTCAGGCGATCACCGGCATGCCCGCCCAGAATACGGCCACGCAGATGGAGGAATCATGTAATGGCAAGCAAAGCACGCCTCGCAATTCAACTCTCTCTCGACGGTGCCAGCCAGACAGCACGCGGCCTCGGCATGGTCGCCGGCGGAGTCGGCGCCATCAAGCGCGGGGTCAGCAGCGCCGCGCAGGACATGTTCCATTTTGTACAGCTTGGGAAAGATGCCTTCAACATGAGCCGGCGCCTGGCATCCGGCGCCATCACTGCGGCCGACGCACTGCTCGCCCCGAATGAGCAGTTCGAAGTTTCTGAAGTCGCATTCACTCAACTGCTCGGCAGCGCTGAGGCGGCAAAGGAACGCATCCAGGATCTTTACACCTACGCCAACAACACCCCGTTCCTCAACCCGGATGTCGTACGCGGCGGAAAGATCCTTGAGGCGTTCGGCGGCGCCGCGATCGGCACAGGCAAGGGCCTTGAGATGACCGGCGACATGGCCGCTTACGCCAGCACCGAAATGAGCGAGGTCGCCATGTGGGTCGGCCGGGCATACAGCGCCATACAGAGCGGCAAGCCTTTCGGTGAAGCGGCGGCACGTCTCCAGGATCTGACTCTCCTCACCGGTACCGAGCGCAACCTGCTCGAGGACATGAACAAGAAAGGCGCCTCCGCAAACGAGATCTGGGCGAAGTTCACCGAGATCATGGAGAAAGTGTCCGGCGCCGCAAAACGCCAGAGCGACACCTTCCGTGGAGCCAAGTCCACCATTCAGGGGTTATGGGGTGAAGTCAAGCGGCTCACCGGCGTGCGACTGTTTGAGAACGTCAAGGCGGATGTCATGGGCCTCCGCGACGAAATGAGCGGCGCGTTCGACGCAGGGCGAATCCAGAAGTTCGCGGACAAAGCCGGCGACATCATTTCCAAGATGTACGACCAGCTCAAAGACAAAGGCCTTGGCGGCGTCGGCGCCGGCCTTCTCCTGGACGCAGCCGAACAGGGTAAACTCGAAGAGGTCCTTCTCACGATCGTTAAAGGCGCCGGGCAAAACTTCGGGGTGGCTATCCACAACGCCGCCCTCAAATACGGGCCGGACATCCAGCGGGCAATGATCCCCAAGAAACTCCACGGCACGCTTGGTTTGGATAAGAACCGGAACGCAGCGATTCAGTACATCGCTGCCGGCGGAAATTACCGGGACGTAATGGGCGACCTCAGCCTCAAAGACAAAACCCAGATAACCATGGCGCATATGTTCTCCGGCGGCGCCCCAAACCCAAACGCGGCCAGAAGCACCGCGCAGGTGTGGGCACAGCAGCAGAACGCAGGCCCCGGGAAGATGCTGCCGTTTGTCGATATCGCCAAAGAGGTAGCCAAGGTCGGCGTGGAGGCGACGAAGCCTGGACCAAAAGAAGTGTATACCGAAGGCAAAGAAATGATCGCCACCCTGCACGAAATCAACGTGCAGCTTGGGAACACAGAGAAAGCGACAAGGACGCTGGCGGACAGGATGCTCGATCTATCAGCGAGGTTTTGATGACTTACGAGTTCTCAGCAAAGAGCCTTCCTATGGTTGCCATAAAAAAGCCCACTACCATCGCCGTGCCACCAGAAAGCGTAACCCATGAGCGGTCTACCCAAGTGAAAAAGCAAATGATAGCTCCTCCGATAGCGATACTTGCACCAATACTAACCAGCATCTTCATCATCTGCCTCCCTTCTGTTATTCTTCTGCAGGCGCTCTTCTTCATCAAGAAACACGGCAAGCACAGGCTCAAGCGCCTGAGTCAAAGTCTTTCCGTGTTTGTTAAAAAGTACGCGCGTAGAATCCTTGTAAAGTCGGATCTTATCACAAAGCCGATCAGCATAATCGTCGGGCAACAAGAAGCTTGGATCTGTAGCATCTCTCCCTTCAAGCCACTCCAGGGGGACCTTTTCAATTTCCGCAATATTCCGCAATGTATTTCTTGCCGGCTGGCATCGGCCAGCTCTTATATCGTACAAAAAGCTTGGGCTTATTTCATATTTGTCGGCAGCCTCTTTTACCGTAAGGCCCTGTTTATCAATGAGATAAACAAGCCTTTCTCCAGGGCTGTTTCTAGGGGGGCGTTTACTTGTTCTTTTTTTCATGAAAACCGCTTGACGGATTACGGCAGTTTACGTAATGTAACGTAAATCATGGTAAACATCTTCACAGATATGTCAGTCATACTTGCTCTCATGGGTTTACATTATGCCAAACCATCTTAATGCGCGCAATAATAATTCAGCAGCCACCAGTCAGGCAATGCTCATTGTTAAAAGTCTCTGCATTGCCTGCGGCACCTCACTTAAAGCAGTTTGTCGCGAACTCAATATCCCATACGAGATTTGCCACGTCGGCCTATGCCGCGATTCCGCATCAGGATCCGCTGCAGAATATCAGCGCTCCATCATAAGACACCTACAGACTCGCCTTCGAGCAAAGAAACCTTCGCGAGATTCCTTTCATCGAGGCGTCCGAAAATCAGAACGCGAGACAAGGGGGGGGGCAAACAATGCTTCTTCATGAAGTATTTAAGCAGAACGCGATGATCATGACTGGGCGAAAGACGCCAGCGGCCAGGGCAAAGGCGCTAGGGATTACGCCACAAACATTGGCCGCGTTTGAGTCTGGCTTACAAGAGATATCACTGGCTCAATCTCTGAGCATGTCTCGCGCCGCGCATTGTAGCGTTGGACATCTTTTTTTACCCCGAGTGCCGCCACTCAACAGTGATCTTAACGATATAACACTACCTTTTGAATACGGTCAAAAATGGGACTGGTGCACTAGCCTGGCAAAAGACATTGCGTATGGGTCAGCATGGCGTATTGCCCAGAACATAACGAGGCGCTACAACACCAAGGCGTCATACTCCATATTTCTTTGCCTGATCTCTTGGGCCAGCCGGTACTCCTCAGAAGAGCGTGACGAAAGGGTCTCACCACAACTAGACCTCAACTCTTTCTCCGTCCATGCTGATCTTTATGAGGGATGGAACACAAGGCTTGCCGCGTACATAACAGAACAGGCGTCCACTATGTACGCAATGGTCTACGACCTTGATCTCTCAGTATCACAAACAGTTCTCCAAGTTATCACTTCATGGTTAGCACGCGAGAGGGAGGCGCAGTCATGAGCACAGCATCATTTACGGTCGCCGGGATATATGTCACTCCGCTTTCAGTCATAGGGCTGGTCCTCATCTCGCTCTGCCTGGGCGCGGTGATCGGCGCCTGGCTGCAGTACTGGCTCCCGCAGAAGATGATTGAGAGGTACCTCGACAGCAAGTTTCACAAGCAGCTTTTCAATGAAAGGGGTGAGGGATGAGTGAGGGGACAATCGTTGACAGAATCATATGGATTATGACCCTGGAAAACCTTACGGCAAACGATATAGGAATTAACGGGAGATCGTTCAGTCGCGTTATTGAAGGAAAACTCGCCCCATCCGAAAACACTATTAAGTTAATTGCGGCACACACCCGCGTCTCGGTTCGCTGGCTAAAAGAGGGAGGAGATATTTTCCCGGTGTTCGATTCCGCAAAAACTCTCTCGATCGCATTTCAAGAAGGGATCCGCATTGGTGCGCTTCATTCCAAACATGGAGAAGACTATGTTTTGCGTCGGCTTTCTCCATACCCAAGCTTGAGCGATTACACTCGGGCCTACGAAGATGGGCAAGCCCTTGCGAGGAGCCGGTTTAAAAAGAGGTCTTAGCATGAGAAAACAACGCACCCAATCCTATTACGAAAAGCAAATTCGTCAATGCTGTGCAGATATCACGAAAGATTACACTAGGCGAGCGGTATATCTTTACGAAGCTAAAGAAGATTGTTTTGAAAATACTCTACAGTGGATAGAATGGGCAGAGCGTACATTCAATATTTGTCGCCGGCAGTGTTTCTACGCAAGGGCGGTAGCGATTTTTTTAAGATCGGTAGATCAAGACGTGCACTGTAGTGCACTTCTTGATGAGATCCGCTCCCTCCCGTTTCAACACCTCGCAGAGCTTGCTGCTGTTCCTGTAGACCAATTGCAGGACTTCTACGCCTCTCACGACCCAACGGCGTTGTCGCGAGAAGATCTACGAGACGTTGTTTCTGACTTTCTGGGAAAAGCTCGGTCACTGCGCCAGCTTGAATTTATCTCTCTTGCCAGACTCCCATCTGCAGAGAGATTGTTGGCATCTCTCTCAAATACCGAGCGGAGAAAGAAACTCCAGTTTGAGCGCGAAGCAACATACGCAAGAACCATGTTGAGGCGAGCTCTATTGGCTTCCGAATCTTTGTCAGACGCGCAGCTTAATGCGTTTATTACATCAATACACGAAGACATTCACGCCCGACAGATAACGAACGCAGATAGCTGGGTAAAAAAATTTACGGAGACACCACCAGATGGGCCCATCAGCTAACATGCCACTATTCTGCACAAACAATGCGCTAGCCCTGCATACGAACTATTTGCCTAATGAATCTTCGCCTTCCGGGACGCCGAAGGACGAAATGATTGCCCGCCAGAAAGCGGCCTATGTTGGCGCTGTCTGGAGCCTTGCCAAGCAAGAGGGTATACCACAGAAAGATGCCTCGGCTGTCGTGGCTATCAAGTCAGACTCATTTAAGGCCCTGCAGTCAGGCGGCAAGAACGGTGCAAGCCTTTTGCAGGGGTCCCGCGCATGGAGTAATTTCCGCAGCTGGTCTAAGAAGCTTGGGAGGGTGGAAGGGTCCAAGCATCCGGCTGTGGATAACTGGCGAGCGCTTCTCCCGAAGTACAAAGGCAGCCGCGAATACCAGCGCCCAGGAGGAGAGCTCTTCTGGGTTGCTATGGCGAACCTCTACGAACATGAAAACCAACTATCTCTCACGTACTCATACAAGCTCGCGTCAATGGCCTGCGCTGAGAAAGACGTGGAGGTTCCGTCCATCGGCGCAGTGAGGCACTATTACGAACACTACGCGGACAAGAAAGCTGTCTACATTGCACGACACGGCGAGGAGGCGTTTCGCAATAACTTCGCCGGCTATATCACGCGCGAAGCTCCGGAAATCGACGAAGCTTGGAGCGGGGATCATCATATTTTCGATGCGGCTGTGAAAGTCCGGGATGTCGAGACTGGACGATGGAAGCCGGTTCGACCATGGCTCACGGCGTGGATCGACTGGGGCTCACTTTGGTTTTCAGGGGTGTGCATTCGAACGGAGCATCCATGCCGAGACTCAATTGAGCGGGCGCTCAAGTCCGGCATAGAGGATAACCAGTACACCCCCCCGATGCGCCTCTATGTGGATAATGGTAAGGACTATAAGGCCAGGGGGTTGACCAGGCCAATCCTAAACGAAAAAGACGAAGCTGTCGTTCAGTCGATAGCGGAAGCGCTGGGCTGCACGGTGCATTTTGCCATTCCTTACAATGCGCGAGCGAAGATCGCGGAAAGGATGTTCCGGAATGTCTGTGAGCAATTCTCAAAGTTATGGGCGTCCTATCGCGGCAGCAACCCGCAGAATCGGCCAAAGCAGGCAGACGACATCTGGAAGAATCCAGAGCGGCTCCCAACACTGCCAGACTTCATCAAAGCATTCGAGATGTGGCTCGCTAAGATATACCACTCCACCGAGTCACACGGAAGAATACTAAAAGGCCTTTCGCCAATGGCTGCCAGGCGGTCAGCCAAACGGCTGCGCCCGAAAGTAGAACCCCTTTCCTTATATAAGGCATTTCTCCGGGAGCTGCCAGGTATGCGCAAGATACATCGCGGCGGCGTGGTCAAAGCTCTTGGCCGTGAATACCGCTCTGAGCAGCTCTGGACGCTTATGTCTAACGAGACTCATGTCCGCATCAAGATAGACACAGACGATATTTCCGTTGCCTGGATCTATACCAAGGATGGTGTTGAGATTGGCCCCGCGTCCGCAAAACCAGTGCTCCCCGCATTCGCTGATGACGACCC
>Ga0180432_10002596_pt1 | contig 26949 bp, 15 predicted proteins | sample SS_ome_10_FD_132414 | JGI IMG/M metagenome (GOLD analysis project Ga0180432, IMG submission 132414) | Hypersaline lake sediment archaeal communities from the Salton Sea, California, USA - SS_1_MS_2 metaG | ecosystem: Environmental > Aquatic > Non-marine Saline and Alkaline > Hypersaline >... | reverse complement strand
GCGCACGTACCCCTGCCCGGTCACCGGGCCGGCGCCTGGTGTTCTGGCAGGGGCTGGCTGCTATCCGGCCTTGGCGATCTCGCAGAGGATGCGGCAGCCCTCGGTGATCTTGTCGTCGCTTACGGCGTAGCTGATGCGGAAGTGGGTGTCCCGCTCGCTGAAGGCGTTTCCGGGAATGACCAGGACGTTGCGGGCGATGGCCTGCTCGACGAAGGCGGTGCTGTTGTCGAAGGCGGCGGGGACCTTGGGGAAGACGTAGAACCCGCCGGCGGGCCGCACGAACTCGAAGGTGCCCTCCAGGGCGGCCACGGCCATGTCCCGCTTGCGGCGGTAGTCGGCCACGTGGTTGGACACGTCGGTGTCCAGGGCGGTGAGGCAGCCCCGCTGAGCCATGTGGGGGGCGCAGACGAAGGTGTACTGCTGGAGCTTGGCCATCTGGGCGATGACGTCGGCGGGGCCGGCGGCGTAGCCCATCCGCCAGCCGGTCATGCCGTAGCTCTTGCCGAAGCCGCGGAGCAGGAGGGTGTGCTCGGGGGCGAAGCGGACCGGGCTGGCGGCCGGCCCGTCATAGGAGAGCACGTTGTAGATCTCGTCGCTGACCAGCAGCAGGTTGTGCTTGCGGGCCAGTTCGGCCATGCCGCGCATCTCCTCCGCGGCGGCCACGATGCCCGTGGGGTTGCCCGGCGAGTTGACCAGCACCAGCTTGGTCCGATCGGTCACCGCCGCCTCGAAGCGTTGCACGTCCAGGCGGAAGTCGTCGTAGAGGTCCACCACCACCGGCCTGCCGCCGAAGAGGTTGACCAGGTGCTTGTAGGAAACGAAGTAGGGGTCGCCGATGAGCACCTCGTCGCCGGGGTTCAGGCAGGCCATCATGGCCAGGACCAGCCCCCCGGAGACGCCGGAGGTGACGAAGACCGCCGGGTCCCAGTCGAACTCGGCCTTGAGCTGGGCGGTGATCTTCTCCCGCAGGGCGGGCAGCCCGTGGGTGACGGTGTAGCTGTTGCAGCCCTCTTCGATGGCGGCGATGGCGGCCCGCTTGACCGGCTGGGGGGTGTCGAAGTCCGGCTGGCCCATCGACATGTCGATGGGGTTCGTCATTCTGGCCGCCAGATCGAAGATCCGGCGAATGCCCGAGGAACCGATGGTGCTGACCTTGTCCGCCACGAAGTGACTGCCGCTCATGATCGTCCTCGCTTTCGGTCGTGCCGCCCTGCCGCCGGACCGCGCCGCTTCCAGCAGCGGCGCACCCAACAAAGAACCGCCGCGACCGTGTTAGCCGCAACGGTTCGGGGATGCAAGAGTTGTGCCAGCGGTCCGGGGCGTGGGGCCTACTTGCTCTCTTCGGCGGCCTTCTTGGCCTTCTTCTCCTTGCCGCCGGCGGTGGACTTGCGGTGGACCACCTTGGGCAGGCCGAGCGGGCTGGACTCGTCCGTCCAGCGGTCCTGCTCCTTGAGCTTCTCGATGCGCTCGGTGCGGGTGAGGACATTGCGATGGCGCTCCAGCGCCCCCTGGGTCCTCAGTGACTTGTCGATGGACATCCCGATAATCTCCTTACCACGTCTGACCGGTCAGCTTCTTGAAGTACCCCTCGAGGCGGTAACGCCCGCCGGCCTCGAAGAACGCCTCGCCGAGCTTGTGGACCCGGCTGCGGAACTCGTCCGCGAGCCGGCGCTGAACCGGGTCATCGCGGTTGAAGCCCTGGGTGGTGACCAACTGGTACTTCCATTCATCGTCGCGTTCCACGACCACGGTTTCGACACCGTTGTCACGGAGGTAGTTCTGAGCAGCCTGGACGTCGGCCCAGGCGTCCGCCCGGAAGTCCTGCACGGCCAGGTAGGTGTAGCCGGTGACCCAGTTCGTGTGGGCACCGGTCGGGGCGGCGTCCGCCGCCGGGCCCGCATCCGCGGGCGGCGTCGAGTGGACGAACGGCGGCTGGCCAACGCCCTCGAACAGCCCGGAGGCCGGCGGCTCGGCTCGGGCGGCCTGGATGTCGTCCTTGACGGCCGCCTCGTAGCCCACCTGCTTGCCCTGTTCCAGGCCGGCACTGAGGCCCAGCCGGTACGCCACCAGGAGCACCACGCCCAGGCCAAACACCAGCAACGCCATCCCCCGGCTGGTCAGGGCGACGCGCAGCCGCCCGCCGACGATCTCGAACAGCGGGAGCGTCGCGGCCTCACCCGCCGCCCGGGGCCGCTCGGTCTGGCGGTCCGCCGCCGGCGGAATCTTCTCGGCCGGCCGTTCGGCGCGGGCCGCACCGGCTGTGTCCTCCGCTTCCTTTGATTCCCCTCGTTTCTGTCCGGGATCCGTGTCGTGGATCAACTCGAACAGCGCCGGGCCATCCTTTGGCTTGGGCATGGGTCAGGCCTCCGTGCGCGGGAATCGAAGATACCCGGAGTCCAGTTCAGCCAGCATATCCGCAAGCAGTGAGATTTCAACCCGGCCACGGGGGCGGGACCACCGGAACGCCTCGGGGACCGCTGCGGCCGTGGGCCCCGGCACGACCGCCGCCGCCCGTCCCCGGACCGACACCCGCCGCCCGATCGCCCCTACGCCTGTCCGCCAATTCCGGGTCTCCTGGCGATCCCGGCGCTGCCGGCAGAATGCAGTGTCACATGAACAACGTCGTCTCCGGTCACCGATCGGCGTTCGGAGGGAGGTAGGCCGTCCGGGCATTGAGGATGTCCGGCGCCGCCAGGGGCGGGCCCGGTGGAGTCGCCCGCGGCCTTCACGACGGGCCGGCACCGAACCGGGCGCCGCCGTAGAAGTACACCCCCAGGCCGATGGTGAAGATGTAACCGCCGAAAAGAGCGTGCTCGAGGCAGGAGGCCAGCAGCGAGTTCGAGCGGCGGTAGGTATCGGCGAAGAGCAGCCCGCCGATAAGAGTGAAGGAGACGGCCACCCAGTTCAGCAGCACGACGTGCATCAGCGAGAAGGCCCCCGCGCTGGCCAGCACCAATGCCGGGCCGCCGCCGAACAGCACGCGGTAGCGATGGAACACGAAGGCCCGATACACGATGCCCTGCGGATACACGCTCAGAACCGGGTACAGCACCATGACCAGCGCCCAGAGAACCGGCCGGGCACGAACAAAACCAAAGAGCCGCCCGGGCACGAACACCATGACCAGAACGGCGAGCACCAAGGCCGCCGCCACGAAGCGGATGGCGATCCGCCGCACGTGGCCTTTCAGCCCGGCAGTTCCCCACAACCGGCCGCGGTTGAAGGTCGGGTCGCTCCAGAGAAACGCGAGACACACGCCGGTCAGGATCCAGAGCGCCGGCAACAGCGGCAGGCGGACCGGCAGGCAGGCCACGGCAGCGGGCAGGACTACGAACAGGACGCAGAACTCCAGCCCGCGAGCCAGCGGTCGGGAACCGGCCTCGTGGGGCGGCCCGGTCATCGGCTGTTGCCCTCCAGTCGAACATCACGGGGTTTGGCTGTCCCGGCGGCCGCCCGGTCCGGCGCCGACCGCCGCCGTGCGCTTAGAACAGGCCCCTGGCCGTGTCAACACCCGCCGGCAGACCGCGCGTTTCGCGGCGGGGCAGGGCGCTTCCGGCGCCCGTGCAGGCCGTACCGCTGGGGGGACTGCGGATTCCAGGAATCCAGTCCGGTAGGAAGCTGGGCGCCTTGTGCCGCGTGGTGTAAAATCATACTGAAGGGTCCGGCGGGTTGCGCACGACCGTCTGTCCATCCGGGCGGCCGGCGCCGACCACCGCGAGGGAGGTCACACCCGGTCATCGGACGAGGAGTGTTCAGGCACCGCCGTGGCGGCCGGTCGGGGCTGCAAGGAGATCCGGGTGTCATCGCTAACTCCCTGCGCTGCGCTCTCCACCCATTGCCCCGCGGCCCCGCTGGCCCCCACCCCGGCGCCCGTGTCTTGCGCCTGTCTCGCCGAGAAGCTACCCACGGATTGAGAGCGATGCTTCGATTCGGAAACCCATCCACGTGCAGGCCCGTCGCCCTGCCGGGCGTTGCTGAGGCCGGAGGGGACGGCGCCGCGGCGGTGCCCCGCGAAACCAGACGGACCGACGATCGACCGTCGGAAGGACCGGCGCTCAACCTCTCGGTCGCGCTCCGGCCGCTGCTGATCGCGATGCTGCTGGCCGGCACCGCCTGGGCCGGCTTCGACGCGAGCCGACCCGAGCAGCGACCGTCCAACCCCCGCGTGCTGGTGCTCCATTCCTACCACCCGGGATTCTCCTGGACGGACAACGTCACGGAGGGCATCCAGTCCTGCTTCCGCGAGCAGGCCCCCGGCGTCGAGCTGTGTTTCGAGTACATGGACACCAAGCGACTCGTCACCGAGGACCACTTTCGGCGCCTGCGGGAGTTCTACCGGGCCAAGTATGCCGGACGACCCGTCGACGCCATCATCTGCTCCGACGACCACGCCCTGCACTTCCTGCTCGAGTCGGGGAACGACCTGTTCCCCGGCGTCCCGGTGGTCTTCTGCGCCGTCAACGGCTACGACCCGTCGATGGCTCGGCGGGGACGGCCGCTGACCGGGGTGGTGGAGAGCATCGACATCCGGGCCACGGTCGACGCGGCCCTGAAGCTCCATCCCGAGGCCGAACACCTGGTGGTGATCAACGACGAGACGCGCACGGGGCGCGCCCTGCGCGAGGTGTTGGACGAGGCCCTCGCGGGCCTGGAGGGCCGTCTCCGGATCACCCATTCGCCGCACCGGACCATGGGCGAGTTGCAGCGCTACGCGAAGACCCTGACCGACGGCACGATCGTGCTGGTTTTGATCTTCCACCAGGACGAGCACGGCCGGGTCTTCTCCCACGAGCACAACCTGGAGCGGTTCGCCGCCCACTGCCCGGTCCCCATCTACGCCCCCTGGGAGTTCTACCTGGGGCACGGCATCGTGGGGGGGATGCTGACCAGCGGGCAGGCCCACGGCCGGGGTGCGGCCGAACTGGCGCTCCGCCTGCTCCGGGGTGAGGATGTGGCCGACGTCCCCGTGGTGACCCGCAGCCCGAACCGCTTCATGTTCGACCACGCCCAACTCGCCCGGTTCGGCATTCCCGCCTCGGCCCTGCCGGCCGAATCCCTGGTGATCAACACGCCTCCTTCGCTGTACGAGGCGCACCGAGAGATCGTCTGGGGCGGCGGGGCGGCGATCGCCCTGCTCAGCCTGACGGTGGTCGCCCTGACACTCAACATCGCCCAGCGCCGAGCTGCCAAGGCCCGCCTGCAGAACATCCTCCAGACCGCCCTGGACGGTTTCTGGATGACCGACCGCGAGGGCCGCATCACCGACGTCAACGAGGCCTATGGCCGCATGGTGGGCTACGAGCGCAGTGAGCTGCTCAACATGCACATCGGCGACCTGGAGGCGGTGGAGGCACCCGAGCAGGTGGCCGAGCACACCCGCCGAATCCTGGAAACCGGGGCGGACCGCTTCGAGACGCGACACCGCCGCAAGAACGGCACCCTTGTCGACCTGGAGATCAGCGCCAAGTGCCTCGATGGCCGGGAGGAGACGATCTTCAGCTTCTTCCGGGACGTCACCGAGCAGAAGCAGAGCCGCCAGGCGATCCAGGCCAGCGAGATTCGGTACCGGGCCCTGTTCGAGTCCGCCGCCGACGCGATCTTCCTGATGGAGGGCGTGCCCGAGGGGCTGCTGGTCACCGACTGCAACCCCGCGGCGTGCGAGCTGTTCGCCACCACCCCCGCCGGTTTCATCGGCAAGACCCCGGCCGACTTCTCCCCGGAGTTCCAGCCCGACGGGCGCCCGTCGCGGGAGAAGGCCGCGGAGCGGATCCGACTGGCCCAAGCGGGGCAGCCGCAGACCTTCGCCTGGCGCAGCACGCAAGCGGACGGCACGGTGATCGACACCGAGGTCCGGCTCAACCGGGTCGAGCTGCAGACGGGGGAGTTCCTGCTCGCCTGCGTCCGGGACGTCAGCGAGCGTGAGCGGGCCCGTGAAGACCTGGAGCGCCGGGTGCAGGAGATGTCCAGCCTGCACACCCTCCACCAGCGGCTGGGCAGCGTGCTCTCCCCGGACGAGGTGGTGGAGCGGGCCCTGGAGGGGCTGGAGGTTCCGGTGAGCCCCGATCTGGCCCTGGTGTTCGTCAGCGAGGGCGAGGAGCTGCATCTGCGGGGGGCCCGGGCCAGCCGTCCGGAACACCAACACCGGGGCAGAGTGCTGCACCGCACCGGGGAGTGTCTCTGCGGCCTGGCCGTGGCGGAAGGCGTTGCGGTGTACTCGGCCGACATCCGCACGGATGCCCGCTGTAGCTGGCAGGAGTGCCGGCAGGCCGGCCTGGTCTCCTTCGCCGCCCTGCCGCTGCGCAGCGCCGAGCGGGTCTTCGGCGTTCTGGGCATAGCCTCGGCCACACGGCGCGACTTCAGCGAGCGGGCCGCGTTCCTGGAGACCCTGGCCGACACGGTGGCGGCCCACCTCTCCAACGCCCTGCTCTACGAGGACGTGCAGCGCCAGGCCGACGAGCTGGCCGACGCCAACCGGAGGCTCACCGCCGAGATCGCCGAGCGGGCCCGCGCCGAGGAGGCCCTGCGGCGCAGCGAGGATCGGGCCAGTCTGGCCCAGCGGATCGCCGGCATCGGGACCTGGGAGTGGGATGTCCAGGCGGACAAGGTCTACTGGTCCGAGGAGATCGCCGGCATCTTCGGCTCGCAGCTCGCTGAAGCCAGCCAACACTATGCGGACGTCCTGGCCGCCGTACACCCGGAGGACCGCGAGCGGATGCAGGAATCCGTGCGGGCCTGCCTGGAGGACGGCCAGGAACACGTCATCGAGTACCGCGTGGTCCGAGCCGACGAGTCGGTCCGCTGGGTCTCCGTGCTGGGTGATGCCCAGCGGGACAGCGCCGGCCGCCCGCTCCGCATGCTCGGCGTCGTCCTGGACGTTACCGAGCGCAAGCAGGCGGAAACCGCCCTGCGGGAGAACGAGCGGTTCCTCAGCACGCTGCTCAGCAACCTGCCGGGGATGGTCTACCGCAGCCGGAACGATCCGAGCTGGACGATGGACTTCGTCAGCGACGGCAGCAGCCGCCTGCTGGGATACCCCCCCGGCGACCTGCTGAACAACTGCAGGATCACCTACGGCGACCTGATCCACCCGGAAGACCAGAGCCAGGTATGGGAGGGCATTCAGGCGGCGCTGCGGGACCGGACCTCGTACCTGCTCACCTACCGGGTGACCACCGCCGGCGGCGAGGAGCGGTGGTGCTGGGAGCGCGGTCGGGGGGTCTTCTCCGAGACGGGTGAGCTGCTGTTCCTCGAGGGCTTCATCACCGACATCACCGAACGGATCCGAGCCGAGGAGGGGCTGCGGGCCAGCGAGGAACGGCTGCGCACCTTCCTGGACAATGTGGACGACATGGTCTACTTCCAGAGCCTGGACGGTCACCTGGCCCACCTCAACACGGTGTCCGAGCAGATCTCCGGCCATGCCCTGGGCGAGCTGGTGGACCACCCCGCCGCCTGGAACGAGTTGATCGTGCCCGAGGACCGCCAGGCCATCGAGCGTTTCCTGGCGGAGCAGGCCGGCACGGTGGATCGCTTCGAGGTGGACTACCGCCTCCGCACCCGGAGCGGCGAGCGCCGCTGGATCCAGTCGCGAAAGGTCGCCGCCCGCGACGCCCAGGGCCGCATCATCGGCTACAACTGCATCGACCGCGACATCACCGACCGCCGGCAGGCCCAGGACGCTCTCCAGGACCGGCACGTGGAACTGGAGCAGGTCTTCGCCGCCATTCCCGATGCGGTGATCTACGCCGACCGGGACCGGCGAATCACCCGCGTCAACAACGCCTTCACGGGCATCTTCGGCTACCAACCGGATGAAGTGCTGGGCGAGCTGACGCGGATTCTCTATGCCAGTGAGGAGGAGTTCCGCCAGCAGGGCCGGCTGCGGTACAACGTCCACGCGGACCCGCCGGACCGCCACGAGGTGTACGAAGTCGCCTACTGCCGGAAGGATGGAGAGGTCTTCGCCGGCGAGACGGTGGGCACGCCGGTCCGGGATGCGCGGGGGGAGGTCATCGGGCTGCTGGGCATTGTGCGCGACGTGACCGAGCGGAAGCAGGCCCAGGAGGCGCTTCGCCGGAGCGAGGCCACGCTGGCCAGTATCTTCCGGGCGGCGCCGATCGGCATCGGGCTGACCGTCGACCGGGTCATCCAGAAGGCCAACGAGCAGCTCTGCCGGATGGTGGGCCGCTCGAGCGCGGCGCTGGCGGGCCAGAGCACCCGCGCGTTGTACGCCTCTGACGAGGAGTTCGAGCGTTTCGGGGAGGTGATGGACACCCAAACCGGCGAGCGGGGCACGTGGACGGTGGAGACGCGCTGGTTGCGGAAGGACGGTGCCGTGATTGACGTGCTGCTCAGTTCGACGCCGTTGAAACCGGGCGACCTGTCGGCCGGCGTGACCTTCACCGCCCTGGACATCACCGAGCGTAAAAGAGCCGAGTTGGCCCTGCGGGAGAGCGAGGCGCGGTTCGCGGCGTTCATGGATCACTTCCCCTCGATCGCTTTCATCAAGGACGCCGACGGCCGGGCGGTGTATCTGAACCGCTATTTCGACGAGGCTTTCGGGGCCCGGGAATCGTGGCTGAACAGGACACCGGAAGAGATCTTCCCGCCTGATCTGGCCGGTCACATCGCCGCCGACGACGCCCGAGCCCTGCGGGAGGGCTACGTCACCTCCGAAGAAACCCTGACCGACCGGAGCGGCACGCCGCGCCTGTTCCAGACGCACAAGTTCGCCATCCGCCGGGCGGGCGCTACTCCGCTGGTGGGGGGCTTCGCCCTGGACATCACCGCCCGCCGGCGGGCGGAGGAGGCCCTGGGCAAGAGCCAGCGGCGGTACGAGACGCTGTTTGAATGGGCCAACGACGGGATCCTGACCATGCAGGGCGACCGGTTCACGGCCTGCAACCGCCGGGCGCTGGAGATCATCGGCCGGCCGGAGGAGCAGGTCGTCGGCCGCGCGCCGGGCGACATTTCTCCGGAGACGCAGCCCGACGGGCGGCGGTCGGAGGAAAAAGCGGTCGACATCCTGCAAGCGGTGTACGCCGGCACACCGCGGGTCTTCGAATGGCGGCACATCCGGGGCGACGGCACGGAGGTAGACGTCGAGGTCAGCCTGAACCGCGTCGACATCGAGGACGAACCGGCGCTGCTGTGCCTGTGGCGCGACATCACCGAGCGCAAGCAGGCCCAGCGGGAGTTGGAGGCAACCTGGAACCTGCTGCGGGCGGCCATCGAGCAGACGCCGGCCGGGGTCATCGTCGCCGAAGCCCCCGACGCCCGCATCCGGCTGGCCAACGCGGCGGCCCTGGGCATTCGCGGCGGCGCCCAGAACAGCCTCACCGGTATCCCCATGTCTGAGCACCGAGAGGCATGGCGAGTGCTCGATCCCGACGGAGATCCCGTTCGGGCGGAGGAGCTTCCGCTGTCCCGGGCGATCCTCCGCGGCGAAACCACTCGCGACCAGGAGCTGCTCATCGAACGGGACAACGGCGAGCGGCGGTGGGTCTCCGCCAGCGCCGCCCCCGTGCGCGGCGCGACGGGCGGGATCATCGCCGGCGTGGTGGTGTTCCCCGACATCACCGAGCGCAAGCGGGCGGCGGAAGAACTGGCCCGCTACCGGGAGCATCTCGAGGAGCTGGTCCGCGAGCGGACCGCCGAGGTGGAGGCGGCCCATCGCGAACTGGTCCGCAAGGAACGGCTGGCGGTGCTGGGGCAGTTGACCGCCACGGTCAGCCACGAGCTGCGCAACCCGCTGGGCACGATCCGCACCTCGATGTACAGCATCGACGAGCGGGTTCGCGGCCGGGGCCTGGGCGTCGAGCGGGCCCTGGACCGGGCGGAGCGCAACATCCAGCGCTGCGACGCCATCATCGAGGAGCTGCTGGACTACACCCGGGCCACGCGGCTCCGGCGGGTGATGACCGGTCTGGACGAGTGGCTCACCGGCGTGCTGGCGGAGCAGAGCTTCCCGGAGGGAATCGGGCTGACGCTCAACCTGCGGTCGGCGGCGCGAGTGGCCATTGACCACGATCGCCTGCAGCGCTGTCTGAACAACGTGGTCGGCAACGCCTGCCAGGCGATGGCCGAGAGCGAGCCGCCGGGCGGCGAGCTGGTGGTGGGCAGCGCTGCGGACGGGCACCGGGTGGTGGTGACGGTGTGCGACAACGGCCCCGGCATGCCGGCAGAGACCCTGCGGCGGGTGTTCGAGCCGCTGTTCAGCACGCGGAGCTTCGGCGTGGGCCTGGGCCTGCCCATCGTCAAGCAGATCATGGAGCAGCACGGTGGGGGCGTCGAGATCGAGAGTCAGGAGGGCGAGGGAACGGCGGTTCGGCTGTGGCTGCCGCTGTCGGAACCTCCCGAGGCCTGAGCCTGCGGGTCGTCCGGGCGTTCTGCCGCGGAGCTTCGGGCGTTCCCGGGGGTTCGAGGGGGGTATGCCCGACAGGCCGCGTGCGAACCTCCGAACCGCCGCAGGCGGCCCGGGCGGCGGCAGTCGCGCCCGGCCTCATCCGCGACCGGAGGGGGCGCCGATAAGGTGTCCGGGGGACCACATCTTCGCCCGACGGCAGGAGGAGCGTGCGCTGTGACTCCACATCCTCAGACGGTCTCTCACGCCTACCGCAGCAGGCGTCGCTGGCTCCTGGTCGGCACCGCCCTGGCGGTGGGGACCGTGATGCTGGTGGCGGCGCACGGCCTGATCCGATCCTACGTCATCGGGCAGGCCGAGAGACGGGTGCGCGACGTCATGCTGGAGTGCCGGGCCCTGCACGAGTACGTGCAGCGCGACATGCACCCGGCGCTTCAGCGGCTGAAGGCCGAGGGCCGGGTGCCGGAAGACTTCTACTCGCCAGAGTTGCTCTCGTCGTCGTACATCGCCCGCCGGCTGCACCACCACTTCAACGAGGAGCGAAGACAGACCGGTCTGCCCGAGGTCCGCTACCGGCTGGCGGCGGTCGATCCGCGGAACCCTGTCAACGAGGCCACCGCGTTCGAGGCCGGCCTGATCGAGCAGTTCAACCAGGACCACGATCAGGAGTGCTTCCGGGACATCATCGAGGTGGACGGGCGGAAGCACCTCTACTACGCCACCCCGTTTCTGGCCGTGCAGCCGCGCTGCCTGCGGTGCCACGGGGCCCCGGAGGCGGTACCGGCCCAGCTCGGACAACGCTACCGCTCCGGCGGCTACCACCGCCGCGTCGGCGAGGTGGTGGCCATGGAGTCCATCAGTTCCCCCCTGGAAGCGGAGTTCGCGACGTCCAACACCGTGTTCGTGGTCCTGCTGGCCGTCAGCGCCACCATCGCCATCCTGCTGCTGGTCAACACCCGGCTGCATTCGCTGGTGCGGCGTCACACCGCGGCGCTGCGAGCCAGCGAGGAACGCTTCCGGGGATTGACCGAGAACGCCAGCGACCTGATCGCGATCCTGACCGGCGAAGGGGCGTTGTCCTACATCAGCCCCTCCAGCGGGCAGGTCCTGGGCTACCCGCCGGAGGAACTCGCCGGGCGGCGGCTGAACGATCTTACCCACCCGGAGGACGCCTCTTTGCTGGGTGAGCACCTGGACGCAGCCGCACACCGGCCCGGGGCGGTGCTCAGCCCCCCCGTCTTCCGGCTGCGCCATCGCGACGGTCACTGGGTGTTCATGGAGGGGGTGGTCACGGCCCTGCTGGACACCCCGGGCATCGAGGGGGTCGTCTTCAGCGGGCGGGACATCTCCGAGCGGCGGAGGGTGGAGCAGGAACTGAACCGGTATCAGGAACACCTCGAGCACCTGGTCGAGACGCGGACCGCCGAGCTGGAGACGGCCCAGGAGGAGCTGCTGCGCAGCGAACGGCTGGCCGTGCTGGGACAACTGACCGCCACGGTTAGCCATGAGCTGCGCAACCCGCTGGGCACCATCCGGTCGTCCTTCTTCGCCATCGAAGAGCAGGTCCGCGGCAAGGGTCTGGGTGTTGAGCGGGCCCTGGAGCGGGTGGAGCGCAACATCCGGCGGTGCGACGGCATCATCGCCGAGCTGCTGGACTACGCCCGGGTGACGCCCCTCCGGCGGCAGGCGACGAACCTGGACCACTGGGTGGAGCGGCTGCTGGCGGAGCAGGCCCTGCCGGCCGGCGTCGAGCTGGTGCTCCGACTGAACGGGGGGGCCGAGGTGGCCATCGACCGGGAGCGAATGCAGCGCTGTGTGACCAACGTGGTCACCAACGCCGTACAGGCCATGCAGGAGGGCGGGCCAGAGGGCCGGCTCACGGTAGAGACGGCAAGACAGTCCGGGCGCCTGGAGGTGCAGTTCCGCGATACCGGGCCGGGCATCCCCCCGGACCACCTTGACCGCCTGTTCGAGCCACTGTACAGTACCAAGAGCTTCGGGGTCGGTCTGGGGCTGCCGATCGTCCGGCAAATCATGGAACAACACAACGGCGGGGTCGAGATTCAGAGCGAGCCGGGGCAGGGCACCGTGGTGACCCTGTGGTTGCCGCTGGGATGAGAGGAGCGCCGCGGGGATGAAACGCCTTCGCGTGTTCATCGTGGACGACGACCGCGACTTCGCCGAGAGTCTGGCCGAGGTGGTCGAGCTCCGCGGGCACCGGGTGCAGCTCGCCTTCAGCGGCGAGGAAGCCGTCCGCGGACTGCAGGAAACGGATTTCGACATTGCCTTCATGGACGTGAGGCTGCCCGGCCTCAACGGGGTGGAGTGCTTCCTGGAGGTGCGGCGGAGCAAACCGGACGCCAAGGTCGTGATGATGACCGGGTACAGCGTCCAGCGGCTCGTGGACCAGGCGGTGGCCCACGGCGCCTGGGGGGTGCTGCACAAGCCCTTCGGCATCGAGGCCGTGCTGGAGGCGATGGCCACGTTGTCGCCCCAAGGGGTGCTGATCGCGGACGACAACGAGGAACTGGTCGAGAGCCTCCGGGAGCTGCTGGAGCAGAACGGTCACCGCGTCTCGGTCGCCCGGGACGGCCGGGAGGCCATCGAGCGGGTGCTGTCCGGCGACGACATCGGCGCTCTGCTCCTGGACCTGCGCCTGCCCGTGCTCAGCGGGCTGGAGGTCTACCTGGAGCTGAAAGAGGCGAAGCGCACCGTGCCCACCGTCATCCTGACCGCCTATCCGCGGGAAGAGGCCGCCGCGCTCCGTCAACTGCGCTCCCTGTCGGTCAGCGACGTGCTGACCAAGCCCTTTGACCCCGGCAAGCTGCTCCAGGTGGTTGACGGCCTGGTCCCGCGGGTGAAGGAGTGAATGGGCATGAGTCAGCGGTCCGGCTCCACGCCCGAAGACCCGGGTGCCCGGCGGGTGCTGGTGGTCGACGACGACGTTGACTTCGCCGAGGCCCTGGTCGAGATCCTGCGGTCGAGAGGCTACGAGTGCCTCGTCGCCCACGACGCCGGCCAGGCCTGCCAGGCGGCCCGGTCATTCCCCGCGGATGTCGCCCTGCTGGACATCCGCCTGGGCCAGGGCAGCGGCATCGGGCTGATCGACGAGCTGCGCCGCAGCCGTCCCCACATCCTCTGCTTGATGATCACGGCCTACGCCGCGGTGGACACCGCGGTGGAGGCCCTCCAGAAAGGGGCCTACGACTACCTGGAGAAGCCGGTGCCCGGTCCGGTGTTGCTGGCCACGCTGGAGCGCTGCTTCGAGGTGGTGCACCTCCAGGCAGCCAACGCCCGCAACGAGGCCGCCCTGCGGGAAAGCGAGCGGCGTTACCGCACCCTGGCCAGCCTGTCCCCGGTGGGCATCTTCTGCACCGACGCGTCGGGGACCTGCACCTACGTCAACGAACGCTGGAGCGACATCTCCGGTCTGGCCCGCGAGGCGGCGTTGGGGCGGAGTTGGACCGAGAGCGTGTACCCCGACGACCGGGAACGGGTAGAAACCGAGTGGCACCACGCCGCGGTCGCCCGCCTGCCCTTTCGGTCCGAGTTCCGCCTGCTGCGCGCCGACGGCGCCATGCGCTGGGTCCTCGGCCAGGCGGTGGCCGACTCCGCCGACAACAACAGCGGAACCGGATTCATCGGCACGCTGACCGACATCACCGACCGCAAGCGGGCGGAACAGGACCGGGCCCGCATGGAGAGCCAGCTCCGGCATGCCCAGAAGATGGAATCCATGGGCACGCTCGCCGGCGGCGTGGCCCACGACTTCAACAACGCCCTCACCGCTCTGCTGGGGTACACCGGGATCGCCCGCCGGAGCGTCCCCGCCAACCACGAGGTTCTGACCGCGCTGGACGGCATCGAGCAGGTTGCCGACCAGGCCAGCGGGATGGTTCGCTCGCTGCTGACCTTCAGCCGCGAGGCGGATGTGCAGAAGGCGGCGGTGGACCTCGGGCGCCTGGTGCAGGAAACGGCCCGCATGCTGCGACACATGCTGCCGGCCACCGTCGAGGTGCTGACCGAGGTGCAGACGCCCGAGGAGCTGTGGGTGGAGGGCAACACGATCCAGCTCCAGCAGGCGCTGATGAATCTGGCCATCAACGCCCGGGACGCCATGCCCGAAGGGGGGTGTCTGCGGATCGTGCTGGAGCATCAGGCGGCCGATGCCGCGGACGTGCTCTCGGCCGTGGTGACACGCGGGCGGGGCGCGGCCCTGCTCCGGATCGAAGACACCGGGGCGGGCATGAGCGACGAAGTGCTGGCCCGGGTGTTCGATCCCTTCTTCACCACCAAACCCCGCGAAGAGGGCACCGGCATGGGCATGGCGGTGGTGCACGGCGTCGTTGTCGGCCACCAGGGACACATCCGCGTGGATTCGCGGCCCGGCCTGGGCACCAGCGTGGTCATCACCCTGCCCTGTTGCGACCCGCCGCCCCGGGCGGCCGCCCCGCCGCGGGGGCCGGAGCGGGAGCGCGGGGGGGGCGAGATCCTGCTGCTGGCCGAGGACAACCGGCAGGTGCGGGCCATCATCGCCGGCTCCCTCAGCTCCGCGGGGTACAAGGTGGTGCAGGCCGGCGACGGCGTGGAGGCACTGCAGGCCTTCGAGCTCAACGCCTCGCGGGTCCACCTGGCCATCCTGGACATCGACCTGCCCAGGATGGACGGTGTGTCCTGCCTGCACCACATCCGCCAGGCCCGACCCGGTTTTCCCGCGGTGGTCATCAGCGGGCTGCTGGACGTTTACCGGACGGAGGGCTGTCCGGCCGACGTGACCTATCTGCAGAAGCCGTTTCAGATGTCCGAGCTGGTGTCGGTGGTTCGCCGGCGGCTCGCTGAGACACGGAACCATGCCGGACGTCCGAATACTCCTGGTTGACGACCACGCCCTGGTGCGGGAAACGCTCCGGGAGCTGCTGCAGCGGGAGCCGGGCTTCTCGGTCGTCGGCACGGCGGGCTCGGCCGAGGAGGCCGTCGACCTGGCCTTCGCGCTGGTCCCCGACGTCATCGTGACGGACGTGGACATGCCGGGCGTGGTGTGCTTCGACGCCGCCCGGCGGATCTCCGCCCTGCATCCCGAGATCCGTCTCATCTTCCTGAGCGCCTACACCCACGACCACTACATCGAGCAGGCTCTCCAGGTGGGCGCCCTGGGCTACCTGACCAAGGGAGAATCTCCGGACCGGGTGGTGGCGGCCATCCGGGCGGCCATGGAGAACCAGGCCTACTTCTCGGGCGAGGTGCGGGACCGCATCGTCTGCGACTGCGGGCAGGCCCGCCTGGCGCCCCGGGGCACGACCCGCACCTCCATGCTCACCCCGCGCGAGATCGAGGTGCTGCGCTACATCGCCCAGGGCCTGTCCAAGAAGCAGATCGCCGGCATGATGCACATCAGTGTCAAGACCGTGGACCGCCACTCGGGGAACCTGATGGCCAAGCTGGACATCCACGACCGGGTGGAGCTGGCCCGCTTCGCCATCCGCGAAGGCCTGACCGAGGTGTAGCCGGGCGGGGGGCCGGGCCGGCGGAGTGCTTATCGGCCGAGGGGGTCGGGGCCGGGGGCACGTTGCCCGGGAACGGCCAACAGCCCGTTGAAAGAGGGGACCGGCCCCGAGCGGAGGCCCCCTCACGGCACCGCGACAGCCGCATTGCGAGGTGCCTGTCCCCTTTTTCAGCAGACGGCTAACCACGCCGCCGCGGCGATGTCTTGCACCGCGGAGGTGAGGAAATGCTTCGCAACGGCCTGTTCATCGATCTGGTGTGCTTCACGGTGATCTCGCTGGCGCTGGCCTGGGTGGCCTGCTGTTCACCGGTGGCCTTTCTATGAGACGTCGGGCGTACCCGGCTTCGTGGCGGGGCCGGCCGCCGGGCCCGGGCCGGGGTTTGGGCCGCGCCGGCGGACCGCGAAACCATCACGGGCCGGGGGCGACCCCGCTGCGTCGGGATCGCCCCCGGGATGGGAAACCGGTTGTTCGCGTCTGCCGTGCGGTCGCCGACGGTTACGGCGTGATGGTCCACACGGACCGGTCGGCGGCCACCTGCCAGGGATACAGGGTCACCGGACCGGCGGCCTTCCAGGTGAGTTGGGCCCGCATCTTCCGCGTGAGCGGATCGATGAACCGCGCCGGGTCGTCCGCCACCGACACCTCGATGGTCGAGTCGGTGGTGCTGGCCGGGCCGGCGTCCATCTCCTCGTAGCTCTCGGTGACGAAGTTGTACAGCTCGATCCGCTGGGTCAGCCCCACGGAGGTGGCCCGGGCCTCGAGCGCAAACTTCAGCTTGGCCGGCGCGGCGGTGTCAGCCGTCCCTTCCACGACCAGCCACACCGGCGGCTCGGTGGCGGCGAGCACGAAGCCGAGCTGCACCACCAGGGCCGAATCGTCGCTCTGGTACAGGTCCGCCAGCCCGCCGGAGAGGAGCTGCCCGCGGACGATCTCGAGGTCGTCCGGGAACACGGTCACCCCGCCCTCGTCGCACTCCAGCTCGAAGATGCGGAAGGCGTCGATGGCGGCCTCGGTGACCGAATCGTTGGGGTTGTCCGTGGCGCTGAACCGGAAGCGCACGGTCGAGGTCAGCGCCGTGTAGTCCACCAGGTTGATGGTCTGCTGCACCCAGCCCTCGGCGTGGGCGGCGCTCTCGATCAGCGTCCAGGTGTCCCCGCCGTCGCTGGAGACCTCGACGTCCAGGCGGTCGATGTCCTGATCGTCGTTGTAGAACCAGCGGGCGTAGGACAGCGTGGGAGCGACGGCGTCACCGAGGTCGATGACCTGCGAGATCAGCCGGGTGGGGCCGCCGTCGACGTCGGAGTTCGAGTCGAAAGCGTCGTTGTCGGTCAGGAAGCACTGGCCGGAGCCGTCGTAGTCCGCCGGCGGATCGCCGCGGTCGTTGTTCACCGGCACGCCGCGGTCCCAGGCCCCGTCGGTCAGATCGACGTTCTCGACCGTCCAGCCGGGGTCGGTCTCGAAGTCGTAGTCGGCATAGACCACCAGGGAGGTGCCCACCAGCGCCGAGTAGTACTGCTTGGGGGCCACCAGCGGGTCGTAGGAGATCCCGCCCTCGGTGGATTCGGCGCTGAAGAAGAAGCGGACGGTCGAGCCGCAGTCGGCCGCCGGGAAGACGGCGTCGTAGACGTTGTCGGAGACCACCTCCATGGGGACGGCCACGAAGCCGGCTCCCAGGTCATAGTGAAGCTGCCCGGTGCCCGGCTGCGGCACTATGCCGCTGTTCGGCTTGACCTCCACGCGAACCGTCGTGCCGCCGGCCGGATCGATCAGCTCGGGCAGCCCCTCGGGATACTCGAAGAGCAAAGTCTTGGGAATGCAGACACCCTTGGGGTCGGCCAGGGCGGCCTGCAGACCGCTGTGGATCGACGCGGTGCCGCTGTTGCCCCCCCAGGTACTGCATCCGCCGTGGGTGTGGATGCCGATGGCCTCGCCCGTATCGTCGTTGATCACCGGCGAGCCGGAGTTCCCGCCGGTGGTGTCGGTCTGGTACTGAACGGTGGTCCCGCTGTAGTCGAAGTAGGGGCCGGCGTGCGTCTTCTGCACCGCGTTCCAGGTCGGCGAGACCGGCGAGCTGACCGTGCCGTGCCCGGTGATGCGGATGGACTGGCCGGCGACATCCGGCGGCGGCACCAGCACGAAGAAATCGCCCTGGGCCTGCACCGGCGTCAGCCCGGTGTCGGGGTTGGCGAAGCAACCGAAGTAGCACCAGTCGTTGCCCACGCCGCCGTTGTTGTACTGGATGGACACCGGGTCGATGGGGTACTGGTCCTCGGGCGGCGGCGGGTTCGGCGTGCCGTCCGGATCGGACAGCGGCATGTTGAACCACACCACCTCCATGCTGCCCCCCGAGGCGCAGTGGCCCGCGGTGAGGAAGCAGTGGTTGGGGTCGTCGATCATCCAGACGGTGCAGCCCACCGGCACGCTGCGGGCCACGCGGGGATCGTCGGACAGCTCGCGGTCATCGGTCGGGCCGCAGATGGACCGGGGGCCCACGTCGTCGACGCCCGCGGTGACCTCGGTCATGGTCAGCCGGTTGGGCCCGGTCCCCGGACAAGCGATCAGGTCGATGATCACCGCGTCCCCGTTGAAGTAGGCGGACTGGTTCCGCCATTCGCCGAGGTGGATGGCGTTGAGCGTCTGGGAGGCGCCGTCCTCGAGGGCGGTGAGGACCAGGTAGGAGCCGGTCCCGCCGGCGGGGTCGCCGGCCAGGAGTACGTCGTCGAACTTCAGCCGCAGCCAGCGAGCCCCCTCGACGCGCAAGGTGGTGGTGAAGACGATGGTTTCGCGGGCTCGGCTGTTCTCCACCAGGCCCGAGTCGACGGACACCTCGACCTGGCGGCCGAGCAGAGGGGCGGTGACGGCCTCGCCCGCCTTGGCCGGCACCGCGCTCGTCATCGCCAGAACGGCCAGACTCAGCCGCACACAAGACCCCAAACGCTTCGTCCTCATCCGAGTTTCTCCTCCAGTAGGGACCGTAATGGAGCCCCGGGCCACAGTGGCACGGCAGGAAGAACCATCCCCCGGTACAGCCGAGTCCAGTGCAGTCAGCAGCCCAGGCAACACCGCCGCAGGGTAACTCCACTTTAAAGATTTGGTGTCAACGAGGCAAGACTTGGCAAACAAGTGAAGCCCGCACGGCGTGCCTTTCGGGAGTGCCGGGACTGTTCAGGAGGCGTCCAGGCCCAGCGCGGCCGGCAGACAACTGATGGAATCGAGGACAAGGTCGGGCTGATGGTTCAGCCCGCCCGGCGACCCATCCCATCGCCCCGTGCGCACCAGGGCCGTGTGCAGGCCGTGCCCGGCAGGCCCGTCCACGTCGGGCACCGGGGTGTCGCCGATGAACAGCACCTCGTGCGGCCGGAGATCGGGGGCGTGCACCCGGGCCGCCGACAGGGCCCGGGCGTAAATCCGCTCGTGTGGCTTGCAGTAGCCCACCTCGCTGGAGAACACGTGGAAAGCGAACAGCTCGTCGATCCCCAGCCGATTCAGCTCCTGGCGACAGATGTGCGGCGGGGCGGCGCAATTGCTCACCAGGCCGAGCGTGTACCCCCGACTCACCAGCCGGCGGAGCGTGGTGTCCGCCCGGTCCAGCAGATCCAGAGAGCTGATCCAGGGCTGCCAGAGGGCATCCACCACGGTCCGCAGGAACGAGGCATCGGGCAGCGGGATGCCATGGTGCCCAGCCCAGTGTGCCAGCGTGGCCGAGGTGTCGAACTCGCGCAGCCCCGGTTTCGCGTCCGCCCCGGAGAAGTGCTGGTGGAGACGGAGACGCAGCGCGGCCTCCGCCTCAGGCGGGCAGGCCCGGCCGCTGTCACGCAGCACGGCCAAGGCCGCGTCGACACAGCGATCGGGGACGAGGTGCTGGCGGGCCACGCGCACGATGGTCCCGCCCCAATCGAACATCAGAATGCGGATCGCGTCCGGCGTCACGCCCACATCCTAGCGTTGGTCCACCCGGCGCGCAAGCCGCCCACCCGGGCAACGCGGCGGAGAAGGCACCGCGTGCAGTGCCGGTTTAACCGCTCCGCCTTGCAGCGACGTCGTTGCACGCTGTCTTTCCCCCTTTCCGCACCGCTTGAAGGAAATGCGGCCCGCACGGTACAATCACGCCCTTCGGGTCCGAATACGATCGGCTCGGCCGGGCAGCAGGGCGGTCTTCGCCGCCAGGTGCGATTCACAGCGCAGGGAGCCGCTCCCCCCTCGGTCGTTCGTGGCGGCCCCGTTTTCAGCCCCGGCCCGCCGTTGGCGGACTGCGGGCAGAGACCGCATCTCGACAACCGGGAACTAAGGGAGCAGTGCCATGCATCGACAGACGGGAACCGCGCGGCGAGCAGCGCCGGCGCTGGGCTGGATCTGCGTGATCGCCACGCTCATGCTGGCCACCGGCCACTCGCGGGCGGCGGATCGCGGCGGGATAGATGCGGACATGCGAAACTCAAGTGCCGCGGCCCGGGACCCGGGCGACGAGTGCATCAGCGACGCCGACTGCGACGACTGGCTGTTCTGCACCGGCAAGGAAGTCTGCGTGGCGGGGCACTGCAAGACGCACGGCCCGCCCTGCGTGGCCGACGGCCTGCTCTGCGACGAGGAGCACGATCGCTGCGTGGAATGCCTCGCGGACCAGGACTGCCAGGACGGCATCTTCTGCAACGGGCCCGAGTTCTGCCACGGCGGGACCTGCCTGGCGGCCCCCCACGACCCCTGCGCCGACCTGCCGGACACGCCGTTCTGCAGCGAGGCACTGGAGGCTTGTGTGGCCTGCCTGGCCGACGAGCACTGTGACGACGGTGTCTTCTGCAACGGGGAGGAGAGCTGCGTCGCGGGGAGCTGCCTGGCGGCGCCCCACGGCCCCTGCACCGACCAGCCGGACACGCCCTACTGTAGCGAGGAGCTGGATACCTGCGTGGCCTGCCTGGCCCATGGCCACTGCGACGACTGGCTGTTCTGCACGGGGGAGGAACTCTGCGTCGAGGGGCACTGCAAGACGCACGGCTCGCCCTGCGCCGGCGACGGCCTGCTCTGCGACGAGACGGAGGATCGCTGCGTGGAATGCCTCGCGGACCAGGACTGCCAGGACGGCGTCTTCTGCAACGGGCCCGAGTTCTGCCACGGCGGGACCTGCCTGGCGGCCCCCCACGACCCCTGCGCCGGCCTGCCGGACACGCCGTTCTGCAGCGAGACGCTGGCCGCCTGCCTGGCCTGCCTGGCCGACGCGCACTGTGACGACGGACTGTTCTGCAGCGGCGCGGAGACCTGCGTGGTCGGCGTCTGTGAGACAACGGGCGACCCCTGCTCGGCGACGGACCAGGTCTGCCTGGAGTCCCAGGATGCCTGCGTGGACTGCTTCAAGGACAGCCACTGCGACGACGGACTGTATTGCACCGGCGAGGAGATGTGCGTGGACAACTCCTGCGTGACGCTCTTCGTTCCCTGCCCGCCGGGCCAGCACTGTGACGAAAGCAAGGACGACTGCGTGGACTGCCTCGAGGACGGCCACTGCGACGACGCGCTCTTCTGCAACGGCCCCGAGGAGTGCCAGGACGGCCTCTGCGTGACGGGCGCCGAGCCCTGCTTGCCGCCGGAACACTGCGCAGAGGCCAAGGACGAGTGCGTCGAATGCCTCCAGGACAGCCACTGCGACGACGGGCTCTTCTGCAACGGCCCCGAGGTCTGCACCGACAACGCCTGTGCCAGCCCGGGCGATCCGTGCCTCCCGCTGAGCATGACGTGCGATGAGGTCACCGACACCTGCATCTGCGACGCGGACAGCGACTGCGACGACGGGCTGTTCTGCAACGGCGGCGAGAAGTGCGACGCCGGCGAGTGCACAGCCGGGAGCAGCCCCTGCGCTGCCGGGCAATCGTGCGACGAGGTGAACGACGTGTGTTTCACACCGCCGGCCTGTACGACGGACGCCGATTGCAGCGACGGCCTGTTCTGCAACGGCGCCGAAGTCTGCTCGGGCGGGGCCTGCACCAGTGGCACGGCCCCCTGCACGGACCAGAAGTGCGACGAGACGACCGACACCTGCGTGGAGTGCCTGGCGGACGCCGACTGCGAGGATGCCCTGCACTGCAACGGCACGGAGACCTGCGTTTCCGGGGCCTGCCGGTCCTCCGGCGACCCCTGCGCGGGCCAGGATCTGAAGTGCAGCGAGCCGAGCGACGCCTGCGTGGAATGCCTGGCGGACGCCGACTGCGACGACGGGCTGTTCTGCACCGGGGTGGAGCGCTGCCTGGCCGAGAGCTGCACGACCGGCGCCCGGCCCTGCGCGAGCGACCAGACGTGTGACGAGGACAACCAGGCCTGCCGCACCGCGGACGAGTGCACCAGCGACGCCGACTGCGACGACGAGGTGATCTGCACCGAGGACACCTGCGAGTCGGGCCGGTGTGTCCACCTGCTGATCCCCGGCTGTGGTGACTCCGACGGCGACAACGTGGCCAACGGCGACGACGAGTGCCCCGGCACACCGGCGGGCGCGGAGGTGGACGAGGTGGGCTGCGCCTGCCAGCAGCTCGACGACGACGGCGACCTGGTGGACAACTGCCTGGACCGGTGCCCGGAGACGCCGGCCGGCGCCCTGGTCGACGAGCTGGGCTGCGCCCTCGAAGAGCCGACCGAGGATCCGGTGCCCCTTCCGGGTGACGCCACCGACGGCGACCTCACGGAAGAGACCGCACCCGCCCCGGCACCGGACGACCCCGGGGAGACCGGCACCGGCGCCGGCGAGCAGCAGGTCCGCACCGGCTCCGGCTCGGGCAACACGACCGGCGCCTGCGGCGTTCTGGGGTTGGTTCCGCTGCCGGGTCTGCTGGTCGGCCTCCAGCTCCTGCGGGGCCGGGCCCGCCGCCGCGGCTGCTGACCCGGGGCCCGGCTGCGCGGGCAACGAACGCCGCGGGCCCCCCGACCGACCGGTCGGGGGGCCCGTTGTGTGCCTGCAGGCCTGAGCCGAGGGCTCGCGTCCCGGGGGAGCCGCCGACCTACGGTGCCACGATCCAGACGCTCTGGTCGATGCCTACCGCCCAGGGGAACAGGGTGATGGGGCCGTTGGCCTTCCAGGTCACCTGGGCCTTCATCTCCAGGGTGTCGGGCTCGACGAAGCGGGAGAGGTCCCCGTCGAGGGCCACCTGCACGACCGCGTCGCTGCCCGCGGCCACCCGGGTGTCGACCAGCTCGTAGGCTTCGGTGTCGAAGTTGTAGAGCTCGATGTTCTGGGTCAGCCCGGCGGTGTTGGCGCTGGCCTCCAGGACGAAGGTGAACTCGCCGGGGGCGGCGGTGCCGGCGGTGCCCTCGACCACCACCCAGGCCGGCGGCTCCACGTCGCTCAGCACGAAGCCCACCCCCACCTCCAGGTCGCTGTCATCGCTGGCGAACAGGTCGCTCAGCCCGCCGCCGAGGTGCTGGCCGCGGACGATGGTGTAGTCGTGCGGGAGGATGTAGGGCAGGCCGGACACCACCTCGGCACTGCCCAGGTAGGGCAGGCTGTTGTGCCGGACCACGGTCACCAGCAGCGTGCCCTCGCCGGCCGGAGCAAGCCCGAAGGTCGCCTTGCCGCTCGAGCCGGTCTGCTTCACCGCGTAGAGGTCGTCCTCCAGCCAGACGCACACGGTGGCGCCCGAGACGGGGCTGCCGCCGGCCTCGACCTCGACCACGAAGTCGGTGTACTGCCCCGCCGAAAGCGTCCCCGCGTGGGTCACGCTCAGGCCCCCGGGATTGGCCGTCCAGATGGTCATCTCCGGGTCGCCCAGCAGGGTCAGCTCCGTGTAGATGTACTTGTAGTAGTCGTCGCCCTGATAGCCGTCGTTCTTGTGATCCGAGAAGCAGTCCCCCAGCACGTAGTGCCCCTGGTTGAACAGCGAGCGGAAGAAACAGCGGTCCAGGTGCAGCGAGTAGTCGTCCGTGGTGCCCGGGTAGTACCAGCCGTAGCGGGAGTTGCCCACGAAGGCCACGCCGCCGCCGTTGGGGTTCCGCACGAAGGACTCGGCGATGCAGGTGTCGTCCGGGTAGTCGCAGGGGTAGCAGCCGATGCTGTAGAGAATGGTCTGGCGATCCCCGTTGGTCAGACCCTCCATGTCCTCGTTGTAGAGGTAGTCGCCGTGGACGGTGGCTCCCAGGCCCATCTCGTCCGTCTGGCAGTGATCGATGTGGTTGGCCAGGTTGTTGCCCTGGTTGAGGTAGCCGATGGTGTCGGCCTTGTGGCTGCCGTACTCGCTGTCGTACTCGGTGCGCAGCGTCCAGCCGGCGGGCAGGGACTCGCTCTTGATGGCCTTCTTGGTGCCCTCGCCCTCGTAGCTGCCGGACCAGGTCATGTCGAAGCCGAAGAAGAAGGCCGTCTGGCCGTAATCGGTCAGGGGCGGATCGGTCTCGTAGGTGAGCACCTTGTCGACGAAGGTGTTGACCTGGCCCGCCGTGCGGGCCGACGCCCGGCCGACGTGGACCTCGGTGGTCCAGTCGCCGTCGTAGTCGGCGTAGTGGGTGTCGTTGGGCACCGGCTCGCCGAGGGCCCACTTCTCGTGGAAGGGGATGATGTTGGTATCGCCGCCGAGCAGGAAGTACATGGTGCCCCAGTTGGCCCGGGCGTCGATGACGAAGTCCTGGATCTTGTCGACCGAGGAGCCGCCGTAGCCGCCGGCGGAGTAGATCCAGTCGGTGGTGACGATGGTGGCCGGCGTGCCCTTGCGGGTCTTCCAGTCGGCCAGCGGCTGGAACTCGTCGACCCAGGCGCTCTGGGTGATGATCACGTAATCGTACTCGCCGTCGCCCACGCCGCGGGGACCTTCGGGCCGGGCGGTCGAGGCCTGCAGGCGGACGTCCTGCGGGTTGACGACCAGCTCGGCGGCCATGTCCTCGAGGGCCTGCCGCGTCCGGGCGGAAGCCCGGCGGGGGAGGTAGTCCCCGCAGCGGTAGCCGTCGACGCCCTCCAGGGCGAGCTGGATGGTGGTGTGCAGGACGAGCCGCTTCTCGGCGGGCAGGTACTGCAGGGGGCGGACCTGCAAGACGGCGATGGGTTGGCCGGCGAGGTCGGTCTGGTGCAGGAACGAGACCAGCTCGGCCGGATAGGGATCCGGCGAGGAGTAGATCCGGCGGTTCTTCGCCGGCAGGTCATCCGCCGCGGGCGCTTCCGAAGTGTGGCGGGGGAGCCGGCCGGGCAGCAGGGTGTACTCGCCGCTCAGCTCGATCGACTCGCTGGCCAGCACCCGGACGCCGGTGACCGCCATGCCCGCCGGCAGGGCGACGCGGAGCGTGCGAATCGGCACCATCGGCTCGCCCGGCCGGTTGAGGCAGCCGGCCTCCGCGAAACGCACCGTGTCGTAGCCCAGCGACTCCCCGAAAAGCAGGGCGTCCGGCGGGAAGCTTGCCGTTAACTCCATCTGCATATCTGTTTTGGGAGCTGCGGCGTGGACCGCTCCCGGTGCGGCCAGGGCGGTGATCAGCAGCAGCGTCACCAGCCCGCCGGCCGGGCCAGGGGTCTTCGACTTCTGGTCTGTCATCTTCAGGGCGTCCTTTCTCCATCAGGCTATTGGCAACGGGTCCATGGGGTGTCGAACGCAGAGCGGGCCGGCCACCGTGGCCGGGTGCCGGCAACCTCGCAGCCGGGGATGCACGCCCCTCGACGTTCGCTCCGATATCCCTCGAAAATACGCTGGCTGGTGCAGCCGTGGCTGACAGGATGGGTAACTTCCGTTCACCCCCCTTCGCTCCGTCGCCTTCCCCCGGTGGGCGGCGGCCGGGCTCATGGTCCTGATCGGGCGCGGGAGCATTGTGCCCGGTCGCAGACCGTCGAGCGGCACTTAACGGTCCCATGCTACCGCATCGCAAGCGACGATTTCAAACAGAAAAGCACTCAGGAGAGAGTAATGGCAGTTGGGCTGCAATTCTCGGATTACTGGGCGAGACCCGGCGCCCTGTGCCCGGAACTGCGGTCAACCCTTCGCAACACCAGTCGGCACGCCAGGGGCTGCCAGCACGCGGGCCGTTGCGGGCATGGCCCCTTCAGTCCCAAACGGCCGGCAGAACACCGCGGCCGACCGAATACGTCGGCGGGGTCGCCGTTTTCCCATGCGCCGGACCGGGCGTTTCGCGACCCGGCCTCGGCCGCTTGCGCCCAGTCCGGCAAGCCGCTTCCCCCCCCCGGGGTCCAGGAAGACCGCGTGCCACAGTACTGAAACGCTGATGAGCTCGGCGTGCTTATGACGATAGGTAGGGCGCCGCCTTCGGTCGGCCGGCCGTGAGAAAGATTGGGGGCGCTGCCCTGGTGGACTTCTCTTTTGCGGAGGGCCTACAATCCGGTGACTCTCGAGCGTCCGTCTGAGTGAGGCGAGGAACTCATCTTCCATGGCGAACAAAGGAGAGGATCGAGGTGACCGAAACGACGACTCTTGAAGATCTTCGGCAGCACGAGTTGGTGATCCTGCGGCGGCTTCGCGCCGGCCCGCTGACGGAATTCGAACTGGCGTCGGAAGTGGCTTCGCACTCCGGCTTCTCGGCCGACCAGACGGCCGAGCGGATCGCCGGATGGCTCGAGGAGCTCCAGGCCAGCGGATTCATCTGGGCGGGCAAGCTGTTCAACACCAACGGCCAGTACATCTACGCGGCCGCCCTCACCCGGCGTGGCCAGGAGCTGGTCGGCTGACGAAGTACCCGGCCCGGTAGCCCCGGGCGGACGCAGCGAAACACACGGACCTCCAAGCCGCCTCAACAACCTGTCGGTAACAGCCTTTGCGAACCGCGCCGCCTCGCCGTCGGCGCGGTTCTTTTTTCCGCGCCGCGGGCGCGGCTCAGTCGATGCGCACCGACCCGTTGTGCGTGGAGACCGTCAGCCGGGCCTGCCCCTCGCCGAGCCGCCCGCTGAGCCCGCCTTTCCCGACGGTCATGCCCGCCAGCTCGCGGGAACAGCGGAGGCTGCCGTTGCGCGTGGAGCAGTCCAGATGGGTCACGGTCCGGGGCCCGAGGTGCAGGCCCACCGCCCCGTTGTGGCTGCTGATCAGGCCGGCCAGTTCGCCGGCGGCAACCAGCCGGGCCCGGATGACGCCGTTGTGCGTGCACAGGCGGACCTGGCTCGCGGGTGATTCCACGGTC
>Ga0180432_10002595_pt1 | contig 26951 bp, 32 predicted proteins | sample SS_ome_10_FD_132414 | JGI IMG/M metagenome (GOLD analysis project Ga0180432, IMG submission 132414) | Hypersaline lake sediment archaeal communities from the Salton Sea, California, USA - SS_1_MS_2 metaG | ecosystem: Environmental > Aquatic > Non-marine Saline and Alkaline > Hypersaline >... | reverse complement strand
CCGGGTTGCCTACTTTGTACGATATTTCCAATGGGGCATATTGCAAAAACAAAAAGGCAAAGGCGGTCACAAGGGTCCGTCATCCGGTCACGGGGGCGGCAACGGAACTTTGGGAAGTTGCCATTGATTTTGACAATGACATTGACCCGGACCAAGGGGATGAAGATGACCCAACCAACAAACCGGCAACCATCCGTTGGCATGGGGAAACGGAAGATGAACTTCTTGAAAAAGACCCGATAACCGGGGAAGCAATTGAAACGGATGCGGGGGAACCCATCTTGATGACTTCCCCGTTTGTCATGCCGGTTCTTGAAATCAAGCGTTATGAATCATATCCCTTCAACCCAAACACAATGTTGAATTATTCCCATCGGATAAATTCAACCGCCTTTTGGGGTGCGGCGGAAGGGACCGCTTTGATGCTACCAATGGAAGTTGACCAAGAAACTATTGAAGGGGTCATCTATGCGGTTGTGACCTATCGCATAAAATTCAAAATCAAAGAAGGTCAAGATGAACCTTGGAAAGCCCATCTTCTTCATCACGGTTTCAAGTATCGTCCGGAAGCGGGGGGCAAACCCGAAATCTTCAAGGACAAACACGGCAACCCCGCAACGGTCAACTTGAAGACGGAAGCGGACAACCCGGGGGAAGGCGGGACATTGTTGCCCGATGGGGACCCCGCAGAATACAAAGAATTCAACCGGTTCACCAAAGCCAACTTCAACACGTTGTCTTTGGGTCCCTTCTAATAAACGCAAGGAATCCGGAACAATGGCAAAAGCTTTCATGATTGGGACCGTCCGGGGGGCGTTGACGGTCAAGCAACTAATCCGGGAACGTCAAAATGAACCCCAAGGTCCGCCCAAGGGACGGGGAACAACTTGGGATTCATGGACAACCCCGGACGGAAAGCTTTCCTTGCCGGGACGGAAGGTCACGTCCGGGCGGGCTTATCTTGTTGTTCCAACGGAAACCATTGCCGGGGCAAGGTTGATTCACAAGACGGGGCGGTTGGAACTTGGAACCGGGATGGTCAAGATTTTCCGCCGCTATGGAACGGAAGGGGCGGCGGATTGGCATGAATATCAAGACGGATACAATCTGAAAACCAATTGCGTCCATGACCCCTATCAAAAAGCGGCGGGGGAAACCTTGGACCCGGTTGAAATCCGGGTTTATAACCTTTGCCCGGAACCCATCGTCCCGGATATTGCGGAAGATTGCACGTCCCTTGAAATTCCCAATTGCGGCGGTCCCGTTTGCTTTGCCGTCCAAGATATGTGGGGGGACTTGTATATTGTCAAGGTTTGTGACTTCCCTTGTTCATCGTCTTCTTCATCCGTTTCCGTGTCTTCCGGGGAACCTTCCGCTTCCCAAGAAGGTTCCGGGTCCGGGGGTGTTTCAACGGGTTCCGGAACAACAACGTCCGGTTGCGTGACTTGCTTTGACGGGGTTTGTGTTGATGATATTCCAACCGCTTTGGATGCGGACGATATTTCCTATTTCCTCGGGGTTGATTCCTCGGGTTGTTTGAAGCGGGTCCCCGCTTCCCAATGCCCAACGGGTTCCGGGTCTTGAACTATGTCATCAATATGGACATTGCCGGGACAAGGTTTGATTGTCCAACCGGGCGGCGGGGTTATTGTTTGCCCGCAATGTCCTTGCGATGGTTCAAGCGGTTCCGGTTCCGGGTCAACGGAATTGGAAACGGTTGAATGTCAATATGGTTGCGATGGGGAAGCCTACAAATACTATGAAGTCTTGTTCACCAACTTGGATGACAACAATTGCAACACTTGCGAAGATTACGATGACAAAAAATTCGTTGTGGAATATATCAATGACCGCTATGTTTCCACGTTGGGAACCTACGTTTGCCATTGGGAATACTATGGCAAGTCCGGGGAAACCGGTTGGCCTTGGCCTTGCTTTGGTTCAAACCAACATTCCGCAATTCAATTTCAGATATACAAGACCGGGAACGTGACCGCCTTCCGGACAACCTTTGGGGGATTCGGATTGGGACTTTTGGACAAACGCTATTTTCACGGGTTTGAAGAAGGGGACCAAGATTGTCAATTCGATTCCGTAACAATGGACAACACGTTCACAAATACGTTGTCTTTTTGCCGTTTGAATTATACGGATGCGTCCGTTGTTGTCCGTCCAACGGACTTGACAACGCCCGGAATTTATGACCGATGAAAAACCGTGACAACTTGGCATCCCCGGACGGTCCCGGGACACGTCTTCATAATGCGTTGAAGGCTTGGGGCTTCAAGGAAAGAAAAGGATGCGGTTGTCTGAAATACGTCAAAGAAATGAACGTCCGGGGTCCCCGATGGGTCCGGGACAACTTGCCAACCGTCATTGGTTGGTTGCGGAAATCGGCAAGGGAAAGGAACCTTCCGTTTTCCGGATGGGTTGCAAAGCAATTTATCTTATATGCAGTTGCCGATTATGAAAGGGGAAACAACATGAAACGGGATTTTTTCAAACGTGTCTATTGTGTCAACCTATTCCGAAGAACAAACCGTTGGAAACGGTTTCAAAAAGGTCTTCCGAAAGATTGGCCTTTCCGTCCGGTCCAACGGTTCAAAGCGGTTGACAAAAAGAAGGTCCCAACCCCCAAGGGTTGGAAAGGCGGGGCGGGGGCTTGGGGTTGCTATCGGTCCCATCTTCACTTGATTGAACGGGCTTTGAATGATGGGGTTGATTCAATCCTTTTGTTTGAAGATGACGCAATCTTTTGTGAAGACTTCACCCAAAAAGTCACGGAATACTTGGATGCAATCCCCGAGGGTCAAGGCTTGATATACCTTGGGGGTCAACATCAATATATGAACAAACAACCCCCAACCAAAATTGGGAATTCCGGGCTTGTCTTCCAACCGTTTGATGTCAACCGGACCCATGCCTTTGGAATCCGGGGACGGGAATTGATGAAGAAGATTTATCTTCACTTGATGCAACCCTTCACGTCTTGGCATGGTCCCCATCATATTGACCATTGGCTTGGGAAGCTTCATCAAAAGCGGGAAGACCCCATCTATACCCCCGCCCGTTGGCTTGTTGGTCAAGAAGAAGGACGGTCCGACGTTGGGGGGAACCGGAAGAAGAAAAACTTTTGGACGCCCGGGGAAGTCCTATCAAGGCGGGCGGACGTTGACTTCTATCCTTTCATTGCAATCCTTGGGTTGCATTCCTCGGGGTCTTCAATGGTTGCCGGGATGGTCAATCAACTTGGGATTCATCTTGGAAATCAATTCATTCAAGGTCCGCCCAACAATCGGAAGACCGGAAGCTTTGAAGCGGTTGGTCTTGCCAAGCTTGCGGAATGGGCAATCCCCCTTTGGTCAACGGACCTTGCCGTCAAGAAGGGTCAATTATGGTCCAAGTTGAAAGCTTTCATCAATGAAAAGCGGCGGGAAGCTTTGAAGAAGCGGACAACGGCGGGGGGAAAGTATCCGCAACTTTGCCGCATGGGACCCCAACTTCAAAATATTGTTGGGGACAAGTTGTTTGTCATTGACGTTGACCGCCCGCTTGAAGATTCGGTCAAGTCCCTTCATGCCCGCTTCAAAGGACGGGAACCAATTGAAAAAGTCCGCCGTCATCAACAATGGTTGTTGGACGGCAAACGGGAATTGATGGATGCAATTCCCGAGGAACGGAAACTTGTTGTCAACTATCGTGAAACCATTGACAATCCGGAAGACACGGTTCAACGTCTTGTTGATTTCCTCGGGTTGAATCCCGGGGACTTGCGAATCAAGAAGGCAATTGAACTTGTCCGTCCGGAACTTTGTCACGTTCAAGGGGAACAATCATGAACATGACCAACGGAATCTTGATGACCGCTATGGGTCCCCGATATGTTCGGGAAGCAATGTTTGCGGCAAAGTCTTTCAAACGGTTCAACCCGGGCTTGCCCATTGCCGTCTTCACGGACGCCCCGGGACACGTCAACAAAAACCTTGCCATTCCCTATCCGATGGAATGGAAGGGACGGAAAGACCGGTCAAAGGTCATGCAAGCTTTGACAACCCGGTTGGAAGTTTGGGGACGGACCCCCTTTGAACGGACCTTTGCCTTTGATACGGATGTCTTTTGTTGTGCGGACATCCGGGAAGTCTTCCGCTTGTTGGACCGGTTTGATGTTGTCATGAATCATGGGCATTGCCGGGTTTATCGTTTGGAACTTGCAAAGAATGAAGGCATTGACCAAGACCTTCCGGAACCTTTCACAACGGTTCAAGGCGGGTCCATCCTTTTCCGGAAAACCCCGGATGTCATGAAGGTCATCAAGGCTTTGCCGGAAGCCTATGTTGCCCAAGACTATTTTGATGACCAATTGACAATTCGGCGGGCGTTGTGGGAATCCAATCTTCAACTTTATTTCTTGCCCCCGGAATGGAATTTCAATCATGAATCCGCCTTCCGGAATTGGCGGGAAAAATCCAAGGTTGCCCGTCCCCGAATCTTCCATTATACAACCGCCAAAGGGTCCAAGGTTCGGAAGATTATGAACCGTGAAGGACTTCTTCCATTCCCCGAGGGATTAGGCAATGCCCAAACCAATCCGAACCAATAAACGCAAACGGAAAGGTCCCAAGCCTATCCGGAAAGCGTTACCGATATTGAAGCCCGGGGAGTATTTCCCCGAGGGACCCGAACCGGAAACGGTCAATGTCCAAGAAGTCTTCAATGACTTGGCGGAACAAGTCCTTCCCCGCATTGAAGAAGCGGCAAGGACGGGTCAAGTCATGGTTGCCGTCTTCCAACCGGCAATGGAAGGGAAGGTTCAAGTCTTCCGCTTGACCTATGAATTCCCAACGGACTTGTTCACCCCCGCCGTTGATGCCTTGCAAGGCAACCTTGAAGAAGAAACCAACCGGGTTGTTCCCCGCCCGGACCCGGGAACCTAAAGTCCAAGGATGGACGCCCGGGTCCGGGTTCTTCCCCCAAAGAAAAACCCCCAAGGGGTTGACCGGGACAACGCAAACCCGGGACCCCTCGGGGGCAACGCAAAGGGAAGCTTCTATTTTTCGGGGTCTAACAAGTCTTGATGTTTGGAAATTGTGACCGTCAATTCTGATGGACGCATGATACCTTGGAACCAGGTCAACTTGTCAACCCGTCCGTGTTCATCCGCCCAACGGTTAATCAAGGAATTCTTGGATTCCCCTTTCCTACCCTTTATGATGTTGGTCTTGTTAAACAAGACCCATTGGTTGAAGCCCGCATTGTTTGCAACACGGGCAATGAAGACTTCCCCGGTTTCCGTCTTCATGGTTGCCCCAACCCCCGTTGAAGTCTTGGAACGTCCCTTCCCGGGCTTCTTGCAATCAGGGCATGATTGACCCGCTTCAACCGCCCGTCCGCATACCGGGCAATCCCGGGCGTCCTCGGGGGTGTTTTCAGGGTCCAACGGGGTTCCGTCTATTCTTTCAAGCTTTTGGTCACAACGGGGGCAACAATAGAAGTCATCGTCAATAGTTGACAACAAGCTTCCGTTTGACCCGGACCAACCGCAATGGGGACAAGTTGTTGTCCGGAAAGCCCGGTCTTGTACGTTGACCATCGGGGAAACAAACCCGGTTGTCAAGTTGATTTCACAAAGCCAATCCCCTTCCCACAACTTGAAGGCGGGGTCCCGGTCCGCAAACCTTGCCCCGAGGGACCAACCATCATTGCGGACAAACACAACATCCGGTTCAATTCCATAGTCCCGCTTGGCTTGGTCCGGGGGGCAACCATAGGTCACAACCCCGCCTTCAACTTTGACAACAACCCGGGTTGGTCCGTCCCCGCCGCTTTCTTTGTGGGGGTCAATTTCAATCCCCCAACAATCCGTTCCCGCATCCGTGATTTTTTCCCAAACCTTGGCATGGGGAAATTCCCGAATCAACTTGATAAGGTTGTTGGCATCTTTGATTTCAAACTTCATGACGTGTCCCTTTGTGTTGAACATGGAAAACTAATAAACGCAACGGAAAAGGAAAGGGGACGGAACGTCCGCCCCCTTCCCGGGAAGACGGGTCATTCCGCAACCGCCCCGTCAACATAAACCAATTCTTTGATTGCCCGGGTCCGGGCAACATAGCGAAGATTGTATTCTTGGCGGACCGCCCAATCCGTCTTTGCCATTGGGTGCGGAATCAATTCCGGGTGAAGGATGAAAACCCGGTCCGCTTCAAGTCCCTTTGCCCGATGGATGGAAGACGCAAGAACCCCTTCCGGGCGGACAAGCTTGGTTCCTTCACAACCGCCTTTGCGGTTTGTGCAAACCGTGTCATGGTCATTGAAGGTCCGCCCGCAAGACGGGCATTTCTTTCCTTGGAAAAGCTTGTCAATGTTTTCATTGATTTCCTTGATGGTCAACGCCCCTTCGGAAAAGACCCGCAGACATTCAACCTTGTCCTTCAATGCAACCTTGGCTTCTTCGGACGGATTCTTCCGCTTGGACAACCGGTCCATTTCCGTGGAAAGGAAATCTTCCAACCAAGACAAGAAGGCATCAACGTCCTTGGCTTTGGACTTTTTAATCAAGGACTTCAAGCCCGCCCCGATGTTACGTCCTTGGATGTTGACCTTCTTGCCCGCCCGCAACCGGGCAAAGGCAAAGCCAATCAACGGGGCGTTGACACGGCAAAGAACAAGGTCTTTGTCATCGGCAACCGTTTGAACCTTGTCCGCATCAATCCGCTTGACTTCCCCTTCCCCGTTGGTTTCATGGGCTTTGAAGGCGGGAACGTCTTCTTGGGCTTCCCGGACAATGGCTTTCCCACAACGGCGGGTCACGGTCAACGGGACTTCTTGGACGCCCCGAGGGGTTGACGCAAGGAATCCGGTCATGTTCGGGATGGAATCAACATCCGCCCCCGCAAACCCATAAATGGCTTGGTTGACATCCCCAACCAAGACAATCCGCTTCCCCGCCTTCATTGCCAATTCTTGTTGGCAACGGTTCAAGTCTTGTCCTTCATCAACAAGAAGAAGGTCCGATTGACGGACGGGAAGGTCATTGACAACCGGCAACCAAAGTTGGTCATCAAAGTCAATTTCATTCAAGTCCGTCCGGGACCGTTCAATCAACTTGGGAACCATTTCAAAGACTTCTTCCCGGTCCCCTTCCAAAGCAATTTCATAATGCGTTGCCAACTTGTCCAAGGATTCCGGGTCCGGGTCAACCAAGTTGATTTTGACCTTGGATGTCAAGGCTTCACAAGCTTGGACAAAGACGGGACGTTCATTGAAAACTTCCCGGACATCTTGTCCCAATTCCTTTTCAAGAATGTTCCGGGTCTTCCATTGGTTGATATTCCGGAACGTCAAGTCATAAGCTTGGCAACAAGCCCGGAACCCGAGGGAATGAACCGTTGAAAATCCAAGGGACACGTTCCGCCGTTGCAAGGCTTCCGTCATCCATGCCCATTTTTCCCCGAATTCAACAACAATGGACTTGTTGAAAGCAATGTAAGTGATGAACCGGGGGGATTCCATTTTCAACAAGTCCCAAACCGCTTGTTGTTCCGGGGACGGAATGGGGCGGAAGCCAACCCCCTTGGCAATGGTCCGTTCCGGAAGGACCGTTTGACCAACCCCAACAATCAATGAAAATGTTTTCCCGGTTCCCGCCAATGCCTTCACGATAACATGCGGGGCGGACCCTTGTTGGGCTTCCCTTGCCGTCTTCAATTCCTTGATGCGTTGTGAAATCTTGACCATGACTTTTCCCTTTGCGTTGAATGATGCGTTGTTGCCCGGGACGCCCCGGACATTCTTGAAGATAGTCTTTCCCGTTGTTCTTGTCAAGCGGTCTTCCGTTTGTGGGGGTGTTATCACCCAAGCCCGGGAACCGCCCCCGGGGACGGAAAGGATTCAAACCCCGTCCATCCCTCGGGGACGTTGGCGGGCGGTTCTATGCGTCCCCGTCTTCCCCCTTCAATTGTTCGGCGGGGATTTCATAGATTTCCCCGTCCGTGTCCTTCACGTTATAGGCAACTTTTCCGTTGCCATATAACAAGGCTTCTTCAATGACCCCATCCCAAGTCCCATCCGCATCCGTGACCTTGACCTTGGTTCCGTCATCAAGGGTCTTGGGCTTGTCATCCTTCTTCCCCTTCCCCTTGGCGGGGGCTTCCGGGGTTTCCTCGGGTTCATCTTCAATGATGTCAACTTCAACATCCATTCCCCCAAGGCGGGGTTCTTCCCCAAGGATGATGCGTCCGTCATCGTCCCGCTTCTTCTTGACCGTGACATCCTTTGCGGACTTTGCCTTCTTCCCATCCATGACAAGGTTGAAAGCTTTGATGACGGTCCCGATGATTTCATCACGTCCAACCGCCCCGCCCGCATCAATTTTTAACAAGCGGTTGCGAAGATGGAACAACGGGGAACCGTCCGCCTTGGTCCCAACCCCTTGGGCAAACTTGACCCAAAAGTCTTCCGCCTTGGTCCAAAGCTTTTCATTCAAGGCATCCCCGCCTTCCGCTTGGAACTTGTCCGGGTCCGTTGCGGACATTCCCGCAAGATACAACAAGCCCGCCGCATAGTTGGGGGAAATGTATTGACCAATCAACTTGTCCTTTCCGCCGTCTTCATTGAAGACAAAGTTGACCGCATCAACCAACCGGGGATGTTCCTTGATGAAGTCCAAGGCTTCACTATGCGGGAAATGCGGGGCGTCCGAAACGGAACGTCCCCCGGACCGCAACCAAGCCAAACGGGTTGCCCCCGCAAGCATGTTGGACAACCGCTTTGCGTCCCGGTCCGTTGCGGACTTGAACGTATCGTTGCGGAAGACAACATCCCCGAGGGACCGCTTTTGAACCAAGTCCAACGTGTCAACAACTTCCGGTTTTTCGTTGATGCCGGTTGTCAAGATGGTTTCAATGGTCACGGGTCCCCGCCAACCATAATCTTCTTTGTACCGTTCAACCGCCTTCAACCGGGTTTGTTCCGCAAGGACCAAGGCAACCAACCGATGTTGGCCGGATTGAATCTTCCCCTTCCGGTCAATGATGATTGCTTCCCCGTTCAACGCCCATTTCCGCCGCAACATTTCATTGGCGTATCGTTGGGCAAGGGTCATCCGAAACGGGCGGTTGGTTGTGTTGTTGACCAACCGGACCTTTTCCCCGTCCAAGTCCTTGAAAAGATAGTCTTTCCCCCATCCCTTCTTTGGACCATGTTCTTTTTCCGTTTGCCAACCCAACAAGGCTTTGGCATCCTTGACCGTCAATGGTCCCTTCTTTTCATCCTTGGACCGGACTTCACAAGAAATCCGTTGAAACTTGATTGCGGACATTGCTTGTCCCTTTCATGTTGTGACCCAACCGGGTCCGTTGAAAAATCCCCTTTGTCCTTGGGCGGACTTCCGGGGGTTCCTTTCCCCATCGGACAATCTTGGTCAACTTCTTGAAAAAAGTCAAGCCCCCTTTTTCCCCCGGGAATTCTTGTCCCCGGGTCTTCCCCCCATTCTTGGGGGCTAAAAATTTTTTCAAGACCGGGGTTGACTTCTTGTGGGGACTTGGCCGATAATCCCATATTGACGGCGGGCTTCCCCCAACCGCCAAGTCCCGGGGGACCCGGAAGCCCGGACAATCCCCCGGGACGGTTTTTGAAAGGGAAAGACAATGGCAACCATCTTGAAAAATTATGAACCGAAAAAACCGCAACGCCCGTCCCGGTATCCTTGGGATGAATGGTTTGACGGAAGAATCCGCAGATTGACGCAAGGGAAGAAGAATGACTTCCAATGTTCGGTTGCGTCAATGGCGGACCTTTGCCGGAAGACCGCCCGGAAGCGGGAATTCCCGGTCACGGTTCATGAAGAATCCAAGGCGGTTGTCATTGAACCATTGGAAGCCCCCAAAGCCCCGGTGAAGCCCCCAAAGAAGAAGACGGGTCCGAAGTCCAAAAGCGGACGGGGACGCAACACAAGGCGGGGGTGATAACACCCGGGGCAATGACAACCCTTTTCATGGAAGGATGATGACAATGTTTCTTTGTGGATGTTGCGGGAAACAAGTCCCGCCCCGGACGCCCCGGAAGGTCAAGCGGGTCTTGCGGGAAGACGGTTCCATTGAACGGGAAATCCCCCTTTGCCCCTTGTGCAAAGAAGGGGCGGACAAAGGGGTCCCGTTCCGTCAATTGCGGAAGATGAAGGGACAAGCATTGTTGACAATGGGCGGTTCCGCCGTCCCGGTCAAAGCCTAGTCAAACGGAAGCCCGTCATGCCAAGACAAACTTGGAAATATGCGGAAGACCGCCTTGCGGCATTCTTTGGAACCGCCCGCCGTCCCTTGTCCGGGATGAATCATGGGACGGGTCAACGGGATGACGGGCTTCATCCCCTTCTATTCCTTGAATCCAAACACGGGAAGCGGTTGCCGTTGTTCCCGTTGTATCGTGAAACCAAGATGAAAGCGGACCGGGAAAAGCGGGTCCCGGTCATCGGTCTTCAAGAAAAGGGAAGACACGGAATCTTGTTGGTCATCCATTCCGGGGACTTTGAAGAAGTTGCCCGGGCTTGGGCGGATGTCAACGGTCTTGTTCTTTCCCCCAAAGAAGAACGTCCCGCCAAGAAGAAGGTCAAACATGCCAAGAAGAAGAAGCGGTCCCGTCAACGTCAAAGCGGGAATATATGACCAATGGAAAAATCACAAACGTCTTTGGAATGGATGCAACCGTTGCGGGCTTGCCAATGTCCGGACCAATGTTGTTCTTGTCCGGGGGTCAATCCCTTGTGACGTTGGGTTCCTCGGGGAAGCCCCCGGGGAATCGGAAGACTTGTTGAAAGAACCCTTTGTTGGTCCCGCAGGGAAGAAGCTTGATGACATCCTTGAAGCGGCAATTGCCAAGTCCCAAACCTTCTTGCGGTTGGCAATCTTCAATGTTGTTGGTTGTTTCCCCCGGACGGATGAAGGCTTCCGTCAACCCGCCAAGGATGAAATTGAAGCTTGCCGTCCCCGCCTTGAAGACTTCTTGTCCTTTTCCAAGCCCCGGTTGATTGTCACGTTGGGACGCATTGCCAAAGGTCATCTTCCCAAGACGGATGTTGAAGTTGTGTCTTTGGTTCATCCGTCCTTCATTGTCCGGACGGAAAGGGATTCCCCCGCCAAAGCCCGTCTTGACCAAAAGCGTTGCATCATGACCCTTGCCCGTTGGTTCACAAAGATTGACAAGGAAATCAACGGATGAAGATTGCAACCTTCCATCATACAACCCCGAACATTGGGGACGATATTCAAGCGGAAGCCTTGCGGCGGTTGTTGCCCCGTGAAGACAAGACGTTTGACCGGGACCATCTATCAACGGCGGAAGAATGGGACGGGATGTTGATTGCGTCCGGTTGGATTGGGGGAAGTCAAACCAAGGATTGGGAACCGCCCGTTGACACGTTCTTCATTGGGTGCTATTTCACCCATCCCAAGTTTGTTCCCCAACAAAGTCCGTTTGCCATTGGTTGCCGGTCATCGGAAACCTTGCGTTATTGTTGGCGGATGGGGGTCCCCGCTTGGTTGTCCTATTGTTGTTCTTTGTCCTTGCGTCATGACGGACGGGAACGGACGGACAAGGTTTTTGCCGTTGACGTTGAACATGGAATCCGCCGTCAATACTTCCCGGGGGCAATCAAGCTTTCCCAATTCATTCACAAGGCATCAACCCAAGACCAACGGCGGAAGATGGTTGAAACCCGGTTGGGGCAATTGCAAGAAGCCCGCCTTGTTATCACGTCCCGCCTTCATATCATGTTGCCTTGCGTTGCCTTTGGGACGCCCGTTGTCTTTGTCCCGCATCCAAGGACAACAAGACGCCCGGGACGTTGGGAAGACTTCATCAATCTTGCTTGGTCCATTGAAGAATGGGAAGAAGCCCCGAGGGTCCAACCCCGGGTTGCCCATGCCTTGGTTGAACCGTTGGTCCATTCCATTGAAAGGGTCACGTCATGAAGAACGTCATCAAAGATTTCATCGGGCTTGTCTTGATTGGCTTGTTGTTCTTCTTCATCCTTGCGGCAACATGCGGCGGGACCGAACCGGAAGAAGTTGAACGTCTTGCCCCCAAGTATGAAGCGGAAACGGAAGTCCGCCTTTGGGACGGAACCCGTTGCGATATGATGACCGCAACCCATGCCATTGAAGTTGATTGGGCTTCAAAATGGGCGGAAGCAATTGGTCAAGCCTTGTACTATGCGGACGTGACCGGGAAGAAGCCCGGGGTCATCTTGTTGGTCAAAGACCCGAGGGAAGAAGCCCGGTTCATCTATCGTCTTCAAACCGTTTGCGTCAAGCGGGACATCCGCTTTTGGATTGAAAGGGTTGAATGATGCCAAAGCCTATCCGCACTAATAAACGCAAGCCAACCCGCCCGTTGTGGAAAGGTCCGGTTGAAGACGGGATTTCCTTTTCCCTTCTTTCCAAGTTTTTGGTTTGCCGGGAACGGTTCCGGTTGAAGGTTGTTGAAGGGTTGGATGAAGATGAAGGCTTCAATCACAACCTTGAATTCGGAAGCCTTTGGCATGAAGCGGAAGAAGCCCATGCGGCGGGAAAGGATTGGCGTCCCGCCTTGACCCGATACAAGGACAAGTTGCGGTCCCGGTATCCCGGGGATGAAGACGAAATCCGGAAATGGTTCAATGTTGCCAAGACAACCTTCCCCTTCTATGTCCGTCATTGGAAGAAACACAAGGTTGAAACCAAGCGGGTTCCCGTCCTTGAAGAAGAATCATTCCGGGTCCCCCTTGTCCTTCCCTCGGGGCGGACAATCACGTTGCGGGGGAAATGGGATGCCGTCTTCCGGAACGGGCGGTCCATCTATCTTCAAGAGAACAAGACCAAGGGGCGGATTGATGAAGCGGGTCTTCAAGGGACCGTTGACCAAAACCTTCAAACCATGATATACCGGGTTGCGTTGAATGTTTGGATGAACCTTGTCAAGTCCGGGGACATCCCGCCCAACCTTGAACCCAAACCATCCAAGACGGCATTGAAGGACGTGTTGAATTGTACGGTCAAAGGGACCTTATACAATGTTGTCCGCCGTCCCCTATCGGACTTGCATTGCATCAAACAACGGAAGGGGCGGGAAGTTTGGAACAAGGACAAGACCCGCAAAGTCCGCAAGGGGGCAGAAACGGAAAAGGAATTCTTTGAACGGTTGGCAAAGGATGTCATTGAACCGGAAGCCAAGTCCTATTTTATGCGTTGGAAGGTCTTGTTGACCAACAAGGACGTTGACCGCTTCCGCCTTCATTCCTTGGACCCCATCCTTGAAGGCTTGTTGGATTGGTGGGAATGGATTGCCGGGGACTTCAACAACCCTTGGCGGGTCCCCAATGCCGGGGAACTTGTTGAAGGACCGTTGGTCCGTTGCCCGGGCGGGGGCGTCCATCATCAAGCCCCTTGGGGCGTTTATAATTCAATGTTCGGCGGGTTCCGGGGGGACTTCTTTGAATACTTGACAACGGGGCGGAAGACCGGGTTGAAGACCATCAAAACCTTGTTCCCCGAACTATGAAAGGAAAAGGACCATGTTGAAGAATTGGACTTTGGCGGATAGTATCTATTGGTTTGTGATTGTCTTGACGGCAATCATCATCATCCCTTGCATCGGGGCATTGGTTGCATGGGGTCAAACAACCGTTGGGGTCCCCTCGGGATGTTTCCAACGTGTCTATGTTCATGACCCCGCAACGGGCAAGGTCCGCAAGCTTGAACGTGAAGAAGTTGGCTTTGAAGCCAAGGGACCGGGAACCGGACGTTGGGGTTCATGGGAAGAACATGACGTTGAAAAGCCCGGGGCGGGGTTCTATACAATCCGCCGTCATCTAATCACGGACAAAGAAGTCAAACGCATCTTGGGGCGGGATGTCTTTGAATGGTTCGGGGAACAAAAGGTCCGTGTTTCCCAAACGTACAACTTGACGGACCAACCATTTTCAATCATCGGTTGGGAAGGAAAGCTTCCCCGGGGAATCAACGTCCCCGCCAACCTTCCCAAAGTCAACGTCCGTTTGTATCCCACAACAACAACCAATTGAAAGGACTTCCAATCATGGCAAAGGTTTCAAGGCAACGGGGCGGTCCCCGTCCCGTCAAACGCAAGACCGCAAAGAAGAAAGCGGCAAAGCCAAAGCGGCGGTCATCTTCCCCAAAGAAGACCGGTCCCGGGTTCCTCGGGTTGTCCCCCTTTTCAATGATACTTTATGGACCGCCCGGGGTTGGGAAGACATCCTTTGCGGCAAACTTCCCAAAGCCCGGATTCATCATTGACCCAAAAGAAGAAGGCATCCGGACCTTGACGGAATTCAAGCGGGTCCCGGAACCGGTCTTTGTTGAAGAAGTTGGTTCATTCAACCGGACCCTTGACTTTGCGGAAGACATTGCATCCGGGTCCTATGACGTTGAAACCGCCGTCTTTGATTCCTTGACGGGCTTTGAACAACTTGTCTTTGCCCATCATTGTGAAGAACATTTTGACGGGGATTGGTCCGCCAAGGGTTTCTATTCCTATCAACAAGGTCCGAAGAATGCCGCAAAGACGGACGTTCGCCGGATGTTGGACGCATTGGATTCAATCCGGGATGCGGGAATCAACGTCATCTTGATTGCCCATTCACAAGTCAAGTCATACAACAACCCCGAGGGGGCGGACTATGACCGCTTTTCCGTTGTTTGTGACAAGGAAACATGGAACCAAGTCTTCCGTTGGTCCAAGGCGGTCTTGTTCATGAATTACATTGTTGAACTTGAATCCGCCAAGAAGACGGGACCCCGCCGCAAGGCAAAGCTTGAAGCGGATTCCCGGGGCATTGCAACGGAATGGTCCCCCGCCTTTGATGCCAAGAACCAATATGGTCTTGAACCGTTCATTGATTGCGGCGGGGATTCGGCGGAAGCTTTTGAAAACTTCAAAGAAGCCTATGAACGGGCGGCAACGTAGCTTGCCCCAAACATAGCGGAACCGGTTGGGGATGGTCCACAACCAAAACAATTTTTCATGAAAGGTTTGAATCATGGCAAAGGTCAACAAGTCAAGAATCATCGGCAAAATCAAGAAGCGGTCCAAGGGGGCTTGGAAGAAGTCCCGAGGGAAGGCGGCATCCGCAAGGGGGCAACAACTTCCGGGCGGAATTGTCCGGGGCGTTGCCCAATTTTCGTCATTCAACATTGACGAAAATGACAACAAGGTCCCCTTCATTTCTTTGACGGGCATTGTCAAAGAACCCGAGGAATACCGGGGGGCAAGGGCAACCGTGACCCATCGGTTTGAAGAAACGGAAAATGATTCCATTGAAAGCAAGATGGACAAGTTTTCTTCGGACCTTCAACTTCTTGGTTCCGACACGGAAGGGACAACGGAAGATGATTGGGACGGTCTTCTTGCCGAATTGGTCAAGGACAAGCCCCATTTCTACTTCAACACCCGGGCTTGGTCCTTCACGGGACGGGACGGGTCAACCATTGAAGGGACAACCGTTTTCATTCAAGGCTTGGCCGAAGATTGGGACGGTGATGACGATGAAGTCCCCAATGACGATGAAGACCCGGATGAAGACGGGGCAGACAATGACCCGGACGATGAAGAACCGGAAGACGATGAAGACGGGGACGATTATGAACCCGCCAAAGATGACCGGGTTTCCGTTGATGACGGGGAAAATGATGAATGGGACGGAACCGTCAAGACCGTCAACAAACGCAACAAGACGGCAACCGTCCTTGCCGATGAAGACGATGAAACCTATTCCGTTGATTGGGATTCAATGACCCCGCTTGAAGACGATGAAGACGGGGAAGATGAAGACGATGAACCGGAAGACGATGAAGACCCCGATGAAGACCCCGATGATGAAGGGGACGATGACGGGGAAGAAGACCCGGATGATGAAGACGGGGACGATGAAGACCCGGACGATGATGAAGGGGATGACAATTGGGTCCCGGACAAGGGGGATGTCTACTTGTATTCCGTCAACAATCGGGCAAAAGCCCGGGAAGTTGATGTCACGTCCGTCAACAAGTCCAAGGAAACCGTCAACGTGAAACGGGTTGATGATGGGAAGGTCTTCAAAGACGTTCCTTGGACCAAGCTTCAAGGGGCGGACTAGCATCCGCCTTGCAACGGGACGCCCGGGTCTTCACCTTCTTCTTCTTCCCGGGCGTCCCATCTTTCAAACTAATAAACGCAAGGAATTCCGCCATGACGGACAAACGTATTGAACCGAAACCGACAACATACCGGGGAAGACATTGCAAGTCCCGTCTTGAAGCCCGTTGGGCGGTTTTCCTTGATTATCATTTTGCGGTTGATGTTTGGGAATATGAACCCATGACCTTCCGCAACCCGGAAACCGGTTGGGATTATACCCCGGACTTCATCGTCAAGGTTGGTCCATATTCCATGTTCTTGGAAATCAAACCGGTCTTGCCAACGGAAACGTATATTGAAGAATTGTTGACAATTCTTCCCTATCTTCCATTGCCGTTGATGTTGGCGGTTGGGGACTTCTATGAAGACGTTCCCCAATTGGCTTCCATCAATGAAGTCTTTGAAGCGGTCTTGAATGGGGACAAGACGCATATTGAATGCGTCCCGTTGAATCAAACCCTTTGGTTCCCCGCCCCGGATGAAGCAATCCGTTCCGCCAAGACCTTCCGCTTTGACCTTCCGCATGGACGCCCGCCCCATAGGAAAGGGACATTCCAATCCGTCCAAGCCTTCATGGAACAATGGGGCAACAAGGATTGGACACGGACGGCAATGCAACAAGCGGGGCAACGTGAAACCAAGAAAAAGAAACCCATCCGCAAACGGCGGACAACCAAAAGGAAAAAGAAACCATGACCAATAGCGTTGAAGCGGTCCATTTGTTTGGACACAAGGTTCAATGGAAGGAACAACCCAAGGACCCCCAAGCCCCGCCCGTTGTCCGGATGGGGATGGTTGTTGGTTGTGACCCACAACCGTTGGGTCAAAAAGAAGGGGATTGGCTTATCATTTCCCCCGATGATGACCGTGACAATTGGGTTCCGGTTTTGTTCGGTCAAGTCCAAGATATGGAAGCGGAATGAAAAACAAACGGAAGTGTTTGCGATGCGGGAAGGACTTCCCATCCAACGGACCGGGCAACCGTATATGTCCCCGTTGTGAAAAGGCAAACCGTCAAGCGTACAACAAGCCCAAGACCGGAAGCCCCGTCCATCGGAAAGGGTCCGAACCAAAGGAAATCTAATCATGCCCCCAAACGTCCTTGAAGCCCCGAGGAAAGCCCGCAAGCGGAAAGCGGTTCATCCGTCATCCCAAGGGACAAACACCCGTCAACGGGCTTCCCGTGTCCCCCTCGGGGTCCCTTGGGCGGTTGATACGGAAACAACCGGTCTTGACCTTTGGCATGGTTGCCGCCCCTTCTTTGTTTCCGCTTGTTCCGAAGAAGGGGAAATCCGGTTTTGGGAATGGGACGTTGACCCGATGACACGGCAACCCCTTCCCCCAAAGAAAGACTTGGGGGAAGTCCGGAAGCTTGTCACGTCCAACCATCTTGTCCTTCACAACACAAAGTTTGACGCCCGGGCGTTGGAATTCATCGGGGTTGATGACTTCCCTTGGGATGCCTTTGATGACACGTTGGTTGCAAGTCACGTCTTGGCATCCGCAGAAAGCCACAAGTTGAAAGACCTTGGGCTTCTATACCTTGACGTTGATGATGAAGACCAACTTGAATTGAAAGAAGCGGTCAATGAAGCCCGCCGATACGGAAGAAAGAACGGTTGGCGGATTGCCAATCCGGAAGACCCCCATTTCCCCGCAATGAAGCGGTCCCCCAAGGACGGTTGGTTCATGATGGATTGTTGGCTTCCCCGGGCGGTTGCCAAGGCGGAAGACTATCCGGAAGACCATTGGTTTTGGAACGTCCTTCAACGCTATGCGGTCACGGATGCGGAACGGACCATTGGTCTTTGGTTGGTCTTCCGTCAAGCAATGGAAGAAGAAGGGGTCTTGGACATCTATGAAAAGCGGAAGAAGTTGTTGCCGATAACATACAACATGGAACGGCGGGGGGTCACGGTCAACGTCAAGCGGTTGGATGATGCCCGGATGAAGTATGGATTGGAAGCGGAAAGAAGTGAAGGTCTTTGTTACCAACTAGCAAACAACAAGCTTGACAATGTTAGGTCATCCAAACAACTTCAAGGGGTTATCTTTGGGACCCTTGGCTTCAAGCCCGTGAAGGAAACCAAGACGGGATGGTCAACGGATGCGGATACAATCCGGGCGTTGATGTTGGAAGCGGAACCCAAGGAAAAGCGTTATCAATTCTTGAAACATCTTCAAGGGACCCGGAAGTTTTCCAAGGCGGTTGACTATCTTCAATCTTATGAATTGCATGGGATACCGATTGGGACGGACGGGGCTTGGTTGCGTCTTCATCCGGGCTTCAACCCAACCGGGACGGCAACAACCCGCCTTGCGTCCCATGACCCCAATGCCCAAAACATTTCAAAACAAGAAGACTTCAATCTTCGGGAAGTCTTTGGTCCGTTGCCGGGGCGGGAATGGTTTGCAATCGACTATTCCAATATTGAATTACGAATCTTTGCCTATGAATCCGGGGACAAGGCATTGATTCAAGCCTTTGAACAAGGTCAATCCGTTCATCTTGTCATTGGTGAAATCCTTCATCCCAAGCTATTCAACAAGCTTGGTCCGGATGCCTTCAAGAAAACCCAACAATACCGTTGGGTCAAGAACGGAAACTTTTCCTTGATATACGGGGCAAGCCAAAAGAAAGCCAATGCAACCTATCGGGTCCAAGACGCATATCAACGCATCCGGAAGCGGTTGCCCAAGATTGACGGGTTCATCCGGTCCAAGTTTGATGAAGGCAAGACCAACGGGTTTGTCCGGACGTTGGGCGGTTATCCGTTGCAAGTCCCCCCGAGGGAACCGCACAAGGCGGCAAACTACTTTGTTCAAGGTTCGGCGGGTTGGGCAATGGTCCTTGCCATGATTCGGGTTGATGAATACTTGGCAACCCTCGGGGATGACTTCGGAATTGTCATGACCATCCATGATGAATTGGTCCTTGACTTCCCCCAAAGAAAAGGGAACATCCCCAAGGTCCGGAAGGTTTGCCGCTTGATGGAACAAAGCGGGGATGACTTGGGGCTTCCATGCCCGGTTGAACCCGATGTCATCCGGACCAATTGGGCGGACGGGAAAGGATTGGTGTTGACGGCATGAATGGAAAATATGAATGGGCATCCATTGAAGAAGTCTTTCAATGGTTCAAGGATGGAATTTTTCGTCTTGATGAAGATGATGTCTTCAAAGGGGAACGGAAGCTTGTTCCATCGGTCAATAAACGCAACGGATGTCAACACGGGGACAAGCGGGTCCATCTATTCCATCAACGGAAGCGGCGGTCCGTCAACGTATCAACCTTGGTTTGGATGGTTGGCAATGACCGCCCCTTGCCGAAAGGCTTTGACATCCATCATCGGAATGAAGACCATGATGACAACCGCTTTCAAAACTTGTTTGCATTGACGGGCGTTGACCATTCCAAACTTCACAACGGGGACTTGGTTGACGGGACGGACGATGAAGTCCCTTTTTGATTGCTAATAAACGCAACCGTTTCCGGACGGTTATTCCAACTTCTTTGGGTATAGTATAAACAAAGGATAATCATGCCACGGAAGACAACAAAATCCCCTGAAAAGCTTAGACCGTTTATATTTCATGGGGTTGATATAACGGAAGACCCAAAAGAAGCGGAAGGGGTTTGTCCCTTTTGTGACAAGGACGGGCATTTCTATATCAAGACGGAAACGGGTCAATTCCATTGCAAGGTTTGTGAAGCCAAGGGGAACAATGCGTCTTTCCTTCAACAACTTCATGAATGGGCGGTCAAGGACACAACGGATGATGACCTTGAAGACCTTGCGGAAGACCGGGGGATTGACCTTGCAACCTTGCGGGCTTGGGGTGTTGCGGTCCATCCCTTGACCAACAATGAATTCTTGATTCCCGCCTTCAACAACCGGGGCAAGGTTGCAAACTTGATGAAGGTATACAAGACCCGGGAAGGTTGGCGGGTCATTGCAACCCCAACCATGAAGCTTCATCCCCTTGGGTTACAATTCCATAATAAACGCAATCAATCCGTTGTTTGGGTTGCGGAAGGTCCTTGGGACGCAATGAAGCTTTGGGAAACCATGCAAGGGGTCAAGCGGGTTGGGGACCGGTTCATCCGCACAAAGAACGGCAAGGCGGTCTTGGGAACCAAGGAATGCGTCATTGCCGTCCCCGGGTCCGGGACGTTCCAACAAGATTGGCTTGATTTCCTTCAAGGCAAGACGGTCCGTTTGTTCTTTGACAATGACCATCCCCGCAAGACCCCGCAAGGCAAGGTTGTCAAGCCCGGTTGGGACGGCATGAAGCGGGTTGGGAAGTTGATGGAAGAATCCGGCAAGGTCCCCAAGGTCCTTCAACGGGTCCGATGGGGGAAAGCGGGATATGACCCGGACTTGCCCAAGGGATATGACTTGCGGGACCTTCTTGAACAACACGGACCCGCCCGGGGGATGAAGACCGCCGTTGGTTTGTTGGAAAAGGTCAAGTTGGACCGTTCCAAGTCATCCCCAACGGAAGATGAAGAAGGCGGTCTTGATACGTTGCCCCGGACAAGCTTCAAGGAACTTGTTGAAGACTATCAAGCCAACCTTCACTTCACGGAACAACTTCAAGACACGTTGGCGGTCATGTTGGCTTGCGTCATATCAACGGACATTGACGGGGACCAAGTTTGGTTGCGGATTATCGGTCCGCCCGGTTCGGGCAAGTCAACCCTTGCGGAAGCAATCGGGGCATCAAGGGACTTTTGTTTCAACGTGTCCAACATCACGGGGCTTCATTCCGGTTTTGTTGGTGGGGAAAACGCCCGCAAGAAGGATGCGTCATTGATTCCCAAGATGAAGAACAAGACAACCATCATCAAGGACGGGGACACGTTGTTGAATGCCCCCAACCGTGACCGCATCCTTGCCGAATTGCGGGACATCTATGATGGGACATCCCGGGCAACGTATCGGAACCGGGTTTCCCGGGAATACAACAACGTCAAGGCAACCTTCATCTTGTGCGGAACGGATGAATTGAAAGGGTTGAACCGTTCATTCCTCGGGGAACGGTTCCTTGACGTTGAAATCCTCGGGGATGAAGACCGGACCCCATACATCAAGCGGGCGTTGGACAATGCCTTTGATTCCGTCTTTGCGTCCTTCCAACCATCGGACAACGGGGACCTTGACCATATACCAAACGCCCGCATGATTCACTTGAAGCGGGCAACGGGCGGATTGATTCAACACTTCAAAGACAATTGGAAGACGATGACCCCGCCCAAGCGGACCCAAGAAGCGGAACAAGTCCTTGAAGCCTTGGGACAATTCCTTTCCTTCATGCGGGCAAGGGTCAAGCGGGAAGGCGGGGATGTTTTGTATAGACCCCGGGTTGAATTGGCAACCCGCATCATTGGGCAATTGACCAAGCTTGCCGTTTGCGTTGCGTTGATACTTGGCAAGCGGACCATTGACCGTCAAGTCTTGAAGATTGTCCGCAAGGTTGCCTTGGACACGGCGGAAGGCTTTCAACTTGAAGTCACAACCAAGCTTGCCGGATACAAGACGGGCGGGATGACCGTTGGACAACTTGAAGTTGCCTTGCGGTTGTCGGAAGGAACCATCCGGAACTTGTTGCGGGATATGCGGGAATTCAACATTGTCAAACGTGTTGACCAAAACAACCGGTCCGGACAACGGGGACGCAACCGTCATCTTTGGCGGTTGACGGAAGAAGTCCGGGGCTTGTATCGGACCGCTATGGGAAGACGGTCCCCAAAACCAAAGAAGAAAGGAACAAGAAAATGAATTGGATGAACAAGTGTATTGAAACCAATGAAGAAGGGGTTGTTGTTCATGACCCCAAGGAATGTCAAACGGTCCGGTTGACTTGGGAAGACGTTGACAAGCTTTTGACAAGCTTGCCCGCATCAACCAACATCAAACAATTGACCATATTGGTTGAACGTCTTCAAGAATGGGTTGACCGTGTTCATCCATCCGAAGACGGGGAAGGACCTTTTGTTTTATTGCATTGGGGTCCATTTTATGCGGCGGTTGCAATTGATGATGTTATCATTGGGGATACAGAAGATGCGGGTCCCTTGACGTTGGAAGATTGCCAACGGTCTTGGATTGACCATTGCCGTCAATTTCATTCCTTCATGGCGGATGAACTATCCTTCATGGCGGATGAACTAAACATCTTGGCGGTCCGCCTTGGGAAGCCAATCAAAGTATCTTTCCCCAATAGGGAAATCATGGCAACCCTTGAAGGCTTTTCTTTTGAAGACGGGTTTTCAATTTCAATTGGGGAACATCATGAAAGACAAAATTGAAGTCATGGACATTGCGGTCCGGGGAAGACGCATCATCCCGCTTGACGGTCACGGGAATGAAGTCCCCTTTGGTCAACGTCCCGCTTGGTTGGTCATCAAACGGGAAGACCATCAAGACGCAACCAATTCCCGAGGGGAACCAATCGGGGTTGAACTTGGGGACTTCTTTGATGAAAGGGAACGGGCATCAATGGCGGTTCTTCATTCCAAGTTTGAAGCCCGTTTGATGATGGTCCGGGATGTTGGCAAGCTTATCATCCCAACCCCCGAGGAATTGACCGGTCTTTCACTTCTTGAACTTGATGGGGAAAACCCAAAGCCAAAAGGACAACGGAAATGAAAAACGGATTGAAAGACTTGCGGTTTGTGATTGTTGGTCTTCCAAGGACCGGGACACATGCCTTGGCTTCCGTGTTGCATCAACACCCGGACGTTGTTTGTGTTTCGGAAGTCCTTCATCCTAAGATTCTTGCCGTCAACGGCAATGCGTCTTGGTCCCGTGATGAAGTCTTCCATGACCCCCTTCAACAAGTCAACGCAATATGGGAATTGGTCAACGGGTTTTCAATTCAATCAACCCATACGCAATCCCGGAAGTTCATTCATGCGGCGGTTTATATCCCGGGCGTCAAGGTCATCAAGCCAACCCGCAACTTCATTGACCTTGTTGCGTCAAGAATCATTGCGTCAACCCAATCCCGTTGGGTTGAATACAAAGAAAGGGAACGGCGGACGGACAAGTTGAACATTGGTGAAGGAACCGTCCGGGGGAATTGCAACCATATTCAACATGCGTTGCGTTGGCAGGATGTCATCTTGAAGAACAAAGCGGCGGAAGATGTCCTTGAACTTCCCTATGAACAATTGATTGAAGACATAGACCATTGGCGGGCGTCCGTGTTTTCATTCCTTGGCTTGCGTCAAGATATGATTGACTTGCCCGTCCCCAAGACCAAACGTCAAGTCCCGAATTGGCGGGACCGTATTCAAGACCCGGACGGGCTTGAAGCTATTATCCGGGAATTCCTTCCCCCAAAGAAATGAAAGGAACGTCATGAAATCAATTTATGTCCTTCAACGTGAAGTTGGTGAATGGTCCCAAGCCAACTTTGGCGGTCAAGAAACAAACCGCTTGTCATTGGTTGTTGATGACACAACCCCAACGGACTTCAATGCCGGGGAATGGGATTGGAAGGTCTTGTTGGGAAGCCTTGCCCCGTTGATGGGGATTGCCGAAGAAATCGGGGAACTTGCATCATCAACCAACCCCGTTGAAGAAGAAGATGCCATTGGGGACATCATGATTTATCTTCTTGACTATTCCCATCGGGAAGGTCTTGAACTTGCGGGGCTTTGGCCGAATTGGGACAACCCCAACGGGGAAAGAACCCCTTGTCCCCTTGGAAGTCTATATCCCATCGTCAAGGCAATGGGAATGTTGTTCCATGCAACCTTGAAACATCATCAAGGCATCCGGGGCATGGATGACTTGGACGCATACCGTCAAGCCCGCAACCAAGCGGTTGAAGAATTGGTCCGGTCCTTGATGGTCTTTGCAAGTCACGGCGGGCAAGACTTGATTGTCATTGTCAACAAGACTTGGGAAACGGTTGTTTCCAAGCGGGATTGGAAGGCGGACCCCAATCCAGAACCGCAAGAAGAAAAGGTTGCCCATTGCATGAAATGCGGTTGGGAAGTCCCTTGGAATTCATCGGCGGGGCTTCTTGTAACGCATGGGATGGATTGTCCGGATTGCAACGCAACCGGGGCAATTGTCATCCGCTAATAAACGCAACAAAAGGGGAACATTATGATGAAGGTCTTTCAACCCGGAACCCGTGTCCATGTTGGACCGCAACATCAACCATTGGTTGGCATGGTCAACAAGGTCATGATTGAAGGCAAGGATGCCCCAACCGCAACATACAAGGTTTCATGGTGGGATGGACGGACCCGCAAAGAAGAATGGTTTGAAAACCATGAAGTCCGTCAAGCGGGTTCAAACCAACCATCCAAAATTGGCTTCCATACAAACAAGGAAAAATAAATCATGCCCATCAACCGTCCAAAATTCATCTTGAACCTTTGTGGCATCCCCGGACCTATCGGGGCGGAAATCGGGGTCTTCCGGGGTCTTCATGCCGTCAACCTATTGCGTCAAGACCCCAAGCTTCAACTATACCTTGTCGATTCATGGGAACCGCACAAGGGGACACGATATTCCGTTGAAAACCAATTGCAATGGATGCGGGCGGCAATCAACAACGTCCAACCCTTTTCCGATAGGGTCACAATCATTGCCAAGCGGTCCGTCAATGCGGCAAAGCTTATCAAGGACCGTTCCCTTGATTTTGTTTACATTGATGCGGAACATACCTTTGAAGCGGTCAAACAAGACATCCGTGTTTGGACGCCCAAGTTGAAACCGGGCGGGGTCATGGTTGGGGATGACCTTGAATTGAATCCCGTTGAACAAGCGGTCCGGGAATGTTTTCCGGACTTCAACCGTCATGGCAACCAATGGTTCATTCATGAACCGCATCTTCACCTTCAAGGAACGTCAAAATGAAATTCATCAAAAGACTATGGAACATTCAACCCGCTTGGTCATGGGTTGTGAATCAATTACAAGAACGGTTCGGGGATGGAACGGGGATGGTCTTTGATGACCATGTTGACCGGACCTTCATTGAACACGGGGAAACAACCCCATATCAAGAACCTTGGGTTGGGGTCATCCATCATGCCCCCGGTCTTCCGGAATGGTTCCATCCCGCAACCCATCGGTTGGAATACCTTCTTTCAAGTCCCGCTTTCCAAGATAGTCTTGAACATTGCAAGGGGCTTGTGACCCTTTGCCCGCCCAATGCGGACTTTTTACAAGCTATGATGCCAAGCTTGCCGTTGACCATGTTGCCGCATCCATGCCCGCTTGAAGGCTTTCCAAAATGGTCTTGGGACGCATTCCATGAAAACCGCCGCAAGCAATTCATCCAAGTTGGTTGGTCAAAGCGGAATCATCGGTTTATTGACCAAGCCTTTGTTCCGTCCCCGCTATATCGCAAGGTTTGGTTGAAACCGTTGCCAACGGATGTCATGACAACCGCAATGGCGGTCTTGGATTCATTGTCCCCATACCGCAAACGGGGAACCTACGGGAAACCGGAAGTCATAGAACGGGTTTCCGATGGGGAGTATGACCGCCTTTTGACCCGGAACGTCATGGGAACGGAATTCCTTGCGGCGGGGGCATCAACAACGGTCTTGGATTGTATAACACGCAACGCCCCGTTGATAGTCAACCGCCTTCCCGCTTTGGAAGCCTATCTTGGCAAAGACTATCCGCTTTTCTTTGAAACCATTTCAATGGTCCCCAACCTACTTGACCCGTCAATTGTCAAAGCGGGTCATGAATACCTTGCCACAATGGACAAGTCCTTTTTGGACGTGTCCTATTTCATCAAGGGGCTTGGGGACTTCATCAAGTCCGTTTGAATGGGTGAAGCTATGGAAGACCATGAATGGGAAAACCTTGTTTATCGTGTTATCAACCTACGGGTCAAGATGGACGATGCAAGGGAAGAAGCGGAAAAGGAATATGAAAGACGGTTTGGTCATCGTCCATTGGACATCAATGATGATTGGTGGATTCATACAATGGAACAACAAAAGACCGGGGGAACAACGGGGTTGATAGAAGGTCTTATTGCCAATGCAAAGCGGGCGGTCCGCTTGCATACTAAGTCCGTTTGAAAGGGGAACGTCATGGAACGGTTCATCATCGGTTGTTTAGGGGTTGTTTGTTGCGGTATCGGGGCATTGTGTCCAACTATCATGTTGATTCCCGTGTCCCGTCATTGCAACATCAATTGGGACACGGTTGAAGGGGATGGTTTTGGTTTCACAACCATTGCCTTCACGGTCCTTTTCTTCATTGCCGGGGCGGTTTGTTTCATATCACTTGCCGCAATGGCGGAAAAAGATAAACCGGGCGGGGATTGTTGATGGGGATGGTCCCCTTCATTCCGTCCGGTTAATAAACGCAACGCATTCATGGAAGGGTTGCATCATGTTAGTATTATCACGCAAGCAAGGGGAAATCATTGACATTGGTGATGACGTGTCCATCGTCATTGTCCGCGTCAAGGGAACAGTTGTCCGCATCGGCATTGAAGCCCCGGGGGACGTGTCCATTGTCCGCCGTGAATTGCAAGATGGGGGCGGGGGTCATCCCTCGGGACCGCCCGCACAAGTCCCGCAAAGCCCGTTTAACGTCATCAATGAAGAAGGGGAACAAGTCCCAAGTGAAGCCCGTTGATGCGTTGAACGTCCATCCCTTGCGTCCCAACGGTCCGATATGACCCGAGGGACAAGGGGGTTGGGCGTCAACGCAAGCCCCGGTCATGCCAAAATGGCAGACATCCCCCCGGGTGGGGGATAGGTTCTTTCCGCAGGGGACCCGCTTCCGCAT
>Ga0180432_10002594_pt1 | contig 26962 bp, 21 predicted proteins | sample SS_ome_10_FD_132414 | JGI IMG/M metagenome (GOLD analysis project Ga0180432, IMG submission 132414) | Hypersaline lake sediment archaeal communities from the Salton Sea, California, USA - SS_1_MS_2 metaG | ecosystem: Environmental > Aquatic > Non-marine Saline and Alkaline > Hypersaline >... | reverse complement strand
GGATAAAAGGTACGTACAGTACACCCAGTGCAAGCAGGAGCTGAATGAGTAATCCGGTTCCCACCATTTTCCATGAAATGGCCCTGCGGTTCGTGCTGAAGATCCAGGCAATGAAAATCACCACCAGCATTCCCAGCAATCCGCGCAACAGGCTCACCAGGCTGAAGTTAAAACCTGTCGTTTCTGGCAGAATGTTGGCCATGGAAGCTGAATCGGCAGGTACCTGCGGGATAACCGCAGACACGGTGTCTAAGATCAATGTATCGGGGATCATTTTGACCGGCGGTTAATCTCGTCCCTGATTTCAGAAGCCCTTTCATAATCTTCTTTTGACACGGCTTCTGCAAGCAGGGTTTTTAACTCTTCCAGGCTGCTTTCTGAAAGATCCGGATGTACGGTCCTTTTTTTCGATTTTCCGGCTTTTGGTGCCTTTTCCTGCTCTTCGGGACCCCCGGTCTGCTCAAGGCCGGTCCCTTTCTCAAAATCAAGAACGATGCCCGCTTTTTCTACAATCTCGTCTGTGGTATAAATGGGGCACTGGAACCTTAACGCCAGTGCGATTGCATCGGATGTCCTGGCATCCAGTGTCATTTTCTGATCGCCATTATCACAGAGAATATTGGCAAAGAAAACCCCGTCCTCCAGCTTGTGAATATTCACTTCCAGGATGCGTATCCCATACGATTGGGAAAAATTCTTAAACAGGTCGTGGGTAAGCGGCCGGGGAGGGGTCAGTCCCTCGAGTTCAATCGCAATGGCCTGGGCTTCAAACCCTCCTACGATGATCGGGATCCTCCTGTTACCATCCTCTTCTGAAAGAACCAGTGCGTAAGCACCCGATTGCGTCTGGCTGTATGATATGCCGAGAACATTTAATTTTATTTTCCCCATACCGACAATTGCACACTTTCATCACAAACGTACATATAGTTTTTTAGGAAAACAATACATGGGCTTTATAAAAAACCATATGGGAGTTCCCTGCTATCACTTCAGTTTTCGAAGTCTTTCTGAAAAAAAATGAACGATTTACTGAGGAAATACATTTTTTTTATTCATTGAGAACCATCAAAAAATAATGGGCTAATAACTTTGCCAATCCTCTGATCTTTTCTATCTTTGCGAACTCAAAAATCTGACTTTGGGTAAAAGAGAGCCATCATGTATGCAATTGTTGATATAGCTGGACAGCAGTTCAAGGTTGAGAAAAATCAGAAATTATATGTTCACAGGCTTGAAGGCGAAGAGGGGAATAAGGTCTCTTTCGACAGGGTGTTGATGATTGATACCGGCAACAAGGTTTCCATAGGAGATCCCGTGTTGAAAGGGGCTTCGGTGGAAGCAACGATACTGGGTCATGTGAAAGGGGACAAAGTTCTTGTATTCAAGAAAAAGCGCAGAAAAGGATATAAAAAATTGAAGGGGCACCGTCAGTTCCTGACCCAGATCCAGATCGGGGATATTTCCGAAAAGGCGACCGGAGCAAAAGCCCCCCCGGCAAAAGAAGCGAAAAAGGCCCCTGAAAAGAAAGAAAGCAAACCCAAAGCTGAAGAAAAGGCCAAAGCTGAGGAAAAACCCAAAGCTGAGGAAAAACCCAAAGCTGAGGAAAAACCCAAAGCTGAAACCAAATCCAAAGAAGGGACGCAGAAGAAAAAGGCTGCACCCAGACCTGCATCAAAAAAAGAAGGCGGAAAAAAGAAAACTGAAGAGTGATCAGGAATTAAAACAACAATAATCACATCAGGATATGGCACATAAGAAAGGAGCTGGCAGTTCAAGGAACGGACGTGAATCAGAGAGCAAACGACTGGGAGTAAAGCTTTACGGCGGACAGTTGGTCAAAGCCGGCAATATTCTCGTAAGGCAGCGGGGCACGGTTCATTATCCCGGTAACAACGTGGGCATGGGGAAAGACCACACCCTGTTTGCCATGACCGACGGCAAAGTGAAATTCAGCAGGAAAAAAGGCAACAGATCCTACGTTTCCATTGAACCTTCGGAAAACTGAGAGAATTCTTGGACCCATTTTGACCTGATTCACCTGTAATGCACTATCTTTAAAGTGTATTGCAGGTTTTTTTATGTTTATACCATGCTGACCATCCAATTCATCAGGGATCACAGTGAGACCATTGCGGATCTATTAAAAATCAAACAATTCAACCAGCCGGAACTTATTTCTGCAATCCTGGCAAAAGATGACAACCGGAGGAAACTGCAGGTAGAGACCAACAAGCTGCAGGCGGAACTGAAACGCCTGAGCAGGGAGATCGGGATCCTGTTTCAGAACGGAGAGAAAAACAAAGCCGATGAACTGAGGCAACAGGGTACAGCCATCAAGGCGAAGGTGGAAAAACTCGAACAACAGCTGCAGGAAACCTCCGGTGAATTGAATGAACTGCTGGTCCAGGTGCCCAATGTTCCCCATCCTTCTGTCCCTGAAGGAAACACTGACGCGGATAACAGACTCATCCGGCAGGGGGGTGAAATGCCGGAATTGCCTGAAAACCCGCTTTCTCACTGGGAACTGGGTGCAAAATATGATCTGATCGATTTTGAAATGGGTGTAAAGATCACCGGAGGAGGTTTCCCGGTCTATAAAGGGAAAGGGGCAAAACTCCAGCGAGCACTCATCTCCTGGTTTCTCGATCAGAACATAAAGGCGGGTTACCTGGAGATCCTTCCGCCGCTGCTGGTGAATGAAGCATCCGGTTTTGGGACAGGGCAGCTTCCCGACAAGGAGGGTCAGATGTACCATGTGGCAAGCGACAACTTTTACCTCATCCCCACTGCGGAAGTACCCGTGACCAATATGTACAGGGATATGATCCTCAATGCCGGAGACCTGCCTGTCAAAAATACTGCTTATACACCCTGTTTCAGGCGGGAAGCCGGTTCTTACGGGAAAGATGTCAGGGGTCTGAACCGGGTACACCAGTTCGATAAGGTGGAGATCGTCCAGATCCAGCATCCATCCAGATCATACGAAACCCTGGAAGAGATGGTGAATCTGGTGGAACAGCAGGTGGTTGCCCTGGAACTGCCCTACCGGATCATGCAGCTTTGCGGAGGGGACCTGGGTTTCACCTCTGCCCTTACCTACGATTTCGAAGTGTATGCTGCAGCACAGGATAAATGGCTGGAAGTCAGCTCTGTATCCAATTTTGAATCATACCAGGCCAACCGGCTGAAACTGCGGTTCAGGGAGACCGGTGAGAAGAAGCCGCAACTGGCCCATACCCTTAACGGAAGCGCCCTTGCTCTTCCCAGGATCGTGGCTGCACTTCTGGAAAACAACCAGACACCGGAAGGCATCCTCGTTCCCCATATCCTTCGTCCCTATACCGGATTTAAAATCATTTAGACAAACGGTACGGCGATCCATGAAATTGAAAGATCCAGGGAGGGCCTATTTATTTGCCGTCCTTGCCGTATTATGCTGGTCAACGGTTCCCACTGCATTCAAGATCGGGTTAAGTTACCAGGACAATTACCAGTTACTGACAGGAGCTTCCATCGTATCTGCCACTGTCCTTTTGCTGATCGTCTTTCTCCAGGGAAAACAGCGCTTTTTGCTGGATCTGAAATGGCCGGACGTGGGTTTTTCTGCCCTGATGGGACTGATGAACCCGGTCGCTTATTACCTTATTCTTTTCAAGGCGTATTCCATCCTGCCGGCCCAGGTGGCCCAGCCTCTGAACATGGTATGGCCCATTGTACTGGTGATCATTTCGATTCCCATGCTCAGGCAGAAGATCGGATGGATCAGCATCGGAGCAATGTTCCTCAGCTTCTCGGGAGTGGTCCTTGTCTCCCTGCAGGGAGGAACAGGAGGAAAAGACCCGGAAAACAGGCTTGGTATTTTCCTTGCCCTGTCCACCTCCGTCATCTGGGCCTTTTACTGGATATTGAACATGAAGGACAGGAAAGACCCGGTTGTCAGGCTTTTTCTCAACTTCCTGTTTGCAGCCATCTATCTGCTGGCAGGCGGGATCCTGAAAGATCCTGCCCTGCCCGGATCGACCGAAGCATGGCTTGCTGCCATCTATGTGGGTATTTTCGAAATGGGTGTTACATTTGTATTGTGGTTGCTTGCCCTGCAGCATGCAACCAGCACCGACCGGATAAGCAACCTGGTTTATATGGCTCCATTCCTGAACCTGTTCATTGTAAACCGGGTGCTTGACGAGAAGATCTTCCTGACCACCCTGTTTGGAATCATGTTGCTGGTATCGGGAATTCTGGTCCAAAATACGATAGGGAAACATGTTGCAGCAAAGAGAAAGAATCATTCTGGGAATTGATCCGGGAACCAATCTCATGGGCTACGGGGTGATCCGGGAATCAGGCAAAAAGCCTGAATTTATCAAGATGGATGTGATCGATCTCAAAAAGATTGGGGATCACTACATGAAGCTCCGCAGGATCTATGAAAGCACCCTTGCACTGATTGAAAAATACCTGCCCGACGAGGTTGCTATTGAAGCCCCCTTCTATGGCCGTAACGTGCAATCCATGCTGAAGCTGGGAAGGGCCCAGGGAGTGGCCATTGCCGCTGTGATATCCAGGGAAGTGCCTGTATTTGAGTATGCTCCCAGGAAGATCAAACTTGCCATTACCAGTGCGGGCGATGCTTCCAAGGAACAGGTGGCCGGGATGCTCACACGCATCTTCAACCTTGACGAAATCCCGAAGAACCTGGATGCCACCGACGGACTGGCCGTGGCATTGTGCCATTTTTACAGGAAGGAAACCCCTTCCGGATCCTCTTCGATCAAGAGCTGGGAAGCTTATATCAGAAAGAACCCGGGCAGGATCAAATAACGTTCATTCCACTGCCCCGGAGATCAATCTGGCTGTAGTCCTGAATTCCTTCTCTGAAAAGGATAGTTTGGGTTTGCTGAATTCAATGTCATAGAGGCTGTTAATGGGGATCAAATGGATATGGGCATGGGGGACCTCAAGTCCGAGGACTGCAATTCCCACCCTCTTGCAATCCATTGTTTTATCAATGGCGCGGGCCACTTTCTTTGCAATTACCATCATCCCTCCCAGAAGATCATCTTCCAGGTCAAACAGATAATCCGTTTCAACCTTGGGGATGACCAGCGTGTGACCTCTGGCAAGTGGATGAATATCCAGGAAGGCATAATAGCGTTCATCCTCATAAATTTTGTAAGAGGGGATTTCTCCGGCAACGATTCTGGAAAATATGGTTGGCATGGAAGTATTGATTAGAGTTGATGGATTGTTTAATGGGAGAAAATGATGCTATATGTTAATGGCAATGATCTCAAAAGAGATCACACCAGAGGGGACCTGGATGTCCACCACATCCCCCACCCTTTTACCCAGCAAGCCTTTTGCAATGGGAGTGGTTACCGCGATCTTCCCTGACTTCAGATCAGATTCACTTTCGGATACAATGGTATATTCAACCGTCTGGTTGTTGTTCATGTTCTTGATCTTCACTTTATTGAGAATCTGCACCCGGGAGGTGTCTATTTTCGATTCATCAATGATCCTGGCATTGGCTACCAGGTTCTCCAGTTTGGCGATCTTCATTTCAAGCATTCCCTGAGCCTCTTTAGCCGCTTCATACTCTGCATTTTCAGACAGATCTCCCTTGTCCCTGGCTTCCGCAATTTGAAGCGAAATAGCCGGCCGTTCCACATAAATAAGATGCTCCAGCTCTTTTTTGAGATTGGCCAGACCCTCTTCAGTCATGTAAGAAGCTTGTGCCATAAGATTTTCTTAGTTTACAAACATGAAAAAACAAAAAGAATCCCGGAGATTCCGGAACTCTTTTGTTGCAAAATTATAAAAAATAATTAATACGCTGGGCGGTTGATAATTGCCGAGTAAACAACCGCAGTCCCTGCATCAAAATCCCTTACGATGTCAAAATAGTTGGTTCCCTCGTATTCTCCCAGTTCTATCACATCCAGTTGATCGGCAGGCTCCTCTATTTCTGAAAGTATTTCTTTTTCCTCTTCTTCCTCTTTTTCCTCACGCTCCATGCCACCCCTGAATCCACGTTCGGCAATATGCTCCTTTTCTTCTTCCGTCCCGTGTAATTGCGCATACTCCTCCCACATATCACTGGCCTTTCTTACCATTCCCGGTTCCTCCTGGCGATGCATTTCAGCATTGCTTGCCTGCACATCCCTGCCTGTACCGAAGGCCTTTCCCAGATTCTGCATAAAATCATTTTCACCGGTATCCCTTGCGGACTCTGAGCCAGCACCGGCGGCCTTCTTTTTCCTTCCCAGCAGACCAATCAGGACGGCCACCAGGGTGATCACCACATACACTATTGTCCCTATATCAAAATCTCCGTTCATCGTTCAGCAGCTGTCATACAATATTAATGCTTTTAGAGAGTTAAAATACAAAAAATAACTGATTTTTGTACATTGTACCGCCCATGCGTAAAACCAGGCTGACCATTATTGTCCTTTTCCTGGGAATCCTCCCGGGAATGATCGTCCCTTCGTGCGAAACCAACCGGGGGGAACTGATCCCCTATGTGGAATTTGACATCTACCTGCTGCTCTATGCCGATCTGGCCGACCTTGGGATCGCAAATACCAAAGTCATCGACGGCGGCGTGAACGGGATCGTGATCTACAGGGAATCCGACCGGGAATTTCACGCGTATGACCGGACCTGTACCATGTGGCCGGAGCATGATGCGGCTGTGGTGGAAGACTCCACCTTCTTTGGCATCTATGAATGCCCCGTCTGTGGTTCCACCTACCTGCTGATGAATGGAGGAGAACCCAATTCAGGTCCTGCACAGTACCCGCTGGTGGAATACAAAACAATCCTCAGCGATAATGTCCTGCACATTTATAATTGATCCATCCCCGGATCTCAGTACCTGTAATGACCCGGTTTAAAGGGACCTTCCTTTTTTACCCCGATGTATTTTGCCTGCTTTTCGGTCAGGGTGGTCAGCTTCACACCCAGCTGTTTCAGATGCAACCTGGCCACTTCCTCATCCAGCTTCTTGGGAAGCATGTAGACATTGATGCTGTAATCATTTTTCCACAGATCCATCTGTGCCAGGACCTGGTTGGAAAATGAATTGCTCATGACAAATGAGGGGTGACCGGTGGCACATCCCAAATTCACCAGCCTTCCCTCTGCAAGAAGGAAAATGGCATGCCCGTCCTCATAAATAAACTTGTCTACCTGCGGTTTGATATTCACCCTTCTGATCCCGGGCCACTGCTGCATCCGGTCCACCTGTATTTCATTGTCAAAATGACCGATGTTGCATACAATGGACTGGTCTTTCATCATGGCCATGTGTTCGGCAGTGATCACATCCGTGTTACCCGTGGCAGTCACGAAGATATTCCCCTCTTTAACGGCATCCTCCATGGTGAGCACCTCGAAGCCTTCCATGGCAGCCTGCAGCGCACAGATGGGATCGATCTCCGTAACAATGACCCTGGCCCCGTAGGATTTCATGGACTGGGCACATCCTTTGCCCACATCACCGTAACCTGCCACCACCACCACCTTGCCGGCTATCATCACGTCCAGTGCCCGTTTGATCCCGTCAGCCAGTGATTCCCGGCATCCATAAAGATTGTCAAATTTGGATTTTGTTACCGAGTCATTCACATTGATGGCAGGAAAAAGCAACCGTCCCTGTTCCTTCATCTGATAAAGCCGGTGGTTCCCGGTGGTCGTTTCTTCGGAAACCCCCTTCATCTCAGGAACGATCCTGTGCCAACGTCCCGGATCCTCCTGCTGTATACCCTTCAATGTCTCCAGGATTGCTTTCTCTTCCCTGTTGGAAGGCTTCACATTCAGCATGGATGGGTCCTCTTCGGCAGCGTGGCCCTTGTGTACCATCAAAGTGGCATCACCCCCGTCATCAACGATCATATGCGGCCCTTTTCCGTCGGGAAAATTCAGTGCCTGGGACGTGCACCACCAGTATTCTTCCAGCGTTTCTCCTTTCCATGCGAAAACGGGGATACCCGCTGCCGCGATGGCAGCCGCAGCATGGTCCTGGGTACTGAAGATGTTGCAGCTTGCCCACCTTACATCGGCACCCAGGGCTGTCAGGGTTTCGATCAGCACCGCCGTCTGAACGGTCATATGCAACGACCCGGTGATCCTGGCCCCCTTAAGCGGCTGTTCTTTTGCATATTTATTCCTGATGGCCATCAGTCCGGGCATCTCCTTTTTGGCAATTTCCATTTCCACCCTGCCGAATTCAGCAAGATTGATGTCAGCTACCTTATACGGAAGGGTTTTTTTATATGTCATTGTTTCCATGAATGTTGTTTTTTAATTGTGCCTGCCCGCCCCGAAGAAAGCTCCCGGAACCCGTTTCATGAACACGGTAATTCTATTGCGCGAGCAGGGTTCAAAATTACATTTTTCTTCAAAGATATGCCAGCAAAGACAAAGATATGCCGGTAACGGCTATATAACGGAAGAAACTTTCAACAGTTGCTCAACAATAAGCTTGTCTTTACCCAGCTGAATTTTCCATTCATCCAATCCCCCGAACTTCATCTCATCACGGATCCGTTTTATAAAATGGATGACCACCTGTTCACCATAAAAATTTCCGGATACATCAAAAATATGAGTTTCAATGGTTTTTACTGCCGATGCGCTGTCCATGGTTGGCCTGCATCCTATATTCAGCATTCCGTTGCAGGATGATCCTTTTAATTCAACTTTCACCGCATACACGCCATCCCGGGGAATCAGCTTATAAGGATCCAGCGGATGTACATTGGCAGTAGGAAACCCGATCTTCCTGCCAATGCGGTTCCCTTCCACGATGGTTCCGGTCATATAATAAGGGTAACCCAGCATTCTTTCTGCCGTTTCCAGCTCGCCATGAAGAATCGCATTGCGGATCAGGGTGGAACTGACGCGTTCGCGACCGTTACCAAGTTCAGGCAAATGCTTTATCTTGAAGCCATATACGTTTGCCAGTGATGCCAGTTTCTTCGGATTTCCTTTCCGGTTATAGCCAAACCTGTTGTCGTATCCCATGATCAGCACCTCCAGCCCGATCCTGTCCACCAGGTATTTCTTTACAAATTCACAGGCAGAAAGCGATGCGACTTCCCGGTTGAAAGGAATAAAGATCAGGCGGTCCACTCCCCTGCGGTCAAGCTCTCTTATTTTCTCCTCCCTGGTATGCAGCAGCCTGAAATTCCATACATCCTTGTTCAGCACGATCCTGGGATGAGGCCAGAGGGTCACCACGACCGATTCACCCCGGTGCCTGCGGGCTTCTTCCTTTAAGCGATCCAGGATAAACTGGTGGCCTGTGTGCACCCCATCAAAAATACCGATGGTCACCACAGGGCGCTGCACGGTAAGAGGTTCATCAATTAAACTAACTTTCATAGAGGTTCCACAGATTAAGTGCACAAATTTAATAATTTTAACGCGCTGTAATCTTTCATTAAACATCCACTCGCCATGAAGGTTCTCGATCTGATAAAAAATGATCCCTGGCTGGAGCCCTACAGTCCGGTTATTCTGAGACGCTATGAAAGGATTTCCATCCGGGAAAGGGAACTGGTAGGAAGGCAGGGCACGCTGCAATCCTTCGCCAGCGGACACCTCTACTTTGGCCTGCACAAACTGGACGGCGAGTGGGTGATCAGGGAGTGGGCACCCAATGCCACCGGTATTTTCCTGATCGGCTCCTTTAACAGCTGGCAGGTGAGTGATGAATACCGTTTTGAAAGGCAGGAGCACGGGAACTGGGAGATCCGGCTCCCGGAGAGCATGATTTCGCACGGGGACCGCTTCAAGCTGGTGGTCAGGTGGGAAGGAGGTGAAGGAGAACGTATTCCTGTCTGGTGCAACCGGGTGGTGCAGGACCCGGAAACCAAAGTTTTCGATGCACAGTTGTGGATGCCCGAACAATGGTACCGGTGGAAACACCCCGGGCCTGAGCTGGAAGGATTTCAGCCCCTTATCTATGAAGCCCACGTGGGAATGGCTACAGAAAAATACAGGGTGGGAACCTATACAGAGTTCCGGAAGAAAATACTGCCACACGTTATCCAGGCCGGTTATAACACACTCCAGCTGATGGCCATCCAGGAGCATCCCTATTACGGATCGTTCGGTTACCATGTTTCCAGTTTCTTTGCGCCCAGCTCCAGGTTCGGCACCCCCGATGAACTGAAAGAACTGATCGATGAAGCGCACGGACACGGACTGGCGGTGATCATGGATATTGTGCATTCCCATGCTGTCCGAAATGAGGTGGAGGGACCGGGAAGGTTTGACGGGGATCCCGGACAGTTCTTCCATAGCGGGGATCGCCGGGAGCATGTCGCCTGGGATTCGCTCTGTTTCGATTACGGAAAAAACGAGGTGCTTCATTTTCTGCTTTCCAACGTCAACTACTGGCTCACCGAATTCAGGTTCGACGGATTCAGGTTTGACGGGGTAACCAGCATGCTCTATTATAACCACGGACTGGGCCGGGATTTTACCAGTTATGATGACTACTTTGACGGCGGACAGGATGAAGACGCCATCACCTACCTCTCCCTGGCCAACAAGATGATCCAGGAGATCTGTCCGGGTGCGATCTCCATCGCGGAAGATATGAGCGGGTATCCCGGTCTGGCCGCTCCCATTGAGAAAGGAGGGGTGGGTTTCAATTACCGGCTGGCCATGGGCACCCCCGATTTCTGGATCAAAAACATCAAGGAACGTGCCGACGAGCAATGGAACATGCAGGAGATCTACCATGAGCTGACCAACAAGCGGGCGGATGAAAAAACGGTGGGTTACGCCGAAAGTCACGACCAGGCCCTGGTGGGCGACAAAACCATTATCTTCAGGCTGATCGACAAGGAAATGTACTGGCACATGGACAAGTGGTCCGAAAACCTGATCGTGGACCGGGGGATCGCCCTTCATAAAATGATCCGGTTGATCACCGCTGCCACCGCAGGGAACGGATACCTTAATTTCATGGGCAACGAATTCGGTCACCCTGAATGGATCGATTTTCCCCGCGAAGGAAATAACTGGTCGTTCAAGTATGCCCGCAGGCAATGGAGCCTGATGGAGAACAGGCAGCTGAGGTATCATTTCCTTTCGGACTTTGACAGGGAAATGATCCATTTGATCAAAAATTCCGGGATTTACCAGACTTCCTGCAACCATGTGAAAACGGACCCGGGCGATCTGGTGATTGCCTTTGAACGAAAAGGGTTGCTCTTTGTGTTTAATTTTCATCCCTCCCGTTCCTATGCCGACTACGGGCTGGCGGTGGATGCAGGAAAATATAAATGTTTGCTGTGCACCGATTCAGCGGAATTCGGGGGATTCGGAAGGGTTGACTGTGAGATGATCCATCGCTCCATGGTGGAACGTTCCTTCGGTCTGAAACACATCCTCAAGCTCTATTTACCTTCGCGGACAGCCTTGGTATTGCAGCGCCTGGCAACACCCAGGGTAAGGTAAGGCCATCACCTGCATATTCACCTGAAAGCTGTCATGTGTTCATCACTCCCCGCCAGTGAACCGGAATTCCGAATCAGATCCACCTTACCAGCGGGAAGTCCATCCGGTGCGGGATCAGATCATGTTTGGGATAGATACGGAATCCTATATCGAACAGGCCGGTCTCATTCACCTCCTGCTCAAATGTATATTCGGCAATGGAGCCATCCTCGCGGGTGCATTTGAAATCGATCGTTCCCCTGAACATCGATTCCTCGTCTCCCCGCGCGCTGTTGACCAGTACCATCTCGACCCCGATCTCCCGGGCGGAAAGTCCGTTCAGATCCAGTACGACCTTTCCGGTATAGGTCTCTCCCACCATGAATTCCGCCCGGGTCACGTCAGGGAATTCATACTCAACTACCCTGATGTTCTTCCAGTGGGAGAGGATCCGGTGCTTCCAGCGGGCCAGTTCCTTGGGAAGGTGGTAATCCCCTTCTTTTAACCTCAGGGTCCTTCTGTGCTGTTTCAGGTAGAAACGTTCTATGTAATCATGAAGCATCCGGTTCATGGTAAATTCCGGAGCCACATGGGCAATGGTATTTCTGATCATTCCTACCCAGTCCTCCGGGATATCCTCTTCATTCCGATCATAGAACTTTTCCGTAATGTCGTTCTCAAGCAGGGAATAGATCCGTTCCGCATCCAGTTCATCCTGCAGCTGCTGGTTATCAAATGAACGGTCGACCGGCAGCGCCCATCCTGCATCGGCCCGGTATCCTTCAGCCCACCATCCATCCAGTACGCTGAAGTGCATGGTCCCGTTCATCACCGCTTTTTCACCGCTGGTTCCCGATGCTTCCAGGGGCCTGGTGGGTGTATTCAGCCATATATCCACTCCGCGGATCAACCGCTTGGCCAGCTGAATATTATAATTCTGAAGAAATACAATCTTCCCCAAAAATTCAGGCCTCTTGGAGATCTCAACGATCATTTTGATCAGGTCCTGTCCCGGGATATCCCGCGGATGTGCTTTCCCGGCGAAAACGAACTGGACGGGTTTTTCCGGATTGTTCACAATCCTGTCAAGCCGTTCAAGGTCCCTGAAAAGAAGGTGAGCCCGCTTATAGGTGGCAAAACGCCTGGCAAATCCGATGGTCAGTGTATCCTTGTCCAGGGCATTGGCGATCTCCAGCATCTGTCCCGGGTTATCCATGATCTTGGAAGATACCATGGTCAGCCGCTCCTTGATATAGTTGATGAGCTTTTCCCTCTCCTCCGATTTGAGATCCCATATTTCCCGGTCGGTTACGAATTTTATCTTATCCCACATGAGCCGTTCTTCCTGCCTGGAAAAACAGTCTTTCCCGAAGGTTCTCTGGTAGAGCTTCTTCCACTCCGCTCCCAGCCAGGTGGGAAGATGGACCCCGTTGGTCACATATCTGATATGCAGTTCATCGGTCAGGTAACCCGGCCACAACCCTGTAAACATGTTCCTGGTTACCTTTCCGTGTATCCTGCTGACCCCGTTCACCTCCTGGGAAAGCTTTACGGCCAGCACACTCATGGAGAACTTTTCATCCTTACGGTTGGGATGGTAACGACCCAGGTTCATGAAATGGTTCCAGGTGATCTTCAGCCGTTCCGGGTAGTGTGCAATATAGGTACGAAGCAAATCCTCGTCAAATGAATCGTGACCGGCCGGCACGGGGGTATGGGTGGTAAACAGGCTGGATCCCCTGACGATCTCCATGGCCTCGGGAAAGGTCATGTTCTCACGCTGGATGTACTCCCTGAGCCTTTCCAGACCGGTAAAGGCTGCATGCCCTTCATTGCAGTGGTACAGATCGGTATCCAGGCCGATGGTTCGCAGGGCCCTGATTCCCCCGATGCCTAACAAAATTTCCTGCCTCAGCCGGTTTTCATTATCCCCTCCATACAGATTATGGGCAATGGTCCGGTCATTTTCCTGGTTGGCTTCATAATCGGTATCCAGAAGATAGAGCGGAACCCTACCAACCTGGACCTTCCAGATCCGGGCATGGAGGGTTCTGCCCGGAAAAGCGATCTGCACACTTTCCCAGTTCCCCTGTTCATCCCTGACCGGTGTTACCGGCAGCCTGGAGAGATCCTGTGCATCACTCTGGGCCACCTGCTCCCCTCCTGCCGATATCACCTGGCGGAAGTACCCGTACCGGTATAGCAGGCCCACCCCGACCATCCTGAGGTTATAATCACTGGCCTCCTTGAGATAATCCCCGGCCAGCAGGCCCAGTCCGCCAGAATAGGTGCTCAGCGAATTGTGCAGACCGAACTCCATGCTGAAATAGGAAATGGAAGGCAATCCTTCCCTGGGGATTTCCCCCATGTAATCCTGATATGCCTGATAGACCTGCTGAAGCCTGTTAATAAAATCCCCGTCGTTTTCAAACTTCTTCAGCACATCATAGGGCAATCGTTCCAACAATTCAACAGGATTTTCATTGACCTCCTCCCACAGATCAGTGTCCATGGATGCGAACAGATCTGTGGCATCCTGTGTCCATGACCACCAGAGATTGCGTGACAGCTCTTCCAGTGCCTTTAACTGGTCGGGTATATGCTGCTGGACAAGCACGCGTCTCCACCGGGGCTGAATATCCACCAGTACCTGTTCAGTCTCGGGAAGTTTTTCGATCCTTTCCTTTTCATAGTGAACGCTCTCCTTACCGGAAGCACTTTCCAGTGCCCGGTCAAACGCCTGCCAGTAATGGCTGATCATATTTTCCCAGAGGACGGACCTTGAAATTTCGTAGGCATCCCTGCCGAGCCCGTTCCTGTCCTCTGATCCCAGGCCGCAGAAATTCAGGATCACCCTGCCCATTTTATCGATCACCTCACTGTCATTAAAATCATCCCTGGGGATGACCGTGATCCCTTTTAACTCCTTCTTAAATGTATTCTTCACCCAGACTCCGAATCCTGTAAGCGTGGTGGTTACCGTGGGAACACTGAAAGCAAGGCTTTCCAGGGGAGTGTATCCCCAGGGTTCGTAATAGGATGGGAAAATGGTCAGGTCCAGCCCGATGAGCACATCGTAATAAGAAAGATCGAAAACCCTGTCGCTTCCATTCAAATAGGAAGGTACAAAAATCACCCTGACCCTGTCTTCTTGATGATTATTGAGCCCGTTATCCCTGATCCTGCTGATGATCAGGTCATGTTCCACATAGTGAAGGTTATGGGTAAGGTATTTTTCGATAAACCGGGTATCCTCCTCATGTTCAAGCGCCTCGATCAGGTCTTTGCGGGGACCGTAATGATTGGCAGGAATGAGTAAGAATGCCACCACGATTCTGCTGCAACCGTTGCTTTTATTCAGTGCACCAAGGGTATCAATAAACAGATCGATCCCCTTGTTCCTGAACTCATACCTTCCGCTTGTGGCCAGCAGAAGGGCATCATCGGGAATTTTCTCCCCGCATAACCTGGAGGCGACCCGGAGCATTTTTTCCCGCGCAGTTTTCCTTCTTTCCGGGAATTCTTCTTCCCCAGGGACAAACGTATCTTCAAATCCGTTAGGGAGCAGCACATCCACCTCTCTTTCATGGAACTGCAGGCACTCCCTGGCAGTAAGCTCGCTGACTGTGGTGAATACATCAGCATGTGTGCTGGCAAGCTTTTCAAGAGAATGCTTGGAGATGATGTTTAATTCCCTGGCTTTCTGATCACCGTTGAGCTTTTCAAGGTTGCTGTAAAGCAACTGGTTGTTCCCCGCTATGGATCGTCCCACGGTAGTGGCATGGGTGGTGAATATTGTCCCTACCTGGGGCTGAAACTTCTCAATATAAAGCAATCCCGCGCCGGTCTGCCATTCATGAAACTGCGCCACCACCTTCTGCTCTCCCAGTCCGTAGAATCCCAGAAAGCTTTCAATGGCTTTGCCCGCTGCATATCCAAACAGGGCCGGTTCAATATAGTCCCACTGGCCATTGATGGAATCCAGTTTATAGGTTTCCCAGAGACTTTTAAAGATATCATTCTTCTGGTGAAAGAAGGTGGTGAAATCAAGGACCACAGCGACGGGATTCCCCGCAATTTTCCAGCGCCCGATCCTGACACGCATACCCTCCCTGGAAGCTTTCTCCCTCCAATCAGAATAGAGTTGCAGATCTTCTTCAAATTCCGGATGCTCCTGGCTCTCACGCCATACATCGGGACCGATGGTGATATATCGGTCATTGAGCTCCCCGACCAGGCTCAATGCTTTTGTGGAGATAACTGTATGGATACCCCCGATTTTATTACAGACCTCCCAGCTAACCTCGAATAGATAATCTGGCCTTGTCATTGTATTTGTCAGGATTTTTTACCGGATGTGGATTTCTTACCTGCGGAGCCCTTCCTGGTTGTTTTTTTGGTTCCTGGTTTTGGATGGCCCGGTTTCTTCGCCGCTGCCTGTTTCTTGGCCGGTTTCTCTGCAGACGCCTCTTCCCGGCCTGTTTTTACAGCGGTGACCGAGTCTTTTTTTACAGTTTTCAATTTCCTGACTGCTTTGCGGCCGGCTAGTTGTTTCTCCAATCTTTTTAGTTGTTCTTCCTTTTCCCTGATGATTTTGCTCAGTCTGGCCACATCATCATCTACATGTACCTGCAGCGCTGCATTCACCCTGATCTCAAAATCACTCAGTATGTTCATGTAATTGATAAAGGCATCGTAGGGGGTATCGAAGGGATTGAAATAGGAATGGATCTCCCCGTCGGAAAAGAACTTGGTGGACATGTAGTAAAAATGGTCACTGATCTGCAGATACGAATAATCCTGGTGGATCACCGGATCATCGATGGCATATACCTTTTCACACATAGAGTAGAGTTTCTCAAAAGCTTCCTGCTGCATTTCATTCCCCAGCCAGGCAGTAAGGTCACGTTCCTCATCTGCCCAGGAAATGGCATGAGGCACATTGGCGGCTGCAATGACCTGCAATTGACCTGCCACCTCTGAAGGTGTGCTGAAAGTGAATGGAGAATTATTGAAAACAGTGGCCGGGAATGCTTTCAGAAAATCAAATATCCCGGTTTCCTTCCACTGATGCTCCCCGAAAGTCTCATAATCCAGGAAAAGGTTGATCACCTCCTCCTTTGCCGGAGTAAGGTTCAGCCACTCAACATACTTTTCAGCGGTCAGCGGATATTCAGACCACCCCCTGTTTGAGAACCTGAATGCAATATCATCACTGAGCTTGAAATTTTTCAGCAATAGTTTCAGTTTGGGATTCAATGCATTGCAATAGAGATAATTGGGACTTTTCCAGCCCAGTACATGCATGGCTCCCTCGGTCAGCATGGCTTTGTATCCCATGCCGGCCACCCTTGATCCGATCTCATCTGAATAAATAAGTTCTGTATTTCTGAAAACCCTGGGAAACATCCCGAAATGTTCCTTCATCAGATCCCTGTGTGCCTGCACCTGACGTTCGAATTCTTTCCCCTCCTTCAGGGAAGCAAGGGAATGTGAATAAGTCTCGGAAAGGAATTCCACATGACCTGTGTTTGCCAGTTTCCGGAAACTATCCAGAACCTCCGGAGCATAAAGCTTGAATTGCTCGATGGCAATCCCGGACATGGAGTAGGCAACCTTGAACCGTCCCTGATGTTTCTGGATCAGTTCCAGCATCATTGCATTGGCAGGCAGATAACACTTCTCTGCCACTTTCTGAAGGATGGTCTCATTGGAATAATCATCATAATAGTAATGATCATTCCCGATATCAAAAAAACGGTACCTCCTGAATCGAAACGGCTGGTGGACCTGAAAATACATGCAAATGGTTCTCATGTGTTTCGTTTATATATGTTTACTGTACAAATTCTTTATAGATCGAATAGACCCCTCTACCGGAATTCTCCCATTTCATATCATTCACTTCCTGTATCCCGTACTTGCCGAACATCTGCGAAAGTGCCGGATAATTCAGCAACCCGTATATGGCATCCGCCATGGCATCCACATCCCAGAAATCCACTTTGAATGTGTACCTGAGAATTTCGGCCACACCCGACTGGTGCGAGATGATGGAAGGTACATTGGACTGCATGGCTTCCAGGGGTGAGATGCCGAAAGGTTCTGATACGGAAGGCATTACGTAGACATCACTGATGGAAAACATCCGGAATACATCATCGCCTTTTAAGAATCCTGTATAATGGAACCGGTCAGAGATTCCCAGCGCTGCGGTCCAGTGGATCATCTTCTCCAGCAATTCTCCGCTTCCCGCCATTACAAAACGGACATTCCCCATTTTCTGAAGCACTTTATAGGCGGCCTGTATGAAATATTCGGGCCCTTTCTGTATGGTAACCCTGCCCAGGAATGTAACCACCTTGTCGGTGATCCCCCTTCTGAGCTTCAGCTTCTCCTGGTCCGGGAGGGGATCAACCGCATTGTACACGGTCTCCACCTTACCCGGATCTATTCCATATTTATCGATCACCGTATTGCGGGTAAGTTTACTCACTGCAATGATCCTGTCAGCCAGGAGCATTCCCATTTTTTCAATCTCAAATACCGTTGGATTGACATTGCCTCCGCTGCGATCGAAATCGGTGGCATGTACATGGATGATCAGTGGTTTGCCTGAAGCCCTTTTGGCTGCGATTCCGGCCGGATAGGTAAGCCAGTCATGCGCATGAATGATATCAAAGTCCTGCGCGAGCGCAATTTCTCCTGCTACAATGGCATAATTAGCGATCTCCTCATAAAGGTTTTTTCCGTATTTTCCGGTGAAACTGAGCTTTCCTCCTGTCTTCGTCTCAATGAATCGTTTTCCACGGTTTTCAGCCTTCTTCACCAGCCTTTCGTATTCTTCAGGTGAGGTATAGGGTACCAGATTAGAATCGATCTCAATATAGGAAAGGTCCTTCAAATACTTTCTTTGCCTGATTTTCCGGATATCTATGGAGACTCCACCTGCACCCAGAAGGCGGATCCTGCTCTGGTCTTCATCCCCGTATACTTTGGGAACGACAAACAGGATATCCAGACCGGGGATGGATGCCATGCCCCTGGTCAGGCCATAACAGGCTGTCCCAAGACCTCCCGAAATATGTGGTGGAAATTCCCACCCGAACATCAGTACCCTCATACCTGTGCGATTTTTATGGGTTCTCATTAAATTTTTCTATCATCTCTCCGATCCTGAGCAGGGCAGCAACCCCTGTTGCCTGGGAAATGGACCCCCTGGGATGATGGGGAGGATTCCCGTCATAGATCTCGGAAATGCTTCCAATCCCCCTGATTGAAAGATCCTCTTCAAACCCTCCATACAATCTTTTTATCAGGCCCTGTCCCGATTTTTTATGTACCTGCAGATATGCCCTGGCGAAATGCTCCAGTAACCATGGCCATACCGTTCCCTGGTGATAGGCACGGTTGCGCTGTTCCTCGTTACCCTCATATACCCCTTCGTAGGCTTCATTCTTGGGGGAAAGGCTCCTTAATCCCCTGGGGGTCAACAATTCACTTTCCACCACATCAAGGATCGATTTCTTCATCTCACCGGAAAGGGTTGAATATTCCATGGCAGCAGCCACCACCTGGCTGGGCCGGACGGAAAAGTCTTTCAGCTGTCCATTCACATAATCTGCCAGGTACCCGTGCTCTTCATTCCAGAAAGCCTCATTAAAGGAGCTGCTTATCAGATCAGGTAACTGTTTCCACTGATCTGTGAATTTTTCATCCTTCTGCTCAGCCCAATCAAGTGCCTGACAGATGGCATTGAACCATAGCGCGTTCACTTCAACGGTTGATCCCTCACGCCTGGTAACCGGCTGATCCCCGATGACCGCATCCATCCATGTCAGTGCCCTTCCCTCCTCTTCAGCATGGAGCAATCCGTTCTCCAACATCCTGATGATTCCCAGACTGCCATGGCGATAAGTTTCCAGTATTGATTTGATCACTTTCCCGTATTTTTTCCAGATATCAAGGTGGGGATCATACTCCCGGAACTGCTGGAGTGCCCAGATAAACCAGAGTGGCGCATCCACAGCATTGAATACAGTTTCTCCTTTGATCACCGTATTGGCGAAAAGTCCTTTCTTCATATGCCTTACCATGGTATCGATCACTTCAAGGGCAGTGGTAAAATCCCCGGTGCTCAGGGTAAGACCCGGCAGGGCCATGAAGGTATCCCTCCCCCAGGTTCTGAACCAGGGAAATCCTGCTTTGATCTCAGTGTCGCGTTTCCTTCTGACAATGAACTGCTGTGCGGCATTCAGCAGGCAGTTCTTGTAACTGTCTTTCGGGATCCGCAAGTTTAACTCCGTGGTAAACTTACGTTTAAGTCCAGCAGGAGAAATCTCCGAAAGTGATGCTGAAAAGATAATCGATTCTCCTTTACGCATGGACATCTCAAAATAACCCGGCACATAGAGATCCTCTTTGTATGGATATCCCCTCTTCTGCTCCTCCATATACTCAATGTTGTAGTACCAATGAGGCACGGGCACAAATTCCACCTCTTTGGAGAACTGCATGAAGAGCCCCAGAAAACCTTCGTAAAGCCTCGACATAATCCCGTACTTCACGACGCTGTAACGGGTGTTTACCGAGACGTTTGATTTACTCAGTTCGTGATAATTTCGAAAGGCAAGGAAAGGTTTCAGACGCAGTAATGTTGCTGAGTGCGCATCGATCAGTATATACTTGATGAGCACCTGTTCTGCTTTTGATACAAGCAATATTTCCCTTGACAGTAACACACCTCCCACACGGTACACCATATAAGATGCCCTGGTTGCGTCAAAGTCACGTACATATTTATGTCCCCGTGGTTCGTAGTGGTCTCCTTCAAATTTGTGAATGCCCAGGTTAAATTCTTTCTCATGCTGAATAACCGTGGCATCCAGGTTTGATAAAAGCACATAATACTCTCCACCCATTTCTTCCAACGGAGATACAAGCAGTCCGTGGTATTTACGGGTGTTGCATCCAATAATGGTGGTTGAAGCATAGGAGCCTGCACGGTTAGACCGGATCATCTCCCTGGAAAGAGAATATTCCAGATTCACCAGTTCTGATTTTTCAAACTTCAGGTAACTCATCGGTGGAAGAAATTTTATGGTAAAGTACTTAATTTTGGACCGCAAAGGTAATATAAATACCCTTTTAATTATGTTAATTCATGATGAACTGTGCCCGGAAAATAATTACGAATATAAAACGTTAACAATTAATTAGATAGTTCATCAGAAATTTGCTGTTCTTTTTCCTTTCTTATTATTTTTGCAGTGTGATACTTTCTATGATGGCTGTCAGGCTTTATACCATCCCTGCATTTTTGCTCCTTGCCTGCACCTGCTGTAATCCCGGGGAAGATACCGGTGATTCCTCCGGCCTGACTTCCGGGAAGAGCGTCAGGATCCGGGGCATGCTAGAACAGGGTGCAGGGAAAAAGGTGATGCTGGAGGAGATGGGTGCCCGGGAGCTGATCCCGGTGGATACCGTTATCTGCGACGATGCCGGCTGTTTTGAGATCACCTTTTCGCCCGGGGAGGTGGCTTTTTATGCATTGAGGCAGGACGGCCCGGGCTATATCACCCTGCTGATCGAACCGGGGGAATCAGTGGAAATCTCCGGAACCTACGGGAAAGCCCATCCCTATGAAATAAAAGGATCCAGGGGATCAGCATTACTGCAGGAACTCGCTTCCGAACATAAAAAAACCCTGGATGCTTTGGCCGAGATCTCCAGAATGAACCGGGACCTGGTCAGTTCACCCGATTATGCAAAGATCAAACCACGTCTCGACCGTCAGTTTGACTCCCTTACCGCAGACTTTACCGATTACTCTCTCCGGTTTATCCATCAGCATTCCGGTTCGCTTGCCATCCTCGTGGCTCTCTATAACCTGTACGGCCAGGGAATCCCTGTTTTCAGTCCGGACCAGCATATGGATGTCTACCGGTATGTGGATTCGGCTCTGATGTCCAGGTACAGCGGATTTGAAGCAGTTGAACTGTTGCATGCCCAGATCATGGAAGCGGACCGCCGGCTGTTCCAGGAAAAACCTTTTCAGAAACTCCGGGATGGAGAAATCGCTCCCGATTTTGTATCTTCACAACCTAATGGGGAAGAAATGGCACTCTCAGACCTGCGGGGTAACTATGTACTGCTTAGTTTCTGGGCAGGCTGGAGCAAGTTAAGCAGGGATGAGAATGCATATCTGAAACAGGCGCATAATTTGTACGGGGAAAAACCCTTCAGGATCCTTCAGGTTTCTCTGGATAATGAAAAAGAGACCTGGATTCGGGCCATTGAAGAAGATGGACTGGTCTGGCACCATGTAAGCGAACTGAAGCGATGGGAATCTGCTGTGGCCGGCCTCTACCACCTGGAAAAAATCCCCTCCAATGTCCTGATCGATCCCACGGGCAGGATCATTGCAGTTGATCTTTTCGGGAACAGGCTGATAGAACGACTGAATGCAATATTTGATAGCTGAACATATGAAGATCAGATCACTCATTCTTCTCTTTTCCCTGGGGGTCTCCCTCTCCTGCAGCAGAGATAAAGTGATAATCAGCGGAGTAGTGGAGGGAGGTGCACGCACGGGAATCAGCCTGGAGAGACTGGACGTAAACAGGACCACGGTAATCGACTCCATCAAAACGGATAGGGATGGATCGTTCTCGTTTTCCACCCGGATGGAAGAACCGCAGCTGATGCTTTTAAGGAATGACCGGGGGGAAATACTCAACCTGCTTCCGTTCCCGGGTGATCGCATCTCGGTCAGGACTGCCTACAATTCGTTCGGGCATGGATACCAGGTGAAAGGATCCCCTGAATCCGAAAAGATCAGGTTGCTGGTGGAGCATCTGAAAAAAACCAGAAGTACCATCGATTCCCTGGTGAATGTGATCGACTCAATACAACAGTCGGATCATCCCCGGATTGCACTCGCCCACACCGCGTACCAGCAGGCCCTGATCAATCAGAAACGCTATACCATCAGGTTCGTGGTGGAAAATATGAAAGCCCTTTCAAGTGTGTATGCCCTTTATCAGAAATTTGATGAGGAAAACTATATTCTCGGAGAGGAACCAGATCTTCAGTACTACAAAACTGTGGCCGATTCACTGGAAAGCCTCTATCCCGGTATTTCACTGGTCAAATCACTCCGGGAAGATATCAGGAATAAAGAAGCCCTCTATCTGGAGAGGAAGCAAATGGAACAGCTGTTAAGCAGGGCCGAAGAAATAGGTCTCCCGGAAATCTCCATTCCTGACCGGGATGGAAATGAGATCATCCTGTCGGACCTGAAGGGCAAGGTGGTCCTGGTGGTATTCTGGGCTTCCGGAAATGAGGAGAGTATCCGAACCCTCATCCGCCTGCAGTCCACCTATGATCGCTATCATGAAAAAGGATTTGAGATCTATGCCGTTTCACTGGATAATGACAAGATCCGGTGGATCAGCGCCATCGATTTCAATGAATTTGACTGGATCAATGTATCCGAATTATCCTACCCGGATTCCAGGACAGACAAACTCTACAATGTCACCCAATTGCCCACCTCTTTTCTGATCAACAGGGAAGGACAGATGGTGGCCAGGGACCTGTATGGCAAGACCCTTGAAACCTGGCTGGACAATCTCTTGTAGAAAACGTATGCCGGAAAGAAAACGTATATATTTTGCATCGGACCTTCACCTGGGTATGCATCCCCTGGAGGAGAGCCGTGAGCGTGAACAGCATTTTGTGCGCTGGCTGGAAATAATCAGAAAAGATGCGAGGGAACTCTGGCTGCTGGGGGATGTTTTTGATTACTGGTTTGAATACAGCAAGGTAGTTCCGCGCGGATTCATCAGGGTCCTGGGTAAGCTTGCCATCCTGAGCGATGAGGGAATAAAGATCCACCTGTTTACAGGAAACCATGATATCTGGGTCTTTGACTACCTGCCTTCCGAGATCGGTCTTGAGGTCCACCGCAAACCGCTGCTAAGGCAATGGAACAGTCACCTCTTCCTGCTGGGACATGGTGATGGCCTTTCAGGAAAAGACGGGGGATATAAACTGCTCCAGTGGGTCTTCAAAAACCGGGTGATCCAGTGGTTCTATGCCCGCCTGCATCCCAATACGGCCACTGCTTTTGCTCAGTGGTGGTCAAAAAGAAGCCGCATAAAGAAAGGTTTGTTCATACCTTTTATGGGCCGGGATCAGGAACACCAGGTTCAGTTTGCAGAAAAGAAACTGGAAGAAAACCCGGAGATCGACTATTTCATATTCGGTCACCGTCATATTCCTTACGACATCCGGGTCGGCGAGAAAAGCCGGGTCATCTGCCTGGGTGACTGGATCGAGAATTTCACCTATGCAGTCTATGACAGTCAGACGCTTGAGCTCAAAAAATTCCTTGATCAGCGCGGGAAAATCATCACGATGTAACACGTTCCGTGTCAGGTCCCTCAGCTAAAGATACCCACGGTGACTGTAAGTCCCGCCATGACCACCGATACCATGGTCATCAATTTGATCAAAATATTCAGCGACGGACCCGAAGTGTCCTTGAACGGGTCGCCAACAGTATCTCCAACCACACCCGCTTTGTGCGCATCACTTCCTTTACCTCCGTAGTTGCCTTTCTCAATGAATTTCTTGGCATTGTCCCACGCTCCTCCTGCATTGTTCAGCATCACCGCCAGTGTAAATCCGGTGGTGAGACCGCCTGCCAGCAAACCTACCACACCTGCCACACCGAGGAGCACTCCGATCACGATGGGCACAATGATGGCCAGCAGGGCAGGAAGGATCATTTCCCGCTGTGCACCCTTGGTCGAAATGGCCACACACTTGGCATATTCCGGGGTGGCTTTCCCTTCCATGATCCCGGGGATCTCCTTAAACTGGCGCCGTACCTCATCCACCATTGAACCCGCAGCCCGGCCCACGGCTTTCATGGTCATGGCACAGAACACAAAAGCCATCATGGCACCGAGGAACACCCCTCCCAGCAACATGGGATTGAACAGGGAAAGGTCATATGCATGAACAAAATCCGAGATATGCGCTGCGCTCACATTCACCGTGGAAACACCTTCTGCTGCCGCCGGAACCTGGTCTGTATAAAAAAGCGTCTCTCCCACCTGTTTAAATCCTTCAATGCTCTTGTCTGCCACTTTTCCCAGCCACAGTTTTACCTCTTCCATGTAAGCGGCCAGCAGAGCCATGGCGGTCAGTGCAGCCGATCCGATCGCAAATCCTTTCCCGGTGGCAGCGGTAGTATTTCCAAGCATATCCAGGGCATCTGTTCTTTCACGGACTTCATGCGGAAGCTCCGACATTTCGGCATTCCCGCCTGCATTATCGGCAATGGGTCCGAAGGCATCCGTAGCCAGGGTGATCCCCAGGGTGGAGAGCATCCCCACAGCAGCAAAGCCAATGCCATACACACCCTTTGCAAACTCCTGAAATCCTCCTGAAAAACCAAAGGCGGCAATGATGGCGACCACAATGGTCAACACGGGGATCCAGGTGGAATACATACCCACCGCAATCCCTTCTATAATGGTGGTTGCCGGTCCCTGCTGGGCCTGCCTGGCAATGCCTTTGGTATATCTGTATTCATCGGAGGTGAACAGTTCTGTTCCCTGGCCAATGATCACCCCTGCAATCAGTCCGGCTACCACAGCCCCGAAGATACCCCAGGTGACCCATCCCGCTGCAGCCATGACCGCCATGGCCGCAAGGATCAGGACCGAACTTCCTCCTGTCCCCAGCAACAATGCATGGAGCAAATTTCTCTGTGTGGCAGATTCCCTGGCCCTGACCATGAAGATCCCTGCAATGGATAACAGGATCCCCAGACCGGCAACGATCATGGGGGCCACCACCGCCATCCCCTGGTCTGCGCCTGAAAGACCGGGTAGTGCAGCACCAAGCGCAGCAGTGGCCAGTATGGAACCACAGTAGGATTCATAAAGGTCTGCTCCCATTCCTGCCACATCCCCCACATTGTCTCCCACATTGTCGGCAATGGTGGCCGGATTACGTGGATCATCCTCGGGGATCCCTGCTTCCACTTTCCCCACCAGGTCGGCACCCACATCGGCAGCTTTGGTAAAAATCCCCCCGCCCACACGCGCAAAGAGTGCCTGTGTGGAAGCGCCCATTCCGAATGTCAGCATGGTGGCGGTGATCTCCACCAGTTTCTGTTTTTCAGTGGTGCCTTCATGCACAAAAGTGAGCCCAGCAAAGGCCCATCCTGTTTCCATATGCTCGGGGGTAAAAACCAGCTTGTTCAGGATCCAGAACCATGCCGTAATATCCAGCAATCCGAATCCCACCACGATCAGTCCCATCACGGCACCACTTCTGAAGGCAACCTGTAATCCCCTGTTCAGTGATTGAGATGCACCCCAGGTGGTTCTTGCTGATGCGTAAGTGGCTGTCCGCATTCCCAGGTATCCGCATAAACCGGAGAAGAATCCACCGGTCAGAAAGGCCACGGGAACAAATGGATTCTGAACACCCAGGTAAGCCAGGATCATTAAAATAATTAACAGTACCACAAATACCATGGCTACCACCCTGTACTGGCGTTTTATATAAGCCATTGCTCCCTCCCGTACATACTGTGCGATCTCCTTCATTCGATCGGTACCCTCCGATTTTTTCATCATGCTGCGAAAGAAGATCCATCCAAAAAGAAGTGAAACCAGTGCGGTCAGCGGAAGCAGCCAGAACAGTCCAAAGATCTCTTTCATGATTCTATATTTTAGGTGTTTAGTTTGAAAACAGGACCAAAGATATAGAATTTGCATTTAGAATGGTATTAAATAAAGGAGTTCTTTTCAATTGACTTTGGCAGGATTTGCACCTATATTTGTATTGACCTAAAAGGAATGCCATGAAAAGTTCTTTTCGGATAGTTGTTTCCCTGCCGCTGTGTATTTTCGCGGGGATGCTGGCTTACGGACAATGTGTCCCTGACACGGCCAATTGCAAGGACATCAATGAACCGGGCGAGATCTGCCCCCGTTACCTTCCTGAAGCCACAGTCAATGTACCCTATGATGAAACGATCACGGTGATCCCCCCGGGTGAGGCTGTGATCAATGAACAACCCCTGGAAATCGTGTACATTGAGATAGATTCTGTAAAGAACATTCCGGAGGGTATTGACTATTTTCCCAATGCAACCCAGTTTTATGCGGACTCCGCCTACTGCATCCAGATCACCGGGACCCCCACCACAGCAGGGGAATATCAGCTTGCCATCTATGTAAGCCCGTTTATCAATTACCTGGAAACGATCATCAAGGGTACCCAGGTGGTAGACGATACCTCGGTGACCATGGTGGTCCATTGGGCTTCCGGACTCGATCCGTACACATCCCGGGAATTCCGGGTGATCCATAATGTTCCCAATCCATTCTCCGAGGTGACACATCTGGGATTTTTCACCCCCTTTGATGACAGGATCGAACTGAAGGTGTTCAACATCCTGGGTGAGATGATGTAT